>Ga0160464_100370_pt1 | contig 36705 bp, 36 predicted proteins | sample HID1971I_E11MG_FD_108275 | JGI IMG/M metagenome (GOLD analysis project Ga0160464, IMG submission 108275) | Enriched millipede-associated microbial communities from UW Madison campus, WI, USA - HID1971I_E11 MG | ecosystem: Host-associated > Arthropoda: Insects > Digestive system > Unclassified ... | reverse complement strand
CGCTGGGCAAGACGACCTCCGAAGAAACCTTGCGGACGGAACATGAGCGTGGCGAAGAGCGCGACGTAGAAGACCGTCTGCGCCCAGGTCGGCCCCAGCGGAAGCTGGAGCAGGCTCTGCGCGACGCCCAGGATGAGAGCCGCGATGGCGGCACCGGGGATGCTGCCGAGGCCGCCGACGACGATGATCGCCATGAGCGGTCCGATCCAGTGCCAGTGCAGGGAGGGATAGATGGTGGCGTCGAGCGAGAGCGCCGTGCCGCCGATCGCGGCGGTCGCGAGCCCGAGCCCGAACCCGTAGCCGGCGACGCGATCGGTGTTGATGCCGACGAGCCGTGCAGCCTCGGGATGCTGGATCGTCGCCCGCAGCGCCTGACCGAACTTCGTGTACTTGAGCAGCACGAACAGGAGCGCGAGCGCCACGGCCGCGAGACCGAACGCGATGAGCTTGACCACCGGCACCTGCGCACCGAAGAAGTCGAGACTCGCGCTGGCGTACGGCAGCGGGATGCGACGCTGGGTCCCGGTGAAGAAGAACCCGAGCGCCCCCTCGATGATCAGCGCCACAGCGAACGTGAGCAGCACCGACATCATGGTCAGGGTCAGCGGCTTGAGCCTCGAGACGAGCAGCCGTTGCATCACGACGCCGGTCAGGAAGAACAGGGGCACGGTGACGATGAGCGAGACGAGCGGATCGATGCCCGTCTCCCGGTTGAACCACCACGCGAGGTAGGCGGCCAGGATGAGGAACGCCGAGTGCGCAATCATGACGACGCGCATGATTCCGAAGTACAGCGTGAGCCCGGCCGCCAGGAGGGCGTAGAGCCCTCCCAGCAGGATGCCGAGGATCAGGCTTTGCAGCAGCAGTGCACCACTCACGTGCAGATCACCACGTCGGCTTCGGGAAGAGGAAGTCGGCTTCCTTGACGTCCTCGGGGAGGACGATCAGGATCTCGCCGTCGATCCATTGCTGGATGAGGTGGGCGCCGGTGGGCTTGCCCGTCTCGTCCCAGCTGAGGGGACCGACCACGGTCTCGACCTCGTTGTCGCGCAGCCAGTCGATGAGCTTCTGCTGGCAGTCGCCCTGCTCGGCGCACCCGACGGCCTCCACCGCTGCGGCGACCACCTGACCGGTCGTGTAGGCGTTGGCCTCGTCTTCCGACGGCGGGTTGCCGTGCATCTCGGTGTACTTCTCGACGAACTCGATGTTGCTGGGGAACTGCGACTTCGGCGAGTAGCCCGTGGGGGCGAGGATGCCCTCGGTCGCACCACCGATGGCGGCGGCGAACTCGGGGTTGGTCGGAGCGGTGGAGAAGGCCGCGAGCTCCGGCTGATAGTTGAGCTGCTGGAGCGCGATGATCAGGTTGACGGCGTCCTGGTACTGCGTGCCGCCGATCACGATGTCAGCATTCGACTGCGCGATCTTGGCCGCGATCGTGGAGAAGTCGGTGGTGTTCGGCGGGTAGACCTCGTTCACGAGGATCTCGACGCCGGCATCCTCGAGCTTGTCCCTGAGGCCGTAGGCCGTGCCCTGCGCGAACGGGTCGTCCATCGAGGCGACGGCCGCCGTCTCCGGACGCTCACCCTCCGGCAGCGCGAGCAGGTAGTCCGCGAGGTTGTTGTAGTGGTCGTTCGCGATCGCGGGTGCGGCGTAGAAGAGGTTGTCGAAGCCCTGCTCGAAGACCTCTTCCGCGGCGCCGGCCGGCTCGACGAACAACATGCCGTACTCCTGCGCGACGCGGGCCGACGGCACCACGAGTCGGGTGGAGAACGGCCCGAACACGAGGTCGACGCCGTCCTGCGCGATCAGCGACTCGTAGTCGGAGACGACCCGGTCGGCGTTGGACTGGTCGTCGAGGATCTTCAGCTCGACCTGTCGGCCCAGCAGTCCGCCGTTCTCGTTGACGATGTCGCGCCACGCCTCGTAGCCTCGCTCGACGCCCTTGCCCGGTTCGGAGAAGTCGCCCGTGAGCGGCAGCGAGATGCCGATGACGATCGGATCGTCGGAGCCACCTCCCTCGGCCTGGTCGCCGGTGGCCGAACAGGCCGAAACCGTGAGCGCGGCGATCGACAGCGTTCCGATCGCTGCAGCGATCCGTCGACCGTATCTGGGTGCAGTCATCCGAGTCTCCTACGTCATCGTAGCGAAAGCGCTTTCGTAAGCGCTTCCGCCACTATAGTGGGACCGAAGAACGAAGAGCAACCTACCGCGCAATCAGCGTCGATCTTGCTCCTGGGGGGAGGTTTCGTGAAGCGTGAAGGTGCGCCGCGACTCATCGATGTGGCCGAAGCCGCTGGGGTCTCCCTCGCGAGTGCGTCTCGGGCGATGACCGGCGGCTCCGGCATCTCTCCGGAAGTGGCCGCGCACGTCCGCGGGATCGCGACGCAGCTCGGATACGAACCCAACATGCACGCGCGCGGACTCGCCGGCGGGCTCGTGCCGACGATCGGCCTCGTGGTGCACGAGATCGGCGACCCCTACTTCTCCGACATCGCGAGCGGTGTGATCCGCAGCGCAGCGCTCGAGAACCGGTCGGTGCAGATCGCTCAGGCCGACCGCACCCCCGACAGCGAGCTCGCGCAGGTGAAGTCGCTGCTGCGTCAGCGCGTAGGGTCGATCATCATCGCCGGTTCGGGGTACGCCGATCCGGGTCGCGAACAGGGCATGACCGAGGCGCTCCTCAACTTCACCCTGGCCGGAGGCCGCGCCGCGGTCATCGGCCGACACCACCTGCCGGTCGATGCCGTGCTGCCCGACAACCACCGTGCGGGCGTCTCCGTCGGACGACACCTCGCAGAGCTGGGACACCGCCGGATCGGGGTCGTCGCCGGTCCACTCGATCTCAACACGGTCGCCGACCGCATCGCGGGCCTCCGCGAGGGCACGAACGACACCGACGTGGAACTGACCGTCGTTTCGCGGGAGTTCACCCGCGAAGGCGGCATCGAGGGCGCGCGCGAACTCCTCGACCGCGATGTCACCGCCATCGTCGGCCTCAACGACGCGATGGCGATCGGCATCCTCAGCGAGCTGCGGCAGCACGGGATCAGCGTGCCCGACGAGATGTCCGTCGTGGGTTTCGATGACATCGCCGTCGCCGCGGATGTCGCCCCGGCGCTCACCACCGCGCGGATCCCGATGTTCGAGATGGGCCAGCACGCCGTCTCCCTCATCCTCCGCCCCGCGAGCGACGAGGCGAGGACCATCACCACGGCCCACGAACTCATCGTCCGCCGGTCCTCCGGCCCTCCCCGCGGCTGAGGGCGGTCGGCTTCCGAGCTACCGCCCGAGCCGGCACGAGCAGGAAGATCCCGCTCAGGGGGCGGCGTTCCACGCATCAGCGAACGCGCGCCCGCCCGGCATCTCGCCGAGATCGCTCGCGTCGATGACCTGAGCCGTCCGCGTACAGAAGGAGCCAGCGGGCCAGGTGATGCAGAGCCGCTCATCGAACTCGGACAGCGCCTTGAGAGGTGCGGCCGTACCCACGAGAACGCGCTCAGAGGGAGCGGAATCGAAATCCACTTCAAGGACTATGCCGGGGTTCACGCGTACGGCCGCAACGCCGTCCGTGCGCATGAGTCTCATCGCGGTCTCCGTATCACCCCGCAGGTCGCCTCCGGAGGACGCCAGCCGGAACACGGTGTCGTCACCCTGTCCAACCGCGATCCTGACCGGAACCTCGGCAGCGCCGGGGCTGCGCGAGACAGCACCCGCCAAGTGCTCGACGACTCCCACCGATGTGGCGGTGAGAGTGAGGGAGCGATCGTCCGTCCACACCGACGCGACGCTCGCCCTGGCGCGCTCGTCCAGCTCGTCCAAAATCCCCCGCGCCTCGTTCCCGTTCGCCCCCGGCGACAGCGTGACCAGGTTGCTCTGATAGAACACGGTCGTCGACGTCGGATCGAGAATCTCCGCGACGATCGTTCGCGCTGCGTCGACGTCACCCTCATCGGCGAGGGTGACGCTCACAGCCGCCTCCTCTGCCCGGAACGCGGTGACGGGGACCTGTGCCCGCAGAGTCTCGTACGCGCGAACGGCGTCCGAGGCCCATGCCCCCAGCCGTCCCGACACCTCGACGGCGCTGCCCCCATCTTCGGGGGACCGCACGGTGATCGACGGCGTCTTACCCCCCGCCGCGGCGATGGCCGGTGCGTCGAGGATCAGACCGGCGATCTCCGACGTGGAAGCCGCGATGAGGGTCACGTGGTCGAGGTCGTTTTGGTAGTCGGTCGAGATGAATGTCCCGGAGCGCACCCGTGGATCCCCGCGAAGCTCGAAGACGGCATCAAGCACGCCCGCGCTGGACTCCTGGGTCGCGAGGACCGGGAACGTCCAGTCGCTCGCCACGACGTCGATCCTCACACGCGACTCGTCCTCGTCTCCCGCCGTGTCTCCACGAAAAGACACGATCCGGCCCACGAGCCCACGCAGCTGTTCCTCGTCGAGCTCATCGCGAACCGTGACCGTACCCCCGACTCCGCCTGTGAACGGCATGTTGTCCGCGGTGGACAGATCCAGCCGGACGACCGCAGGATCGTCACCGAACTCGCGCTCGAACGAACCCTGCACCGCATCACCCGACGCACAGCCGGCCAGCGCGAGCAGAAGCACGCAGGCCGCGAGCACGGCTGATATCCCCCGTCCCGCACGCGCGTGATCCATGCTCTGCATCCCCTCCCATGGTCTGCGTACAGCCTCAGCCCGTCTCCTCGGCGGGCTCACGCCGGATCACGAGTATCCCACTCGGACCGCACCGAGCCCGTCACCGCAGACGGCGACGGGCTCGGTGCTCGGGCCCAGGACAGCGGCGGATCAGGAGCTGCCGGTAGTCGAATCCAGCTTCGCCATCACCTGGTTGATCGTGAACGACGCCGACTCCTGTCGCGCGGGGAACTCCACGAGGCTCTGCAGCATCCGTGCGACGTACGCCTGCGCCGGCACGAACAGGAAGATGTGATCGAGCACCCAGTCCCAGTACGTGTTCGAGGTGATGTCCGCCCGCTCATAGGGGTCGGTGCGCAGGTTGAACAGCTTCGGGAAGCGCAGTTCGATGTAGGGCTCCTGCCAGACGAGCAGCGTCCCGACGGCGCGCTGCTCGAGGAACACGACCTTCCAGTTCTCGAAGCGCAGCGCCGTGAGGTCACCGTCATCCGAGACGTAGAAGAAGTGTCGGCGCGGGCTGTGCTCGACGGCGCCCGTGATGTAGTCGAGTTGGTTGTTGCCGTCGAGGTGCACCTTGAACTCGGTCCCGTGCAGTTCGGTCCCCGCCTTCAGACGCTCGGCGACGTCGTCGTCTCCGACTGCCGCGAGCAGCGTCACGAACCAGTCGTTGTGGCTGACGATGCCGTTGAGAGTCGTCCCCGCCGGGATGTGGCCTGGCCAGCGGACCATCGCCGGCACGCGGTAGGCGCCCTCCCAGTTGGAGTTCTTCTCGTTGCGGAACGGCGTCATGCCGGCATCCGGCCAGCTGTTCATGTGCGGGCCGTTGTCGGTGGAATACATGACGATCGTGTTCTCGGCGAGCCCGAGCTCGTCGAGCAGATCGAGCAGGCTTCCCACGACGTCATCGTGGTCGAGCATCGTGTCGTGGTACTCCGACTGCCAGCGTCCGGCGCGGCCCTTGCTCTCCTCCTTGGTGTGGGTGCGGAAGTGCATGTGCGTCGAGTTGAACCAGACGAAGAAGGGGGTGTCGTCGTCGGCCTGTTTGCGGATGAAGTCGGACGCGGCGTCGCGGAACTCCTCGTCGACCGTCTCCATCCGCTTCTTCGTCAGCGGCCCGGTGTCCTCGATGCGCTGAGTGCCGTCGTCGTTCGCCCAGGAGTGGAGCACGCCGCGCGGGCGGAACTTCTCGCTGAAGCCGGGGAACTCCTCGTCGGTCGGGTAGTCGGGGTGCTCCGGCTCCTCCTCCGCGTTGAGGTGGTAGAGGTTGCCGAAGAACTCGTCGAAACCGTGCGCGGTCGGAAGGTGCTCGTCACGGTCGCCGAGGTGGTTCTTGCCGAACTGCCCGGTGGCGTAGCCGTGGTGCTTGAGCGCATCGGCGATGGTGGGATCCTGGGCCTGCAGGCCCAGCTTCGCCCCGGGCATCCCCACCTTGGTGAGTCCGGTGCGATAGGGGTTCTGTCCGGTGATGAAGGCCGCACGTCCGGCGGTGCAGCTCTGCTCGCCGTAGTAGTCGGTGAACTTCACACCCTCATCGGCGATCCGGTCGATGTTCGGCGTCCGATAGCCCATGAGGCCGTCGGAGTACGTGCTCAGATTGCTGATGCCGATGTCATCACCCCAGATGATGAGGATGTTGGGCTTCTCAGCCATGGGAGACTCCTTTGCTTCAACCGATGAGACGGGGCGATCGCCCTCGGTCGTAGCCAAGCAGTCCCCTCAGGAGAAGCCCAGGGCCCCTCACTCGGAGCGGGTGAGCCGGAATCCGATGTGCGACATGCCGGTGTCCTCGGCCTGCGGCGAGCGCGCGGCCGGACGGAAGCGCAGGCAGTAGTCGGGTGAGCAGAGGTGCGACCCGCCCTTGAGCACGCGGCGCGGGATGTCGGGGAAGCCCTCCTGCGCACTCGCTGCGGCGAGCAGGTTCGTGCGCTTGCCGGCGTCGACGGGGGTATCGGAGAGGCGGATGTGCCGCGGGGTGTAGAAGTCGGTCGTCCACTCCCAGACGTTCGCGATCATGTCGTAGAGGCCGTAGCCGTTCGGAGGGTACGAGCCCACAGGAGCCGTGCCACCCACGCCCTGGTTGTCGTAGGGAAAGCGTCCGAGCCAGGAGTTCGCCTGCGCGACACCACCCGGATACGCCTCGTCGCCCCACGCGAAGGGGGCGCCGTCGACTCCCCCGCGCGCCGCGTACTCGTGCTCGGCTTCGGTCGGCAGACGCATCCCCACCCAATCGGCGTAGGCGACCGCGTCTTCGAACGCGATGTGCACGACCGGATGCTGCAGCCGATCGTCGATCGACGAGTCGGGTCCGAACGGCCGGCGCCAGAACGCGCCCGGCTGCCAGCGCCACCAGTTGCGCCAGTCACCCAGATTCGTCGGACCGGCGGTCGGGGTGAAGACCATCGCCCCGGGAACGAGGTCGGCGGGATCGGCTCCGGGGAACGCGGCGGGATCGAGCTCTCGTTCGGCGACGGTCACGTATCCGGTGGCGTCGACGAACTCGACGTATTGCGCGTTCGTCACCGGGTAGCGGTCGATGAAGAACGAGGCGACCTCGCGCTGATGCGCCGGGCGCTCGTCGGGATAGAAGTCGTCGGAGCCCATCAGGAACGTGCCGCCCGGGATGTGGACCATGTCGCGCGAGTTCGTCACGTGCTCAGCGTAGTGTCGGCGTGCCGCGGAATCCGGGCCGATCTGGAAAGATCATCCGCATGATCACCGTTCACCTGCGCTACGAGATCGACCCCGACAAGCTCGACGATTTCACCGAATACGGCCGCACCTGGATCCGACTCGTGGCGAAGCACGGCGGAACCCATCACGGCTACTTCCTGCCGAGCGAAGGTGACAGCGACGAGGCCTTCGCGCTGTTCACGTTCCCCTCTCTGGCGGAGTACGAGGTCTATCGCACCGCCTCGAAGACCGACCCGGAGTGCATCGAGGCATTCGACTTCGCGCGCCGGACGCAGTGCATCCGCCGCTACGAGCGCCGCTTCCTCAGCCCGGTCTTCGAGGGCGCCTGAGCATGATCGCGCCGGCGGTGGACGCCTCCGCGCTCACGTCCGTCACCACACTGTCGACCCCGCGTCTTCGGCTCGAGCCCCTGGGCGTCGCGCACCTCGACGGCGTATGGGAGGGGCTGCTCGACGACGAGAGCATGCGGCTCACGGGCACGCGTCAGGTGTTCACCCGCGAGGCGGTGGTGCGACACCTCGAATCCCTCGCCGACCGCGACGACCGCGCGGACTGGGCGATCATCGAGCTCGGCACCGAGGAGTACGTCGGCGAGATCGTGCTCAACGAGCTGGAGGCCGACGATGCGTCGATGAACTTCCGCATCGCGCTGAATCCCGGCTGGCTCGGACGCGGCTTCGGCACCGAGGCGACCCGCGCCGTCCTCGACCACGCTTTCGGCCGCATCCGGCTGCACCGCGTGAGCCTCGATGTGTACTCCTTCAACCCCCGCGCCCAGCGCTCCTACGAGAAGGCCGGGTTCCGATACGAAGGGCGCCAACGGGAGACCCTGTTCTGGGACGGCCAGTGGGTCGACTCCATCCTCATGGCGGTGCTGAACACCGACGAGCGTCCCGTCGCTCCCTAAGCTGGAGGCGATGTCCGACGCCCCCGCACCTGCGAACGCCCCCATCGTCGTGATCGGCGCCGGTGTGATCGGCGCCTCGATCGCTCACCACCTGGCCCGTGCGGGACACGAGGTGGTCGTGCTCGACAGGGGAACTCCGGGCGCGGGGGTGACGGCCGCGTCGTTCGCGTGGGTCGGCATCGCCAAGAGCTCCGCCGACGCGTACGCGGGTTCGCTCCGCGAGCGTGCGCGGCCGGAGTTCGATCGGGTCCTCACCGAGATCACCGCGCCCGCCGGGCTTCGTCCGTTCGGTGCGGTCACGTGGGAGGACTCCGACGCGCTGACTCGCGCCTTCGTCTCCGAACACCAGGCCGCCGGGCACCGGATGGAGCTGCTCACGGCCCACGAGGCGCGGATGCGGGAGCCGAGTCTGCGCGACGCGCCCGACGTGGTGGCCTACGCCCCCGACGATGTCGGAGTCGACCCCGTCGCCTACACGCGCGCACTGCTGGAGAGCGCGCAGGCGCACGGCGCCGAGGTGCGCACCGGGACGACCGTCTTGCGGTTGCTGTTCGACGACGGCCGGGTTCAGGGTGTGGTGACCGACCGGGGCGAGCTCGGTGCGAAGAGCGTCGTCATCGCCGCCGGCACCGCCTCCGTGGGGCTGGCCGCATCCGTCGGTGTCGACATCGACGTGGCGGGATCCCCCTGCTGCCTGCTGCGCTTCTCCACTCCCCGCCCTCTCGTGCGGGGCATCCTCTCGACCCCGGAGTTCGAGATCCGCCAGCTGGATGACACCACCCTCCTCGGCGCAGAAGACGTTCCCGCCGGCTTCTCAGGAGACCCGAGAGAGCTCGCCGCCCCCACCCTCGCCGCGATCCACCGCTCCTTCGTCGACACCGATGAAGTGCGTCTTCAACATGCCGTCATCGCCGACCGTCCGATGCCGGCGGCGGGACAGCCTCTCATCGGTCCGGTGGCAGCGATGCCCGGCCTCCACCTGGCGATCGCCCACCCCGGCGTGATCCTCTCCGCCGAGATCGGGCGACAGGTCGCCGCCGACCACGCCTCGCCCTGAGGCGAGCCCTGGCGGCAGGCGCCTCGCCCCACTACTCCGCGGACCCGTCGTGGAGGTCTCACTGTCTGTGGCGCTTGCGGCAAGCCACTCATTACTCACCTTCCCGCTGAGGTGGCAGAAAGTCAGTGACCATCGCCTGTCTCACCCGCGTGCGTGGCCGTGAGACAAGCACCCACGTGAACCTCGCACGCGCGGTGGTGTCGAGCGCATGGAAGACACTGGCCAAGTCTCGATCGCGCACCACGCTCGGTAAGACGTCGTCTGGGCTCGGAGTAGCCCGACCAGACGGAGCTCGCCGACAGGTGTAGAGCACCTGAGGCCAACTCGATGCCGAGGTCTTTCGCCCTCCGCACGATAGTGGCGAACTCTGAACACAGGGTTGCCAACCAAAGCAGACCTCACTCCACGTCAAGCGCCTCGCTATTATGAGCCCAGCCGTGACATCGAAGGAGATACAACGTGGCCGAGACGCTTCCATACATGCTGTCCACCGGAACCATCGGCAAGATCCTGGACAAGATCAAGGATGCGAAGACCCCCGATCGGTTCTCCCAGGATTACCTGAGCACGGTACTTGGACACCCCGGCGGCGGAGCCAAGCCGTTCATTCCCCTCGCGAAACGCCTCAACCTCCTCAACTCGGATGGCACCCCAACGGATCTCTATCGCCGGTTCCGCGGCAGTGACGACGAGTCAAAGGCGGCCATGGCCACGGCGATCAAGATTGGCTACGCCCCCCTGTATAAGCGCAATGAGTACGCTGACAAGCTTGATAAGAAGAAGCTCGAGGGCCTGATCAAGGAGATAACCGGTGCGGAAACCGGGTCCAGCACGCTCCGTGCCATGGTAGGCACTTTCGAGGCGCTGAAGGCCCACGCTGACTTCGGTCTCGACCCCGCGTCGGAGAGCAACAACGCCGCCGAAGATGAGACAGCCGGTTCAATTGACGAGGCATCGGCCTCTACGCCTTCTCGCGCGGATGCCGGCGGTGCCGATCTGAGGTTCGGCTACACCATCAACATCAACTTGCCGAATACCAACGACATTGCTGTCTTCAACGCAATCTTCAAGTCCCTCAAGGAACACCTCCTGTGACCGGAGCAGCCGAACGCATACAACTGATGCACATGAGTCGCCAGCTCGTGCAGGTCGAACTTGACGAAATTACCGCTCGGCACAACGTGGACCCGATCGTGCAGGATGAGCCCGAAGAGGAGCAGATCGCCCACGAGGCGTACTACCTCCAGTTTCCGGCCAGTCTCCGCCAAGAAGCCTCCGATATGGCTCGCTATTACCAGATCTTCTACTGTCTGGAGAACGAGATCCGCGACATGATCGAGTCGCAGCTCGAGGACACGTACGGGGAAGATTGGTGGGACGAACACTGTCCAGAGACTGTCCGAAGGTCAGTCGAGAACAACAAGCAGCGAGAGCAGGACAACGGGGTAACACTGCGATCGTCGCACCCGATTGACTACACGACATTCGGCGAACTGGGCGAGGTCCTGAAATTCAACTGGGACATCTTCGGGGCGACGTTCAACAGCAAGCGCGGGATGGAGAAGGTTCTTAGCAGCCTGAACCTTTTGCGCGGTCCAATTGCGCACTGCGCGCCACTTGCTGAGGATGAAGTGGTTCGCCTCCATCTGGCTGTGCGAGATTTCTACAGATTGATGGAGTGACATGCGAAGCGATGCGGTCGAGATGCGAGCCGATGACGCCTCCGGCGCAAGGGCGATGGCGTGAGTAACCCGAAGACTACAGACGTCGCCAAGACCAGTTCCCCCCTAACCCCCGTCGTGGTTACCGAAACATTCACAGTCACCATCGAGAACGAATCGAAGCTCAACGCGAACCACCATCGGGCGCTCACGAAAATCGTCCAGGAGTACGCGACTCGCGTGTTCAAGGCGGCGTCCGACGCGGAGTGGTTGCATCGAGCGAAGGACGTCAAGGATCAGGAGTTCAGCACTAAGTACTTCGTGGATGCCGAGCGTGCCGTCCTAGATGCGGGATGGGTCCGACGCCGTACGCCCGGATGGCACATAGCTATAGAAGTGGCGCAACCGATTTTGTGGGGCAGCGCCGGTTGGTTCGTGAGTCAAGTGCCTTCGGGTTGGGGATGGGCGATCGCCACGGCTGTCACGGCGACTGTCGCCGCCGTAAGCCTAGCGATCGAAAAGATGCATAAGTGGATGTTGGAGAACCGATGAGTCCCGAACAATCGCGATGGTCCGGTCTGACGGACGACGCTCTCACGACGCTCGATGAACTCTTGTCGCGTCAGCGAGATGAGATTCTCGCCGCAGCATCTCGCAAAGTCCGAGGGCCGATCGATGCCGTGGACGTACTTCGTGCCTACAATACGTCTCTCGCTCCGACCACGGACAATGCCGCCCTGGACACAGAGTCGCGCATCGCGGCATCCGAGCGACGCGTCTCGTCTCTCGTGGTTTCTGGATTGACTGTGCTCTTTGTCGCCGTCCTCGCTTCGGGCATGCTCGTACTCCTGAACTTCGTGTTGCCGATTCTTAACGTCCCCGACGTTATGTTGGCATACTTTGCCGTTGCCCTTGGCGTGGTTCTCCTGACCACAAGTGGGATCTGGGTACTAATCATCCTGAATCATCGCGCACGGGCTCGCCACGAGGAGTATCGACTTCAGTTCAGGGCGCTCAGTTCGGCACAGGGGACCCTCCACCAGTCACTGAGCGATTTCGCCGAGGACGAGGATTCACTCGAGGAAGAGGCGCTCGCCGCTGAAGAAGCATCAATCAACCGCTACGCCTTCCTAGGTCAATGGATCACGATTGAGAAGCAGATCTATCAGCTTGCTGAACTGGCGCTTGGACCGTCGGACGGTCGCAGATCGATTAGCGCTGTCGTGCGATCACTAGTTCATGATGGTGTGATCAGCGACGACGCGGAGTTCCGCATCAAACGCGTCTTGCTCAGCCGCAACGAGGTCGTGCATCGCGAACACCCGCGACTTGACTGGTCGAGGCTGGAATATGACATGAAACAGATCGACATTGAACTTACTGCAGCCGCCAAGGGCCTGCGAGTACGCCGAGGTCACTCGACAAGCACTTAGAGCACTGACACACGTGGGGCACGCTCGCGGGATGCATCCCGGGGTGAGGGACGAGGCCGGTATGGAGCCGATCGGCAATGCCCTGAAAAGGTGTCCGCGGGCACGTAGCTCAAAGCACTCACGCCACGCCTTCAGAGCGCCTCGGAGCACCCGACCGAACGCCGTTGCGCTTGACCCTGCCCTGGTGCGCTCGGAGATAACTTCGCCCTCCCGCTCGGCGACGGCGATCAGGACATCAGCCGACACCCGGCCTGTCGGCGTCGTCATGTCGATCCCGAGATCAAAGTGCGACCAGACCCTAGATCTGGGATCACCCATCGCCAGGCCGAGTCGCCAGTGGCAGGATGTTGCCGAAGTCGACGACGGATCGAGACAACGAGCGCGTCGTGTTCGCCTCGGGCATGGAGACCTAGAGCGCGCTTGAGTCCGGGTCACTCAGGGTTCTCACTTGTCTCGCCATGGTCCTCGATGAACTCGACCGTCCACCCGCGCGCTCTACTTCCGCAAGGATGAGGGGCCATCAATTCCGAGATGGTTCCGCAGCGCGGCGGTGATGTCGTCGACCGCGGCGAGCTGCTCGGGCGAGAGCGCTTCGACGAACAGGTCGCGGATGGCGCGGAGGTGCGGGACGTTCGCGGCTCGGAACGCCTCGGCTCCCTCGTCGGTGAGCAGCACGTCGACGCCGTGCACGCCGTCGACACACGGGACCCGCCGCACAAGACCGCGCTTCTCCATCCGCCCGAGGTGATGCGAGAGTCGGCTGCGCTCCCAGTCGATCAAGGCCGCCAGCTCGGAGGAGCGCGCCCTGTGCCCATCGGCCTCGCTCAGCGCGAGGAGCACCTGGTAGTCGCCGGAGGAGAGTGAGGACGAGTTCTGGAGCTGCGCGCCCAGACGATCTCGCAGGGTGGCAGAGGTCTCGACGAAGCCCCGCCAGATGCGCAGCTGCTCGGGCGTCGGCGTGCTGCGGCGGCGCTCTTCGGTCATCACACCTCCCGGGAATTGATACGTCAATCCTACGGTTAGACGCTATTGACACGTCAATCCGGAGGCGCCGGATCGTGGAGAAGGGTCGTGGTGGAGATGACGGAACTCGAGTTCGGACTGAACTCCTTCGGTGAGGTGGCGACCGATGCCGGTCGCGTCATGTCTGATGGCGAGACGCTGCGGCTGCTCGTCGAAGAGGCGCAGCTGGCCGAATCGGTCGGTCTCGACGTGTTCAGCATCGGCGAGCACTACCGCGAGGGGCACATGGACTCCGCGACCCCCGTGGTGCTGGCGGCCGCGGCGCAGGCTACCTCGACGATCGGCCTGGGTTCGTCGGTGACCGTGCTGTCGACGCAGGACCCGGTGCGGCTTTACCAGGAGTTCGCGACCGTCGACGGGCTCTCCGCCGGACGCGCCCAGCTCATCCTCGGACGAGCATCGGCGATCGAGTCGTTCCCGCTCTTCGGCTACGACATCGCCGAGTACGAGCAGATCTTCGAGGAGAAGCTCGACCTGTTCCTGCGCCTGATGCGCGAAGACCGCGTCACCTGGAGCGGCACCTACCGCAGCCCGCTGGAGAACGTGCGCCTGCAGCCGCGCATGCCGGAGGGAGGCATCCCGGCATGGATCGGCATCGGCGGCAGCCCCGACTCCGTGATCCGCGCCGCCGAGCACGGACTGCCTCTGATGATGGCGATCATCGGCGGACGACCCGAGCGCTTCGCCGGCCACGCCCGCCTGTATCTGCGCGCCCTGGAGCAGTTCGGGCGCCCCGAGCTCCCGATCGGACAGCACTCGCTCGGCCTGATCGCCGACACCGACGACGAGGCGAAGAACGTGCACTGGAAGCACTGGGAGCCGGTCGTGACCCAGATGAGCAAGGAGCGCGGCTTCTACGCCCCCACGCTCGAGCGGTATGAGGAGGAGGTCGACACCGGGGCGCTCTACGTCGGCTCCCCTGAGACCGTCGCGCACAAGCTCGCGGCCGCCGTCCGGAGCAACCACCTGTCCCGGTTCGACCTGAAGTACGACATCATTCACCTGCCGAAGGATGTGCGCGAGCGCAGCATCCGCCTCTTCGGAGAGAAGGTCGCCCCGCGCGTGCGCGAACTGCTCGCCGAGGATCCGGGAGAAGGCGCGTTCGCCGACCCGGGCGTCGCCCGCATCACGAAGGACGGCAAGGCCGTCCACGCCTGAAGGAGAGCGTCATGAACGACACCATCGAGACCATCGGCATCCTCGGGGCGGGCAAGGTCGGCACCACGATCGCACGCCTCGCCCTCACCGCGGGATATCGGGTGCTCATCGCCGGTTCGGGTGCACCGGAGCGGATCGCGCTCACGATCGACGTCTTCGCGCCGGGGGCCACCGCGGTGACGGCTGAGGATGCGGCAGCCGACGCGGACGCCGTCATCCTCGCGCTTCCGCTGGGCAAGTACCAGACGCTCCCGGTCGCGCAACTGCACGGAACCCTGGTGCTCGACGCCATGAACTACTGGTGGGAGACCGATGGGATCCGCGACGACCTGAGCGATCCGCGCACCTCGACCAGCGAGCTGGTGCAGGACTTCCTGTCCGGGTCACGCGTCGTGAAGGCCCTGAACCACATGGGTTATCACGACCTCGAAGACGAGGCCCGGCCGACGGGAGCGCCCGGGCGGAAGGCCATCGCCGTCGCGGGCGATGCCCCCGACGACCTCACCCTCGTCACGGCGATGATCGACAGGCTCGGCTTCGACCCCGTCGTCCTCGACAGCCTGGCGGAGGGCAGCGTGCTTCAGCCGGGGAACCCCGCGTTCGGCGCCGATGTCACCGCCGAGGAGCTGCGCGGGCTGATCGGAATGGTGTCGCCGACCTCGCCGCGATGACCGACGGAGGTCCGAGCCGGGGCGACGGGGCGGGCTAGGCTCCCAGAAGTCGGCGACGACGAGGCTCATCACGACCACGGAGGCACCGATGCACCGATCCCCCGCACTGCGCACCGGCGCACTCGTGCTCGCCGGAGCCCTTGCGTGCGCCGGGTGCTCCGCGACGAGCACGATCCCGAGCCCGCCCGCGGCCGTCGGCGACGGCTTCCCCGGCACCTGCCTGCCGTCGGAGGTCTCCTGGCCCTCCGACTTCCTCGAATCCCTGCCCGGAGAGTCCGAGGCGATCGGCGGCACCATCGTGGGCTTGCGCCTCGAATGGGTCGACTCCGACTTCGCATGGCGGCTGCGCAGCGCCGACACCCGCCTCGACATGTTCGGCGAGCGCGTCGACGACCCGAGCTTCGGCACGGAGTCGCTGGTCGACGTCCGCACACTGGAGGTCATCGCGACGGGCGAGACCGAGCTCACCGAGGCGGAACAGCAGATGAACGGCAGCAGTGCGTACAGCATTGCCCAGCTCTCGGGCGAGACGTACCCGAGCCCGCTGATCGTCGAGATGGCGCGGGTCATGAAGGACGGCTCGCCCGTGTGGCAGCTCACCATGTGCGACACCGCCACCAACGAGCTCACGGTCACGACCCTGAACTGATGCGCACACGCCCGCCCGCATCTCTCCACTCAGCTAACTTGCACGTTGATGTGCACGTACTGTGTAAACTCGTCCTGTGAAACAGAGCTGGCGGGTCTACAAGCGCGACGTCAAGAGACTCTCCCGCGTCCCCAAAGCCTGGATCATCATCATCGGGGTGCTCATCACCCCGGCCCTGTACGCGTGGTTCAACATCAACGCGTTCTGGGACCCTTACGCGAACACCGCGAACATCCGCGTGGCGGTCGTCGATCTCGACGAGGGCGCCACCTCCGACCTCACCGGCCACATCGACATCGGCGAGCAGGTGACGGAGCAGCTCGAGGACAACGACCAGCTCGGCTGGACCTTCATGGGCGAGGACGAGGCTCAGGAGGCGGTGAAGAAGGGCGACGTCTACGCCGCCATCGTCATCCCCGCGCAGTTCAGCGAAGACCTCCTCAGCATCACCACCGGCGACTTCACCCAGCCGGCGCTGGAGTACTACGTCAACGAGAAGGCCGGAGCGATCGCGCCGAAGATCACCGACGTCGGCGCGTCCGAACTCGACAAGCAGGTCACGAGCGCCTTCAAGGAGCAGGTCGCCCTCGCCGCGACGAACGCCCTCAAGGACGTCGGCGACTCCACCGAGCTGCGGCTGCTGAACGCCAGGGACAACACCCTCAACGCCTTCGACCAGGCGGCGGAGACCCTCGCGTCGGCGCGCGAGAACCTCGCCGAGACGCAAGACGGGCTCACCTCCTCCCGCGGCACCCTCTCGTCTGCACGGAACACGCTGGGCGACGTCGACAAGACGCTCGGCGATGTGCAGAAGTCGCTCGTCCAGACGCAGTCGATCATCGCCGAGACGCAGAAGGAGGTGATCACCTTCACCGACAGCGCCACGACCGCGTTCCTCCAGGGCACGACCCTGCTCGCCGATGCGTCCTCGAAGGCGAACGTCTCGATCACCCGTCTCACCCAGAGCCTCGAACAGGCGGGCGTGCGCATCGACGCCGGGATCGACGACGTCTCGAACGTGCTGAAGGCGAACGAGGCGGCGGTCGCCCGGCTGCAGACCCTCCTCGACAACACCGACCTCAGCGACGACACGAAGCAGCGCCTGACCGAGGTCATCTCCTCGCTGCAGCAGCGCAACGCCACCGACCAGCAGCTGCTCGCGGATCTGAAGGACCTCAAGGCCGGCGCCTCCGATACCGTGAACGCCGTGCAGGCGACAGCCGACGCGGTCGATCAGGCGATGCAGGACACCCGGGATGCCTCGTCGGCGATGCGCGACATCCTCACACGCACCGTCCCCTCCCTGAACAGCGCCATGTCGCAGCTGTCGGCGAGCGTCGGATCGCTCTCGGCGGCGCTGGATGCGCAGAAGGGCGTGCTCGCCCAGGCCGACCAGCTTCTGGCCGGGTTGGACTCGCAACTCGTGGCCACCTCGTCGGCGCTGGCGAGCTTCGACAACGACCTCGCCGGCATCGAGCAGGGCCTGCAGACATCGCGCACCGACGTCGTCGCGCTCAACGCCGCGTCCGAATGGGGCCTGCTCGGCACTCTCACCGACCTGGAGCCCGACCAGATCGCCCAGTTCATCTCCTCCCCCGTCGAGGTCGACGAGCACCTGGTGTTCCCGGTCGACACCTACGGGTCGGCGATGGCCGCACTCTTCACGAACCTGTCGCTGTGGATCGGCGCCTTCGTGCTCATGGTGATCTTCCGCGTCGAGGTCGACACCGAGGGCGTCGAGGGCGTCACGGTGCGCGAGGCCTACTTCGGCCGTTTCTTCCTCTTCGCGACGCTCGCCGTCGGCCAAGCACTGATCGTGTGCATCGGAAACCTCATCATCGGCGTGCAGACCGTCAGCGCGGCGGCCTTCGTCGGCACGGGTGTGCTCATCGCCCTCGCATACGTGAGCATCATCTACGCCCTCTGCGTCGCGTTCGGGCACGTCGGTCGTGGCCTGTGCATCCTGCTCGTGATCATGCAGATCCCCGGCGCGTCCGGGCTGTACCCGATCGAGCTGATGCCCGGATTCTTCCGTGCGATCTATCCGCTCCTGCCGTTCTCCTACGGCATCGACGCGATGCGCGAGACGATCGGGGGCTTCTACGACGGCCACTACTGGCGCTTCCTGGGCGCCCTCGCCGTGTTCGTCGCTCTCGCGTTCCTCATCGGGCTCGTGCTGCGCCGCCGTCTCGCGAACTTCACCCTGCTCTTCAACCGGCAGGTCCTCGCCACCGACCTCCTCATCGGCGAAAAGGTGCAGGTCGTCGGCAGCGGATACCGGCTCACCGACGTGATCCGAGCGCTCTCGAACCGCGGGGAGTACCGCGAAGACCTCGCTCGCCGCGCCGAGCCGTTCACCCGCCGCTATCCGGCGCTGCTGAAGGCGACGGTGCTCACGGGGGTCGCGGGGCTCGTCGTGCTCGGGGTCATCACCTGGGCGCTTCCCGGATCGAAGGCGCTGCTGCTGGGACTGTGGACGCTCTGGATCCTCCTCGTCATCGGATTCCTGGTGGCCATCGAGTACATCAAGCACAGCTTCGAGAGCGGCGAAGAGGTCGCTGCTCTCGACGACGCCGAGCTGCGTGAGCTCGCCCTCGCCGGGCCCGCCGGCCATGCAGCGGTCCTGCCCACCACGACGGACGAGCCGCTCGCCACGACCCCCTCCGCCCCGATCGCCTCGATCGAGGCGGGGGCGACGGATGCGCCGGCCGAGCGGGACGAACCGGCCGAGCAGGACGAACCGGCCGAGCGTGACGAACCGGCCGCCGGCGTCGAGGCCGACGCCCTGCTCACCGAGTGGTTCGCTTCCGAGCCGCAGCCGGCCCCCAGTGTCGAACCGGACGCCGAGCCCGTGCAGCCTGAGACCACTGCGGCGGCGGACGCCCCCGAGAACTCCTCCGCTTCACCTCACGCCCCTGACGACGAGGAGCGGACGGACGACGAGTGGACGGAAGTAGACGAACGAACGGAACAAGAACGAGCAGAAGGGGAGGATCGCGCGTGAAGGACATCCTGCACCTGACGCTCCGCGACGTGCGTCACGCGACCCAGAACGTGATGGCGTGCATCGTCCTCTTCGGGCTCGTCGTCATCCCGTCGCTGTTCACCTGGTTCAACGTCATCGCCAGCTGGGATCCGTTCGCGAACACGAAGGATCTGAAGATCGCGGTCGCGAGCACCGATGCCGGGTACGAGAGCGACCTCGTGCCGATCCGCGTGAACGTGGGCGAGCAGGTCCTCTCCCAGCTGCGTGGGAACGACCAGCTCGACTGGGTCATCACCGATGAGCACGACGCGATCGACGGGACGAAGTCGGGCGAGTACTACGCAGCGATCGTCCTGCCGGAGACGTTCAGCGCCGACATGCTGACGTTCTACGCCGACGGCGGCGACCGCACGCACATCGCGCTCTACACGAACGAGAAGAAGAACGCCCTGGCGCCGAAGATCACCGGGCAGGGTGCGGAAGGGGTGTCGTCCGCGATCAGCGACACGTTCGCCCAGACCCTCGGCGACGTCGCTCTCGGCCTCGTCTCGTCGATGTCCGACTACCTCACCGACGAAGACACCCAGGCGGCGCTCACCCGCGTCGAGGCGCGCCTCGGAAGCGTGGGCGCTCAGCTGCGATCCGGCGCGCACACGGCCGACACGTTCACGGCTCTGCTCGAGGCGAGCCGTCCCCTGCTCGACAGCGCCTCGGCCCTGGTCGACGAGGCCGGTGACGCGTTCACGGACACCTCGGGTGCACTCGGCAGCGGGGTGGACGCGGCGAGCACTCTGAAGTCGACGCTGCAGACGGCGGCGCAGTCGCTGTCGGACGCCCTCGCGGCGACGTCGAGCAGCTACGAGGCCGTGGGGCAACGCGTCGACGAGCTGTACGCCGAGGCCGGTTCGCTCAGCGGCAGCCAGGTGCAGGCGATCACCACGCTCGCCGAGCGCGTGCAGCAGCAGATCGATCAGTACACCGCGGTCAAGAACACGCTGGTGACGCAGGTCGGGCCGAACCTTCCCGAATCCGCCCAGCCCGACTTCGACGCCGTGATCAGCCGGCTCGACGAGGCGATCGCGCGACAGCAGGCCCTGCAGGAGCGCCTCCAGAAGGCGGCCACCGAGATCACGGCCGGCAACGAGTCCGCACAGAGCTCCCACCAGGAGATCACGGCCGCGATCGCCGAGGCCAAGAAGGCCATCGCCGACGCACGGAGCACCTACGACAACGGGCTGAAGGCGCAGCTGAACTCCCTCTCGTCGACGCTCACGCAGATCGGCTCCGATGTGTCGGCGATCCGCTCCGACCTGTCCGGCATCACGTCCGGGCTGTCCGGGGCCTCCGACTCCGTGCTGTCGACGCTGTCGCGCGCGCAGGAGGCCACGACACAGCTGTCGGCGTCCCTGAACGCGATGGCCGACCGGTTCGACACCGTCCAGCAGTCGATGGCGAAGGCCGCGGACACGGGTGATCTCAGCGAGCTGATCGGCGCCGACCCCGGTGTGCTCGCCACATCGCTCGCCGAACCCGTGCGCCTCGACCGCACCGCCGTCTTCCCCGTGGCCGGGTTCGGCGCGGCCATGGCGCCGCTGTACATGATCCTCGCCCTGTGGGTGGGCGCGCTGCTGATGACCGTGACGATCCGCGTCGATGTGAACGCCGAGACCCTCCCCGATCGCCCCGAGCTCACCCCGACGCAGAAGTACCTCGGCCGCTACGGCATCTTCGGGCTGGTCGGTCTCGCGCAGAGCACGCTGCTGACCCTCGGTCTGATCCTCTTCGTGCAGGTCGAACCCGCGCATCCGCTCCTGCTGATCCTGGCCGGCTGGGCGATCTCGACCGTGTTCACCCTCATCGTCTACACCGCGGTCGTCGCGTTCGGCAACGCGGGCAAGGCGCTCTCGGTGCTGCTCCTGGTGATCCAGATCTCGGGTTCGGGCGGCGCGTATCCGCTGCAGCTCCTCCCCGACTGGTTCCAGAGCATCAGCCCGTTCCTCCCCGCGACTTATGCGGTGAACATGGTGAGATCGGCGATCGCCGGCATCTACCAGGCCGACTTCTGGTGGGCCCTGGGCGCCCTCGCGCTGTTCATCATCCCCGCGCTGCTGCTCGGGCTCGTGCTGCGGCGCCCCCTGATGACGTACAACCGCAAACTGGTCGAAGCGCTCGCGTCGACCAAGCTGATGTCCTGACTCCCGCGAGTCCGCGAAAGGACCCCGAAGTGACCGCACCGAACCCGCCGCGTCGACGAGATGCGCTGGCCAATCGCGAGGCTCTGCTGCGCGCGGCGCAGTCGGTGCTCGCCGCCAACCCCACGGCGTCGCTCGACGTGATCGCGCAGGCCGCCGGTCTCACGCGTCGGTCGGTCTACGGTCACTTCGCCGACCGTGACAGCCTGCTTCGCGAGGTGATCGCGGTCGGGGCTCAGCGCTTCAACGCGATCGCCGAAGCGACCGACGAATCCGATCCCCGGGTCACGTTGGCGCGGATGGCGACGCGGCTGTGGCGGGAGGCCTCCGCCGTGCGCGCCTCGGCCAACATCGCCCTCGACGACGTGCATCTGGCCGACACCGTGCTCGCCCTCGCGCCCCTGCGTCGCCGCATCCGCGATCTGACGAGGGTCGGAGTGGAGTCCGGGTCGTTCCGCGCAGACATGCCGGCCGAGCTGCTCGCCTTCCTCATCGAGGAGACCGCCCGGGCCACACTTCGCGAGCTGCGGCTCACCACGACCGACGCAGACTCGACCGTCGTCCGCGTAGTGCTGAGCATCGTGGGCCTGTCCTGGACGGAGCAGGCCGAGCTCATCGGCGCACACCCCGAGATCTTCGCGCAGGACTGAACCGCGGCGACCTACGCCTCTTCCGCCTCCGCTCGGGCGACGCTCGTACGCTCGCGTCGTCGCGCCGCCCCACCCCGCGCGCGCACACGGAACCACAGGGTGAGCTCCGTCAGCGCTCTGACGGTGGTGTCGATGTCTGATCCGGCGTCCAGGTCGGCGAACGAGTCGCGATACCCGGACGGACGACTTTCGCCAGGACGGAGGACCCGGTAGCCCATGGTCCAGTCGGGGAAGCGGCGCTCGGCGATCGGCTCTTGCAGGAGTACACGCAGGTCGTGATGCCGGGAGTCGCTCCGGATGATGTCGACGAGTCCCGCAACGGTCTCCGGATGCCCCTCGAGCACCTGGATGAAGCGCCCGTCCCGATGAAGGAGCATGCCCGTGATGCCGCGTGCCTCATTGAGTCGTCGGCACACCCTCAGGAGCTGCTCGAGCGCAGTCTCCCGAAAGGGCTGAGATGCCGTGCTGGTGTAGACGAGGGACACCAGGCCGGACCCGGCGGTGGAACTCACAGCGCCACCCCCTGCTCGCTGTCATCGAGCCGCGGCGACGTCGCGTTCATCAACTGCTCCACGGCGTTCGTGGCCGCGGGCAGCGTCGCGAAATCGCCGAGATGCAGGGACCGCGCATCGAACGCGCGATACCCACCGTCCGCCTGCCGGTCGACGTATCCCAGAAAGTCGCCGCGCCGGCTGCCGACGTGGAAACCCTCCTCGACGCACGCCCAGAGGACATCGGGATCAGGTCGGGCATCATGCGGCACCTCAGCAGGATATGCGTGCAGTGTCCACAGCGCGCAGCCCTTTACATCCGACCCGGGGGTGCGCTAAGCGCGAGCGCCGCTCTCGATATCGATGTCGAGCGCGGGGATGACGATCTCCTCGCCGCCCTCGTCCTCCTGCGCACCGCGCGCGGGGAAGAGGGGGTGCTCACGGAGCGCTGCGGCCTCCTCGGAGAAGTCCGGGTCGACGCCGTCGGAGAGGTGGGGGCCGACCAGAAGGTCGTTCCCGACTCCGACGATCAGATCGGCGGAGTCCTTCTGCCCGTCGATGACGATCGGCAACCGCAGGGCCGCTGATTCGCCCTCGCTCGCGATGGCGGCGGCGAGAGCGACGAGTGCTTCGGCGACGTCGTCGGTCGTGACCACCTGTTGGCCTGCATACGACACGAGTTTCATGACCACGACGGTGCCATGACCCGACCGGGACACCCAAGGGGGTTGTGCGCACCACGCCCCGGACGCTAGTTCGTGCGCGTCCTCACTCGATCTCGCCGGTCCTCCCCTCGATCGGCAGCGGGGACGAGAGAATGGAGCATATGTCCGCGAGATCCCGTCGGCCGCTGCTCTCCTCCGTGCGTCGCCTGCTCCACACCGATCCCTCGGCTGTCGCGCACACCGAGGCCATGCCCATCATCGACGAGCGCACGGTTCCGCGGGTGCTCGACCTCGCGACACGCATCGGAGAATCGATGTTCGCGGTGGGGGCCTCCGCACACGAAGTGACGCTCGCGATCACCCGCGTGTGCGACGCGTACGGGATGCGGGGCGTGCAGGTCGACGTCACCTACAACTCGATCACGGTGTCGTTCCACCTGAGCGGCGAGGTCTGGCCCGAGACGCTGGTGCGCGTCGTGCGTGTCACCGCGCCCGATCACGCCAAACTGCAGCGTGTGCAGGCCCTGGTCGCCGACATCGACGACGGACTCGACCTCGAATCCGCGCGCACCACGTTCCGCGCCATCCGACGCGTGCCGTTCCGCTATCAGCAGCCGGTCGTGATCGTCGCGCGCGCCCTGCTCGCCGTCGGCGTCAGCATCATGCTCGGCGCCTCCCCGATCATCGTCGGGCTCACTTTCGTCGCGGCCCTGTGCGCGGCGTTGACGCAGGCCGGACTCGCCCGACTCCGAGTGCCGCTGTTCTTCAGCCAGATCGCCGGAGGCTTCGTGACGACCGTCGTCGCCGTCGTGGTCTCGGCACTCGGCGCGGCGGGTATCGAGCCGTTCGTCGACATCCGCCCATCGATCATCGTCGCCTCCGGCATCGTCCTGATGCTCGCCGGTCTCACCGTGGTCGGCGCGGCGCAGGATGCGATCGACGGCTTCGCCCTCACCGCCGGCGGACGCATCCTCGACCTGACGATGCAGACCCTCGGGGTCGTGATCGGCATCCTCGTCGGCCTGGAACTCGGAGGCGTCCTGGGTTTCACCATGGACCTCCCCGACGACCCGGCGCCGTTCGGCCCCGTCGTGAACCAGTTCGCCGGAGCGATCATCAGCGCCGTCGCGGTGGCGGTGTTCAACGGGGCGGGCATCCGGATCATCCTGGTCAGCGCCCTGCTCAGCGCCGTCACGCTCGCGGGCTACTCGACCTCCGTGGCGCTGAACCTGCACCCGGCGGCGGCGAGCGCGGTCGGCGCTCTGCTCGCGAGCTTCCTCGGGATGCTGATCGCCCGCAACCTGCACGTGCCCTCGGTCGCGGTGACCACTGCCGCGATCGTGCCCCTCGTCCCCGGAGTCGCGGTGTTCCAGGGGCTGCTCGAGATGGTCCACGCCGCCGGCACCTCCACCGGCATGCTCCTCGCCGGCGGATCGCTCATCGACGCGGCGGTCATCGGCATCGGTCTGGCGTCCGGCGCCTCGCTCGGCCTCTATCTCGGAACCCCCGTGCGGGCGACTCTCGCGAGCGTCGCGAAGACCCGAGCCCGCGTCCGCCGCTGACGACCGCCCTTGCGTTCCCCGCTGGTCGAGAGCACCGGAAGCACCGCGAGTTGAGCAATATATCGGTTGCGACGTACAATTCTGGTGAATTCTGGCGGGCTGAAGAGCGCCCGTTGACCGAGCGGATGGGCGACCGGCCCGCTCGGGGGTGGTGCGCTCCTCGGCAGCCGATACCGGCCAACCGATTGGAGTGTTGAGATGTTCACGATGCCCGATCCCCGATTCGAGCTGAGGAAGATCACCGATACCGAGTGGTTGATCCTCGATCACCGCTATGCCTCGAACGATTCCCGGCAGACGGTCGCGTGCGTCTATCAGGTCGATGCCGTCGAGGTAGAGGTCGTCTGGTTGCGGGACCTTCCTCTCGCGAGCGCGTACATGTCCGCGGCCGACGTGCTGGAGGATGTGCAGCGGTTCCACGCACCGCGCCGCGCCGGACGCCCCGTCCCCATCCCGCACCTGCCACCCCTCGCCACGGCGTGACGGAGGTCTCCATCAGGGAGGAACCCGGATTCTCCGCTCGAGGGCGCCCGCCTGTCAATGGGCAGGCGGGCGTGGGGCACAGGGGCGACACTGGTCGATCACCCACCGATCGATCGGAGCACCTGATGTCAGACCCGCAGAACCACACGGACGACGCCCCCGAGGTCGAAGCAGAAGGCATCGACCCCGACATGCCCTCGACCGACGACGGCCCGGATGAGACCGACAACCTCGGAGCCGAGGACGGCAAGGGCACCCCGCCGACCGTGCCGCCGACGGACGCCGGTGGCCCGGACAAGGACGTGCTCGCCGACGATCCGCGCGGCGACTGACGGCGACCGATAGCGCGGCCTCGCCGACCGGAGCGCCTCCGCGATCACGCCGCGGGGGCGCTCAGCCCTGTCCGGGCTTTCCCCACGTCTCCCCGGGAGCGAGGGACGGGCATGTCGCGGACGTGCTGAGAGCCGCGACCTCTGCCCGGATCGCCACGCCCGCATCCATCTTCGCGACGGTGTAGACGACGCCCTGCTGCGAATCGTCTGCGGGGATGTAGCCGATGAGCACGCCGTCGAGGTTAGGATCCTCCGGCCACGGCGGACCACCCGCTGTGCTGACGAGATCGGCCGTGGGGTTCTCGCGCAGCCAGTTGGCGGCGCCCGCCACGGTGGAGTCGGCCAGGGTCCAGTACCCCTCCAGCTGGGCGACCGGCTGGCACGGCCATCCCTGATACGAGGTGAACGAGGCGGGGCTGTCCGACACGCGCACGGCTCCCGGCGGTACGACGGCTGCGTCCAACCACGCCTGCGCCTGCTGCTCCGCGGCGTCGTCGACGCCCTGGGGCTCCGCGTCCGGCGCCTCGGTGGGCTCGCTCGTCGGGGCTGAGGAACCGTCGCCGGTGGCAGAGGCGCACGCCGTCAGCAGGAGAATGGCGGTGAGGCTGATGATCAGAGCGGGGCGCCGTTGCATGCCTTCACTCTAGGGAGCACGATGCCCGAGCGGGCGGCGGACGCGCTTCGCGATGAGGAGTACCGTACCGGCGAGCGCGAGCGCGATCCCCGTGGCCGCCAGCGCGAAGCCGTCCCCACCGGAACGCGCGAGTTCGCGAGGAAGCGACTGGCCACCATCGTCGACGGCTGCCGGCGGGGCGGCGACGACCTCGCGTGTGAGGGTCTGATGATCCCCCGGCACGGCGCCGCCTCGAGCATCGGGGCTCGTCGCCTCGACGTCGACGACGATCGCGGCACCGCCCGTGAGCACCAGGGCGGAGAAGGAGATGGTGACGCTGGCTCCGGGCGCGATCGCTCCCGTCCAGCGCAGCACATCGCCGTCGAGGGTGGCGACGCCCGCCGTGGCTCCGATCGGACGGTCGATGCGTGCCGCACGCAACAGCGACGCCAGATCGGCCGTGAGCGTCGCGTCCGTCAAAGGCACGTTCCCGGTGTTCGTGAGCGTGAACTCGTACCCGACCCGGTCGCCGGGGCGCAGCGAGGTGCCCTCAGCGGGTGTCGCGATCGTGTCGAGATCGAGCGCCGGCGACGCCGCCTCGGCGGTGCCGATCCCGGCACTTCGTCCGGTGTACATCAGCAGGGTGGACATCTGAGTGGACCCCGAAGGATCGTGGAGCGCGTCAGACACGGCGCCGATGGCGTTGAACAGCCCCACCGCTCGACCGGCTTCCGGCACCGCGGGGTTGTCGGCGGGGAGGTAGGTGACGGTACCGGTGACTTCCCGCGGGGACGAGAGCAGATAGAAGGCACCGTCGACGGGGTGCGGGATCGTGGCGCTCACGACCGGGGTGCCGTCGAGGGAGTCGTCGCAGTTCAGGACGTAGTCGGTGCCGGCGACGAGAACGGTGCCACCGCTGACGGGGATGTTCACGGGACCGGGGTCCGCAGAGAACTCGCGCAGTTGCACACCGGCGCAATCCGGTGTCGATCCGGTGAACGGCGGGCTCGGGTCCGCGCCGGCGGCCACCCACTGGCCACCGCGGGCAGCGAGCGAGGAATCGCCCTCGGCCTTCGCCTGGACGACGAACCTCCCGGCGGAGGAGGCGGTGGCACCGTGGACCCAATGCCCGCCGACGTACCGGAAGAGGTCGACCGCGACCCCGTACGCGACGTCGGCCGTGTGACGCACGCCATCGGCGTCGAATACCGCATGGTACGTTCCTCCGCTGTCGGAGAGGATCCCGCTGCCGACGACCTGCAGGAAGAACGTGAAGGTTCCGCTGACCTTCCTGCTGTTCGCGGCGGTCTCGGTGAAGGTGCCGGTGATCGTGTCGCCGTCCGGTCCCTGCGCGGTCACGTCGACGTCGACGAGCGCCGCTCCCGCGCCATCCGCGATCGATGCCCCCTCACTCAGGACGGCCCTGGTTCCCGCCGGCGCGCGCACAGCGAAGGTGTCGCCCGCGTTCGGGAGGTCTCGCTCCACGGTGAGGGTGACGGCGAGATAGGGCAGGGCCGCCGACGGGACCAGAGGATTCGATGCTTCGTACGGAGCCACCGAGATGTCGGTGACCGTCGGGGCGTTCTCGGCGGCGGATGCGGGGGCATCGGCGACTCCGGCTACTCCGGAGAAGATGCCGGCGGCAAGGAGGAGCGCGAGCGCGGAGCGTTTCAGGGAACGACGAATGGGCGGCACGACGGAGACTGCTGACTGCTCGCTGATGACGCCTACCCGAGCTGATCGAGGACGAGTTCTCCGCGGGCGTTGAGGTTCTCCATCATGCGCTCGATCCGCTTCGCGTCGATCTCCGGCATCTTCGCCCCGTCGAAGGCGAGGGCCAGGGGAATCGCGGGGTGCATCCAGATGGTGAGCCTGCCGGCCGGGTTCTTCTCCTCCGGCAGCCAGGTCATCATGAAGCTCTCGTGACGGCGGAGCTTCGTGCCGATCACGATCTTCAGGTGCGCCAACGTCGCATCATCGATCTCGATCGGAGGTCGTGAGCTGTTGTACTCGAGAGTTCCCATGATCTGAGGCTACTCCGAACCTTCGCGCCGGTGATGGGGCACCACCGTGGATATCGACGGCGTCCGCGCTCAGCTCTCGTGGAAGCTCGAGGGCGGCGCACCGAACGTCCGGGTGAACGCGGCGGTGAACGCGGCGGGAGACGAGTAGCCGAGATGCCCGGCGACCCGGGTCACCGGCATGCGGCGCAACAGCGCGAGGCTCGCCAGCAGGCGCGCACGCGTGCGCCACGATGACGGGCTCGTGCCGGCGGCCTGGCGGAATCGACGATCGAAGTTGCGCACGCTCATCAGCGATGCGCGGGCCCAGTCGACGGTGGTGACGGCGACATCGGGTCGGGCGAGATACTCCGTGCACAGGGAGCGGAACGGCTCGGCACGAGGGAGGGTCACGGACAGCGGAAGCGGGCTCACGCGTTGCAGCTCTTCCAGGATCAGGTGCACGACGGTGCCGTCGCGGCCGGCCGCGTCGTAGTCGGCATCGAAGTCGTTGGCCTCGCGCAGGAGCTCGCGAAGGAGCGGCTCGACCTCGACCACCGTGCAGGATGCGGGCCACCACGGCACGGCGCTCGGCTCGATGTAGAGGCTCCAGGTCGTGACGTCGAGCATCCGCACCTCGTGCGACGTCTGCGCGGGGATCAGCACGGCACGGTTCGTCGGGACCGTCCAGGATCCGTCGAGGGTCTCGACCTGCATGACGCCCGTGGCACCGTAGAGCAGCTGGGCTCGACGATGCGAGTGGTGCGCCAGCAGGTGATCGGGCGGGTAGTCGGTGCCGATCGGAAGCACCTCGACAGGGAGGGGGTCGTAGTCGGCGAGGAGGACGTTTCTCACCCTCCGAGCGTAGTGGCCGAGTCTCGATGAATTTCGGCTGTCACGAGATTGTCGGCCGCGATCGGAGCCGGTCGAATGGAGGGGTGTCCTTCGCTCTGCTCATCCTCGTCGGCCTCGGCGTCGGCGTCACGACGGTTCTCTTCGGCTTCGGCGGCGGATTCGTCACCGTGCCCGTGATCACCCTGGTCGGCACGGCACTCGGTGGGGATGCCGTGCGCGTGGCGACGGCGACATCGGCGCTCGTGATGCTGGTCAACGCCATCGTGGCGACCGCCGCGACCCCTCGGCCCGTGCTCGCCCGCCTCTCCGGACGATGGCGCCTCTTCGCCCTGCTCGCGCTGGGCGGTGCGGTCGGTGCGGTGGCGTCCCGTTTCGCGCCGGTCGCGCTCCTCACCTGGGGCTTCGTCGCCTATGTCGCACTGACGATCGCGGATCTGGTCATCCGCCCCGGTTTCATCCGGCCGCTGTCCGGTCGGGCCATCGACGACGAGGGCTCGAGACCCGGCGGAGTGCCCGACGGATTCGGTCTTCCCATCGGCACGGTCGCCGCCTTCCTCGGTGTCGGCGGAAGCGTCATGACGGTGCCGATGATGCGCAGAGCAGGTGCCGACATGCACGTGGCCGCTGCGCTCGCCAACCCCCTCACACTCGTGATCGTGCTGCCCGCGCTGATCGTCTCGCTGTGCACATCAGGAGCGCTCCCCGACGCACAGGGACTCGTCGGATCGGTGGACGTCGTCTCGGCGCTGGCGCTCCTCCTCGGCTCCATCCCCGTCGTCATCCTGCTGCGGCGACGCCCGCCTCGCATCCCCGACCGAGTCCACTCCTGGACCTACGTCGCGCTTCTCGTCGCGGCAGCGGCGACCGTGGCTGTGGTCGGGTAGCCGTGGTCGGGTAGCGGTCGTCGGGTAGCGGTGATGGCGTGAGAGTCCGCGGCATCCTCCCGCTGATGTCGTAGCCTCGACCCATGGTGAGCCCCAGCGAGAGCGCAGTCGCCGAACCGTCGACTGCGCCGCGGACCACGACCGGACGCTCTCTGGCCGTCATCGGGCTGACGATCCCGCTCATGCTGTTGGTCGACTACGCCGTGTCGTATGCGACGGTCGTGGCCCTCTTCGGCGCTTCCCCGCTCTTCCTGGTCGCGGCGATCCTCATCGCGTTCGCCGTGCTGGCGACCGGGATCGCTGTTCTGAGCAAGGTGTTCACCGGAAGGCCCGCGGTACTGGGGACTCTGGTCGCCGCGGGCGTGCTCGCGTGCGCGGGCGCGTTCGGCCTCGTGAACGGCATCCTCGGCCCACTGGCGCTCCAGATGAACGCGCTGCTGCACGTCGCGGTGTGCGTTCTGTGCGCTCTCACCCTGGGGCTCTTCCTCGGTCCGATGCCCCTGCGGGTCATCGGCGCATTGTCGGCCGCGGGCCTGATCGCCGTGCTCGCGCTCACCCCGACAGCGGCGGAGACCGCGGCCGTCGAGCACGCGAATGCCGAGTCCGACCGGCTGGCCGACGGGAAGGCGAGTTGGATCGACTCCGGAAAGTTCCCTCTCGTCACCGACCTTCCCGGGTGGTCGAACGTCGAGACCAGGGCCACCGGGACGGACGCGAGCACCTGGGTACGCAGCGACACCGGCGCCGTCGCACGCGTCATCATCCAGTGGAACGCGGTCGGGCCCGACCCGCTCGCGCCGTGCAACTTCATCGGCGGGCCCGGGCTGGAGTGGGATCAGGGCGTCGACCAGCTGCCGTCCTGGTGCGTGCGGTCGGGCGACCAGTGGTCGCGGTCGGACGGAAGCGCCGTCTACGTCTTCGACGCGGGCACGGGAACCACGATGTGGATCATGGCGTTCGGCGGGTACGACGCCGAGAGGGTCGGCGGTTCGGGCGCTGCCACCGCGGAAGACATCGCCGCTCTGATTCAATCGCTGCAGCCCATGAGCCGGCACGACGTCGAGCGCTACCTGCTCCCGACGTTCGACGGCATCGACAGCCCCGAGGTGCAGCTGCCCGACATGTGAGAGGGGGACGTTGCCGTGCTGCCGGACCGACTCATGCCTGAGCGTCGATCTTCCGCCGCAGCCGCCCCGCCTCGAGCCCCAGTGCCCATTCCGCGACATCGGCCACGACCCGCACATGCGCCGGGTGATCGATCTGCACCGACGCGTTGACATACGATCCCCCGCCGTCGAGTGCGATGAAGATCCGGATGCAGGCGGCTGCGGCATCGACGTCGCCGAACTCACCCGAGGCGATCCCGTCGTCGATGATGGCGGCCAGCCGCTGCCGGTCGAGCTCGTCCTGCACCTGCAGCTCGGTGTCGAGGGTCGGGCTGAATCGGGCGAGGTGCCGGGCGTTCAACCAGAGCCTCGCGAGAGGGAGCGATCTGCCCCGCTCGACGTGATCGACGAAGTGCGCGAGCCGCTCGAGCGCGGTGCCGTCGGCGATGAAGAACTGCTCGCGTTCGAGCACGGCGGCCCGCGCGAAGGCGGCGACCACGAGGTCCTCGGCCACCGGGTAGTAGTGGGTGATCAGGCCTGGTCGCACGCCCAGCCGCGCAGCCACGGCGCGCAGGGTGATGCGTTCCAACCCCTCGTCGATGGCGATCGATGCCGCGCACGACAGGATCTCTTCGCGGCGCTCCTGCGGAGGCTTGCGCGTGCGGGGGGAAGAAGTGCTTGACGTCACCCCACCCATGCTATTGAATGAGTGACCAATAGTCCATTGGGCACGTGACCAATAACGCAGGTGACCGAGAGCAACGACGCTTCCCCGGAAGGAAACCCATGTCACACACCTCCCCTCCCGACCAGCTCCACGACACCGCACCCGCGGTCGAAGGCGCGCGGCCGGAGACGCGCGGCATCGAGCTGATCGCCGACGGCGAGCGCCACGGCCGAGCGCGCGACCTGTTCCTCATCTGGGCGGCACCCAGCGTCAGCATCCTGAACCTCACGATCGGCGCCTCGCTGATCCTCCTCGGGCTCGAGGTCTGGCAGGCGATCGCCATCATCGTCGCGGCGTCGCTGCTGTGGATCTTCCCCGGCATCATCGCCGGCAGCGGACCCGCCGCAGGAACGGCCGGGTCGGTGGTGACCCGCGCGATGTACGGCATCCTCGGCAACCGACTCTTCGTCGCCGTCGTCGGATGGTTCATCGGCGCCGTCTTCCTGTCGCTCACCTGGCTCGCCTCATCCTTCATGGGAGCCGACCTGCTGCGGCGGACCGGCCTGGAGGACCCGATCTGGGTGCCGATCGGCGTCACCATCGTCGTGGCGACGATCACGATCTTCGTCGCGATCTTCGGCCATGGTCTGATCCTGCGGGCCTATCCGTATATGGCCGGCGCGCTCTTCGTCATCTTCCTCGTCGTCGCGGGGTTCATCCTGCCGACCGTCGACTGGCAGTACGCCGCTCCCGAGCCGCTCACCGGCGCCGCGCTCTGGTCCGCCCTCACCATCGGCTTCACCATCCTCGCCTCCTCCCCGCTGTCCTTCATCAACAGCCCCGACATCGCCCGCTATCTGCCCCGCGACACCAAGCCCTCGCACATCACGCTGGCCACCGCCCTCGGCGGCGCCGTTCCGTTCATCGTGTTCACCAGCATCGGCGTGCTGCTCGCCACCGGCCTCAGCACGCCGGCGTTCGAGGCCGGCATCGATGTCGCGCTGCTCGACCTGCTGCCGGGTTGGCTCGGCCCGGTCCTCGTCGTCGGCGTCGTCATCAACACGATCGCGCTCAATGCCATGACGGCCTACACCTCGAGCATGGCGCTGCAGGCCATCGGCTTCCGCCTGCGCCGCATCCCCGCGGCGATCATCGTCGGGCTGGTCGGCACCGCGCTGACGATCTATCTCGTGCTGTCGTCGAACCTGGTCGAGGCGGCGAACCTGATGCTGCAGTTCCTGGTCGTCGTGTCCGGCCCCGCGATGGCCATCTTCACCGTCGACGTGGTCCTGCGCCGCTACCGCTACGACGGCGTCGACCTGTTCGACGACACCCCAGGAGGCCGGTTCTGGTACAGCGGAGGATGGAGCGTCCCCGGGATCACCGCTCTGCTCGTCGGTGGCGCCGCCACAGCCGTATGCCTCGCCACGAGTGTGTGGGTCGGGCCGGTCGCCGAGCTGACCGGATACATCGATCTGTCCGTACCGGTCGGCATGCTCGTCGCCGCCGCTCTCTATGCAGGACTCCTGCGCACGCCCCTCGGAAAGGACGGCCGTCCATGATCACCCGCCACGTCAACGCCAGAGTCTTCACCGCCGACCCCGACCCCGCCGCGGCCTGGGCCGCATCCTTCACGATCGAGGACGAGACCATCGTCCACGTCGGACCCGTCGCCGACGCACCGCCCGCCGACGCGATCGTCGACCTCGACGGGAACCTCGTGCTACCCGGATTCACCGACGCCCACACGCACCTGCTCATGACGGGCGCGGCACTCGGACAGGTGCCCCTGACCGCCGCACGCACTCTCGAGGACATCCAGCGGATGCTGCGCGAAGCACGGACAGCCGATCCGGAGGCGACAGTGCTGCGTGGACGAGGGTGGCTGTTCGACTCCGTGCCCGGCGGCGCCCCCACGGCCGCGATGATCGACGAGGTCGTCGACGACCTCCCCGTCTACCTCGACGCGAACGACTACCACTCGTGCTGGGTGAACACCGCTGCCCTGATCGAGCTCGGCATCACCGGCGACACCCCGGATCCGATCGGCGGCAGCATCGTCCGCGACGCTGCCGGCGAGCCGACCGGCCTGCTCCTCGAGACCGCAGCGACGCAGTACGCCTGGGCCCATCGCGATGCCACCACGACCGACGCCGACCGGGACGCCGATGTGGAGCGGGTGATCGAGGCCTACCCGGCCGCAGGGGTGACCGGGGCGATCGACATGGCCTTCGACGAGTTCGGGCTCGAGGCGTTCCGCCGCGCGGAGAAGAGGCACGGCGGCGCGCTTCCGATCCGCGTCGCCGCGCACTGGCTCGTCACCAACACCGGCGACGACGACGCCAACCTCGCCCAGGTCGCGCGGGCAGCCGCACTCGCCCGAGAAGCCTCGACGCCGTGGCTGCGCGTGGTCGGGATCAAGCTCATCCTCGACGGCGTGATCGATGCCTGCACCGCTGCCATGCGCCGCCCCTACGCCGATGGCACCAACGCCCAGCCCATCTGGCCGGTCGCGCAGCTGAATCCCGTGGTCGCCGCAGCGGATGCCGCCGGTCTTCAGGTGGCCCAGCACGCGATCGGCGACTACGCCAGCGAGATCGCCCTCGATGCACTCGAGAACGCGGTCGCGGTGAACGGCGACCGTCCGCGACGACACCGCATCGAGCACCTCGAGTACGCCGCCCCCGGCACCGCCGAACGCATGGCACGCCTGGGGGTGACCGCCTCGATGCAGCCCGTGCACAGCGATCCGGCCATCTTCGCGAACTGGGCCGAGATGCTCGGCGACCATCGCGTCGACCGGGCCTTCGCCTGGCCGGAGTTCGAGGAGGCCGGCACCCTCCTGGCCTTCTCGACCGACGCCCCCACCGCGCCGTACGACGCGCTCGCCAACATGTACGTCGCGTCCACGCGGGCGTCTGCCCTCGACAGATCCGTCCCGGCGACCCACCCGCAGTACGCCCTTCCGCTCGCTTCGGCGATCGGGCACGCGACCAGGGATGCGGCGGCCTCGGTCGGCGACGGCGGTTGGCGCGGGCGCATCGCCCCGGGCTTCGCCGCCGACGTCATCGTGCTCGACACGGATCCGTTCACAGCGGGCGCGGACACTCTCTTCGAGACGCGCGTGCTGCAGACGATCGTCGCCGGACGGGTGCGGTACCGGGCGGAGGGAACGCACGCCGCGGGATGAGGGCGCGTGCGAGGTCGCGCGCACATCGTGGCTGGATCAGGCGGACGTCGCGTGGGGCAGCGCCAGATTGACGAGGCTCACGACGAACTTCCCCGGCTCTTCGAACATGCACAGATGTGCGGAGTTCTCGAACCAGACGACGTCCGTCGAGGGAGCAGAGACCCGATCGAACCAGCGCTCCACCGGAGCCGTCGGCGTGGTCCAATCATGACGTCCGAGGAACTGCAGCATCGGCACCTCGAACGAGGTCTTCGCACGCGCGTCGAAGGACAGCAGGGCCGGGAGCACCTGGGCCATGGTCGCCTGTTGTCCGACGCCGATCAGCACCCGCTCGCCATCCGTGTAGTACGGCGACAGCCCTGCCGCGTCCGTGAAGTAGGCGAAGTCGGATCGATAGGCGGAGAGCCCGCCGTAGTGCTGCGCCCACCTCCGGCACGTCACGATGCGCTCCAACGTGAGAGGCTGCGCGCCGGGATACTCGCCGAGCGACTGCAGCTCGGCGACGGCCTGCTCGTTCCCGTCGGCGATTGCGCTTCGCATCGCGAAGCCGAAGCTCTCGACCTCGTTCTCCGGCCCGGAGATCACCTGCCCGACCCCGATGTAGCCCCAGAGCAGCTCGGGCCGCTGCTCGGCAAGGGTGATGCCGATGATCGTCCCCCAGCTGTGCCCGAGCACGCCCACCTTGGTCACACCGAGTTCACGTCGGAGCCAGGCGATCAGCTCCACGAGGTCGTCGACGTACCTCTCGACGCTCAGATCCATCCCGTCGGACGCACCGGTCGCAGACTTCCCGCTGGCGCGCTGGTCGTAGTTGACCACCGTGAAGTAGTCCTCGATCGCTCGCTGCCAGATCCACGACGACGGCAGCGAAGGGAGCGCCGGCCCGCCGTGGCAGACGATGAGGATCGGGTTGCGGGTATCGCGCCCGCGGATCGAGACGAACTGCTCGACACCGCCGAGCTCGACGAACGTCGTGCGATCGATCGCCTCGGGATTCGGGAGGCGGCACAGATCCGCGATTACTGCGCGGCCGATTTCCTCAGTCATGCAGTCACATTAGCGAGCGCCGTCGCTGCCGAGCCCGTGACCAGGGCCGTCAGCGCGGTGGGACGAGGAGCCCGAGCGCACCACCGGCGACGACGAGCGCGAGCACCAGCACGCTCACCCAGAGGAAGAGCCTGTCGGTGCGCGCGAAGTGCGCGGCCATGAGAAGAAGCCGCGCGACGGGCAGGAGGACGAGCATCGTGCACCCGGTCATGAGCAACACCGTGCCGAACTGCCGTGCTCCGACACCCGGAACCTCCCCGCCACTCAGAACCACTCCGCCGCTCAGAACCACTCCGCCGCTCAGCAGCACTCCGACACTCAGCAGCAGCGCCGCCACCAGCGTGCCGACCCGCATGAGCACGGCGATGCGGCGGGCGAGAGCACGGTCGGAGTCCGCGGTCGTCGGGTGCGTGTTCATGAGATGCCGCCCCATCCGAGCCCGAAGGCGTTGGCGGCCATCGGGATCGCGAGAGCGATGAGGACGACCATGAAGACGATGCGCAGCGAGTGGCCGGCCAGTCGGATGAGCACCTGGGCGCCGATGACGGATCCCGCGAGCGAACCGAGCACCACGGGCGCCGCGAGTTGCAGGTCGAGCGTCCCGGCGAGGAGGTAGGCGGCCGCAGCACCGCAGGCAGTGACGCCGATCATGAGGTTCGCGGTCGCACTCGAGACCTTGATCGGCAGCCGCATCGCCGCGTCCATGGCGGGGATCTTCAGCACGCCGCTGCCGATGCCCAACAGTGCAGACAGGGTGCCCGCGCCGAACATCAACGTCATCCCGAGCGGCAGGCGGGCCACGCGGTACGGAACCACCTGGCCCTCCCGGTCGGTGTGGACACCGTCGAGACGCGGGTGCCGTGAGGCCCCGGTCGCCGCGACCGGTTCACGGCGTCCGGCGATGATCTGGACTGCGGAGGCGAGCAGCACAGCGGCGAAGATGCCGAAGAGCGCTGTGCTCGGCACGAGTCCGATCATGAGGACGCCGACCAGCGCGCCGAGAGCGGTGAACACCTCGAGCACCAGTGCCAGGCGCAGGTTCGGGAGGCCGGCGGCGAGGAAGCCGGGTG
>Ga0160464_100367_pt1 | contig 36815 bp, 39 predicted proteins | sample HID1971I_E11MG_FD_108275 | JGI IMG/M metagenome (GOLD analysis project Ga0160464, IMG submission 108275) | Enriched millipede-associated microbial communities from UW Madison campus, WI, USA - HID1971I_E11 MG | ecosystem: Host-associated > Arthropoda: Insects > Digestive system > Unclassified ... | reverse complement strand
GGAAAGGTCGAGGAAGGCAGTACGCAAGTTGCTTTGCCGAAAATACCAAAAATTCCTTCAGTAGGAAAGGCTTTTAAAGCAAAAGCAAGGGAAGCGGTCAGACTGTATTTAACAAACACTATGACTTATGCGGAAATTGCCCAAGCCATAGGTATATCTACAACTTCGCTAAGAAACTATTTGTTTCAGGTCAGAGATAAGCTTCCGGTCCGGAAGTCAAGATCAAAATTTATAAACACAAAATTAACGAGACCCCTTAAACCGGACAAACTGGCAAAAGTTAATGCTGTAAAAGAACTCTATGATCAGCGTACACTTACTTTGCCAGAAATAGCCGAAAACCTGGGGTTCACATTCAACCAGGTAAGAACATATGTGTTGCTAGCCAAAAGAATGGAACTCGGTTTTAAACAGAATACCCATAAATAATATATCTATGCACAATCAATACCAGGCCATAGGCCGATTAATCATGAACCTGAGAAACGGTCGCTTTTTGGAGGAAGAACATGAGTTTATCACAGAAATACAGGATGAGTTTAATGTGGCGACTCTTCAGTGGGGCTATTACTGGATGGAGCATTTGGAGGGCTGGGAATATAACCTCGATTTTCACAGGGCTGAAGCGGAGCGCTTGAGCCACTTTGTAGACTTTGAAGCGGGTAAGCCAAGCGCGATGACCCGCTTGTTCATTTATGAGCAATTGACTGAGCAGATGCGGAGGCTGGACCTGCTGATCAATGGGGAGTAACCAACAACCTGGCCTCCTACAGGAATCCTAAAATGTCCTTGCTTTGCCCAAGCCCCGTACAAAACCCAGCTGAAGGATAGGCGAAGGAATAATCTTTAACCCGAAAAAGTCCCCAGATTTTACAGATTATTCGTTAGAAGTTATTCATAATCGCACAGGTCTTTCAGGCCGAGCTCATAAAGCCGCTTTAACGCTATGGCGTTAGATAAAATATAGGTGCTCTTCTAAAATTTTCGGTTGTATCTCGCTGTAACGGATTTTGGTCGACAAGTATTTGATCCACTTCTCCCGGATTTTTTAAAGTTCTATTCAACTTGTAAACCTGATTTCCTAGCTTGACCTGTAGTGGGTTTTGCACTTCAGTACTATAATCTAAATTGATGAATCTATATGGAAATTTTTGACCACCACCGAATAACCAAGTGGATACTTCAAAACGAAGCTTTAATGTTTCGCCTTTTTTGTTTTTTCCCGTGATTTGGATGTCCGACTGCTTAAAAGATCCCGGAATGGTGTCATTCAGTAAATCTACTCCATTTTGATCTTTAACTACGAGATAAAAGTGCGGAACTACTGGAATATCACATACTATTGATGAGTCGTTTTTTTTACAGGATATTCCAGTGATAAAAACGAGTATAATTGCAGTCAAGAATTTTTTCATTTGTAGGTTTTGTTTTTGCAACTGTTACTTTAATACTAAGTTATATAATTTATTTTGTTCTGGTATATTTCTTTTCTCCGGCCTTGATCTCTATCTCTAAATTATTCTCATCTGGTGGTTTTGGGAAGCATACCCATCGCTAAATGCACAATAGGGATTATAGGCTTTATTGAAATCAAGAATTACAAAACCGTTATTGTCTTTAGGGCCTCACTCTTCCATTCATGCTCAATATTTGTCATTAACAAGGCATTATCAAAAACTACAGAACCTCTTGGAAAAACTGCTTCGTTTTCAAAAAAGCTGGATTTTACATTTAAAACATCTAAGGGCCTGACTTCCCAGTGATAAGTATTTAATCGAAGGCCTTCAAACTTATCGTTGTTGGGCGAATAACCTAGTTCTCCGCTTTTAAAGAAATCAGATGCATGATCTAACGTCCCGAAAATCGACTGATCATTAAATGTTTTGGTCTCCACTGCATCAATCAGCGTTTCAGTGCCATCTGAACTTATAAAATCGATATGGTAATTTCCATTACCTTCTCTCACATTAAACTTAGCCTGGTAGTGTCTGCCAGGAAATATTCGCCCGCCTACAAGGGCATTAAATCTTAATGAAGTATCTCTGCGTGGAATGTAAACTCCTGTTTTGATTTCACCATTTTCATCCCATTCCACTGCTATTCTATGTGCCCCATTTTCAGAGTTTATTCCGATAAATGCCGGTAATCCTTTAGGCTTTATGTCTTTAAGCCTGATAAGGCAGATTCCGACAATAGCCTTTCCCTTATAGACATGAGGTCTAAATGGAAAGGGGAGGATGCGTTCTACGACTTTTGGATCAGCAGTAAAATTAATTAAGATCCTTCTGTCTATGTAGCCATGTATGGTTGGGATTTTCATTGCTGTGAATCCTCCTCCAGAATCGCATAATGGAAGTTGTCTTTCCATTCACCTCTAATGGGAAGCACCTTTCTCCGAATTCCCTCTCTTTGCATTCCGATTTTCTCCAGCACTTTAATGGATGCAATGTTGTCCGTGGCTACACCAGCCTCAATTCGATGAAGCGACAACTCATTGAACCCATATGCTAAAATTTTAGAAGCGGCTTCCGTGATATAGCCTTGTCCCCAATATTTTGGAGATAGCTTAAACCAAAGCTCTGCACTTTTAAATTTGGCGGATCTGTTACTAAAACCGATTAGGCCAATTGGCTCTTGCTTGTTAAATGTGATGCAAAATCCATATTCTGTTCTGAAAGAAGCTGTTTGCTGTTCGATGTAGTTTTTAAGATAGCTTTCAGATTCATCAATCGATTTGGGAATATCAAGCGTTGCATATTTTTGAACTTCAGGGAATGAATGGAGCGCGTGAATGAAATCTAAATCATTCAAATAGAGGTCTCTAATAATTAATCGGCCCGCTGGTAGTTTTAACATGACTCTATTCCTTTTTGATAACATGCAATTCTCGGATGCGGCTAATCTTTCTGCCCAGATGAAAGGATTTTATAGTCGTTTCCACAACCAAACTTATATAAAATTGCTTGTATAAGCGATTCTGACCGCAAAGATTTTTTAAAAGGTTCTTCATTCGAAGTTTAGTATCAGTAATCGCATAGGTCTTCAAGGCCGATTTCATATCTTTATAATATGGAAGACACCAGGAAAATAGAAGTGCTTATAAAGCAGATGAAAATTGAACGTGCATGAGGCTGCTGAAAAATATAAATTTTGAAATGTTGATTGGGTCGATGTCTATTATTTTCATTTTTTGTTTGGCTGCATTGATCTTTGTCGGTGCAGAAGAGGAGGGGACTATGGGCGATAGTAAAATTGGGATGATTTTAGCTAAATTATTTTACGTATTCAGATTTCCGACGCATACTTTATTTTGGTCTATTATGCCTGATGGACTCTTTATTTTCTTTGGAGGTCTGCTCTTTAATAGTATATTTTATGGGTTCTTAATTGAACGGTTGTTCTACTGGTTGGGGTCAAAAGATAAAACGTAAGGATAAGTTGAGTAGCTTAGTCCTATGAAAGCAAATCTGTTGACGCTCGCAATTATCCTCATTTTCAATACTGCGTTTTCTCAGGCCCTGGATGTCAATCATCCTGCTGTAAGCAAACTCCAGAATAAATATAATGAAGCTATAAAAATAGCAATGAATAAGGAAAATTTGCCCTGGGCATCGGCTATTGTGATTGGTGATGCAACTGTAAATCATATTCTCGATGCTGATTTTAATGCAGCGGAGCGGCACATGAGGTCGTTGGATAAGCAATCATCTATGTCTCAAATAGACAGTACCATTCAGTTTACTATAGTGTTTAACGCCTTTGTAACTTCCGCTGAGTTGGCTAATGTGAAGATAAATAATCCTTCGGTGGTGATCAAGGCACTGCAAGAAGGTAGAAGGAAAACACGTTTTCCCAGAATTGCAATGGGCATGGATGCGATCAATACCGGGAGTTCTATTCAATTGGCAAGCCATTTAATGAAAAATCAGATTGAGGAATTAAATATATTCTTTGATCATGAATCAACATTCAGAGCAGCACAAGTGAACTTAGCCAAACTGGGAGTGTTACTTGGAAAGTCTGGTGCAAAATTTCACTCTGAACGGGGAATTGGACAGAATTCTGATAAGTTGATCTGCAGGTTTTTTAATCAATCAGGCGATCTGGCACAGTTCAAACTGGCTTATGAGCCAAACGATTATTTTGGTAAAATACAGAGTATTGAATTTATAGATAAGCGGGATTTCCAAAAAGATACAGATGGCCCGCCACCCCCAGTAGTAGAATTGATTAAAAATTAAATTCTCATGAAACTACTCATTTCCTTTAACGTCTTCTCTCTTTATTTTGTAAAAAATACATGGTTTGGTAAAGACCATGTGGCGTCTGAATCGTATAAGTATGCCACTTCATTATCCTTCATATATCTCCCTGGTTTTATATTTTTAATGATCCTGCTGCAAAATAAGACTGGAAATTATGATGAAATGAAAGCACCTTTGATCTTTGTAGGTATAGTTCCAATCTTCATCGGAGCATTATTAAGTAGAGAAATCGAAGCTGCCGCTGCCAATTTTGGCAATTTCAAGTATAGACATTACTATTTCTTGTACTTGATATATATTACTCTAGGTATAGCTGGGTTGCTTTGGCTAACCTACCAAGGCATTGGAAGATAATACGGGTCTTAAATTATTTATCTGTGCAGCAATTTGCGCTGTGAAATGCTAAATTTAGTGAATAAGCTATTAAATAGCTTCTTAATGAGCTATTGATCCTAAAGGGAAGTGTGTAACGATGCTATTTTATTAAGGCGGGGCTGTATGATCCAAATCCCAATGGGAAAAAACAACAATAGAAAGAAATCGCCAGCATATTGACTAAAACTCACATCTTTTCCTTTTTCTATTGTATTCATTGCTTTTACTGGATAAGCGAAAGAGTATAGAAAAGCAAAAAATATATATAAAAAAGGTAAAGCAGCTAATCCAGTGAAATGAAAAGATCCAACAATAGCTGGTATAGTAAAACTTAGCAACACTATTGAGGCATTTATGAGAAAGAAATTATGATTTAAGTCAAATCTCATGTTAGCTATGTTGTGTAAAGCTTCACCCATAAACAGTGGGAGTATGAAAAATATGATGTAGCCAGTGGTGTTTATAATCTGAGTGACTAATTCATTTGATTCCCAAGTGAAAATTTGCATGATAACAGCAGGAATTAAAAAACAAAATACTTGCCAGTGCTTTAATTTGAGATACCACATAGAGACGCGTTAGCTTAATTTATTATGAATTTTCGAAGATATGAATTGTTTATCCACCGCCAAATTTTTATTGATTGAGCGGTCAATTTAAGTTTCTGGAAATCAATTTTTTGAATCGTCGTACAAGGATTTTGCCGTTTAACGGGTGTATAGTCTTTCGTAGTTACATTCGCCGCAGAAATTTAATTATTGTGATTTATGGCCAACCAAGCGGAAGATATACTTAAGGATAAAAAACTTTACGATAAAATATTGAAAGAGAACGTAGACAGGTTTTCGCCGGAATTTATGAGCAAGATTCTTGGGTTGAATATCATTGCAAGAGAAGACCTTAGGGAAAGTTTGCAGCACACCGATGAAAAGATATCTGATCAATTGAGTAAGGTCACTGATCATACCGGGAAAACTTATGTACTCCACATCGAATGGCAATCTACGGATGATACTTCGATGGATAATCGAATGCTGGCCTACCGTGTCATGCTCAGGCGCAGGTATAATCTTCCGGTCAAACAGTATGTGATATTTTTAGCCAAACCGAAATCAAATATGCCCTATGCCATAGATGAAGAACACCTAAAGTTTCAGTATCATCTTATTGCGCTACAGCAGTATAATTATAAAATATTTTTAAATTCTCCTATGCCGGAACAGAAATTGATGGCAATATTTGGTAACTTAACTAGAACAAGCTATGGCAATCGTCGGAACATTTAAAGTAGAAAAAGACCCATTTTATCAGCAAGGCCGCAGAGAAGAGCGTGCTAAGGCTCGGACTGAAAAGAGAGAAATGGCTGTGGTATTGAAAAATAAAAATGTCGCCATTGATATCATTGTTGAGGCTACTGGTCTCACCATAGAAGAAATCCAATGCCTTTAAAGGTTTAAAATAAATAGCCTTTGCTTTTTAGAAAATCTAGAAGGTTTCTCATATCCAATCCCAACGCTTGGTATACCCCGGAAACAGTAAATAGTCGCATGCGACATGCTCTGAAGATTCTGAAATCCAAACTACGGCTTATGGCATATTTAGCATTAACCCGATTGTTTACTTATGAGCAACTCACTGAGCAGATGCGCAGGTTAGACCTGCTGATCAATGGGGTTGGGTAAGTGTTAGCTCCTTTGTTCGTGTTTTATAGGTCTGGGCGGCTATGAGAAAGCCAGTATCCACCTATGATATACCTATAAGACACCTATACTGATTTATCGTAAGTCATCCCTCCAGAGTATCTTACCTTGATATAGCTATATAGCCGTGATGTATGGTAAATAAAGCGGATAGTGCATTACTTATAATACGGAGAGGTAGACTTGGTTGATTAAAGCGGAATGTCGCGAAGTGGAGGAAAAGCACTCATTTTTTTCTCCAGGCAATACTTTACGATTCTGAAGTAATATACCATCAAATTATTGGTAAATTAATAAATATAAATTACCTAAAATCATTGTTTTGCTTTGTTAAATAAGGATTTGTGCGTTTCACGGCGTTTGGCCTATATTGGATACATTCGCCGCAGAAATTGCGAAAAAATCTAGTAATGGGTAAAAGACCAAGAATAAGCAAACAACTAATAGGTGAAATTGCAGTAGTTGACGTGTTTGCATTTACAAACAATAAATCCTCTGAAAATGCTCGGAGGGTATTGACTAATGTTGAAAAGATTGAATTTGACATATGGTTTGATAAACATTATTATATTAGAGAACAGCACGGTGATAATGATGGCAAAAGATACGGTATCGATAGAGATCTTATACAGAAACTTATTGTGTGTTCTGCAAAACATTTATTATTTTATTCCATAAAACTCAAGTCCTTTACCTTTGCGAATTTTGAAGTATCTATAAGAAATCCAAGAATCACAATTACCTCAGAGATGTATGGGGAAGGAAAGCTAAATATTGTTGCAGAATATCATTATCTGAGCATCAATAGATATGAGGTAACTGTCATTACAGCACTTAGGAAAGATAATTTCAGGTTTAATGATGGAGAGTACCAGGTCGAAATCCATAAAGATGGTACTTCAACATTGTATAAAAGTGAAAGAGGAAAGATAAAAGTGATAGAAGAATATACATATTAGGTATATATCGTTATATTTGTATCGACATTTGAGGCAGGATAATACTCTGGGCAGCTTTAAAAAGCAGGACAAAATTCTGGGCAGCCTCACAATACTAAAGCCCCTTTTTTGGGGCTTTGTTTTTTTCTGCCATTACAAGGAAAATAAAGAGACATCTTCAAATGAATGAAAGTTATGGCATTCAAGACTGGACAGTCTAATCTGGGATTCAAAGTAACTCAATCATCTTCTGGGTCCTGGTTAAATATCAATTCTTTTAAGTGTTTTTTTTGTCTTTATTGTATGTGCTAAAAAAGGCTTTTTGTAACCAGTTTTGATGAAAATTTGGGGTAATAAAAGTGTGTATTTAAAACCTGTCTGAAACTTATCTTGTTCGGTTGTCGTTCGGTTAAATTTAAATTTAACCGAAGCCTAACTGGACAAGGTAGGTAGAATAACCGAACAAGGTGTCTGAAAAGCTGGTCTTCAGAGGAGCTGAAATTGATGCTCGGATGAACATTAATTTAATCAAAAAAAATAAAAATCCAAAATTATTCAACATCTTTTTTTTTGATTAAGTTTCTTTGTGGGAAATATCTTCGTTAGATTTAAATATCCATGATTTCAAATCTTCAAAAGCCCCCAGATTTTCTTAAAGGTTCTTCATTTGAAGTTTAGTATCAATGATTGCATAGGTCTTTTTGCTCTGTCCTTACTCTTGGTGTGGTTGGTTGGTTTTGGCTGATTTTTTAAATCGCTGTTCAAGAAGCTGTTTTGCCGCCTCTACTGCCTCAGGCTCATAAGTGTGCTTATTCAAGATCTTTTCTTGTAACTGTTGTTCTGTTTGGTTTTTAAAATTGGATTTGAAATAAGCAACTTGATTATCATAACTTATTTTGGCCGCTTCCCTGGTTTGAGAAATAGGATTTTCAGTTTTTAAGAAAGGAATAAATCTGAATCGTGTATGGTTTAATTCAATAGGGGGATTATGGACGTCTATCGTCAAAGAAGTAATGCGAAATTGTCGGGTGTCATTGAATTTTAATAGTAAGTATCCGTAATCTGTCCAAGGTGCAAATCTTCTCGATGCATTGTCTATTCTATTTCTATAATAGATTCCTATATGGCGTTCGATTGCTACGATATCGGTAAAACAATAGGTGTATTCCTCGCTTCCTTTAAAAATGATGAGCTTCTGTCGTTCATCATCGATCACCAACCTCACGCCGTAATCGTTTAAAAAATAGCTGATGTGAAGATATATAGAAGGGCTCGCGATCATCAATAAAGGTATGATCGAGATGGAAGCAATCACGCCGAAAGTACTCCAAGATTTCCCCTCAATGTAAAATGCGACGATTAGAGATATCAATATGAATACAAACGTAAACCAGGATGATCGCAGGTGACCTCTAAAATTCATTTTGTATGCAGTCATTATTAAAATATTTTTTGTCAGACGAAATCTGCGTAACTCACGTTGTACAAGTTATTATCCTTAAATATGGCTTCATCAATTGCCATATAATTTTTTGAATGAATTGGTGATTTCGGTTTGGAAAGATTCGCTGAACGTTTTTTCTGCTGTACCTGCTTGGTTGCCATTAAATATCATAGGAATCAGCAAATCATTGTCTTCAAATTTTTTGTTTTTATTGGTATCGGATTTTACCTCAATCAGGAGCATATCCAAATTATTGATGGTTTGAAAGCTTTCTACATTCAGATGATCAGGAGTTATCTGCTTGAAGTTTTTTCCTGTAAGATCAGAAATAAAAAGGTATGAAGGGTCATTCTGATCAAGTTTACCATCGCCATTGTAATCTGTAGTTGTCACATCATAAACGATAATCTTCTGCAATTTTTGAAATGAATTGATTAAAAGGTTACGCCCTGAATCCAATAAGCTGGAATGTCCATCTTTGCTGTCGTAAAATGCAATGTTCCAATAAGGTCCTCCATCAGAACCGGATGAATACCTTTTTAATTTACTGTCGTTATCCTTTAACACCCTAAAGGATAAGGGGTACATAATCATGGGGGTGCTGTCTATCGGAATTGGGGTACTGTAAGTAGAAGTCAGCACTGCGTTTTTTTTCTCCTCTGAGCTGTTGCCTTTTATCGGGATGCTATTGTTGTCAGTAGAATTACAGGAGGCTATGACAAATGACAATAGAGCAGTTAAGCAAACAAATAGAAATGAATCTTTTCTATCACTAATTTTTTTCATTTTACAAAAGGGGTGAATTGTTTCCATAATTAAACGTGCTGATCATTTTAGAGTGCATAGCCAAAAACAATAAAGCCCGGCTAAACCACCTGGAATTTGAAACCATACTATATATTTTGTCTTAATGAGAGGCGTTTTATACGAAACATATTCTATATTTTCAATCTACACCGAATATAGAAATTGAACCTGAGATATCGGTATCAGATTTAATAAATCTTACTGATGCCAGCTGTATTTTCAGTTTCTCAAAGGATTACTTTGATTTGTGATATCAGAAAATCTTCTTATTTGCGAATAATTTGTTTCTTTGAAAAAATCATCAAATTACGAGTATGAAAGGTTGTTATTTTTTTCTGTTCATTGGATTGTTAATAACGTCCTGCGAAAAATCTGAAACTAGCGTTGAATTAAGTGAAGAATCAGTATTTATTAACAAGGATTGGGATAGGATTCGAATTCCCGATGGTGGGCAGCTTCAAGCCGTTGCAGGTAATATTGAAGACACATTACTGGTTTCCACATTGTATAACACCTATATGGTCACTAAAAACGGTAAGACCTTCACACTTACATCCAAACATTTAAACAATACGCCTGGACTATATGTAAGTCAAGACACTATTTATGCTCTTTTTGGCTCCAGTTATGATGTCAAGTACGAGAAATATTATTCCGGCGGCTCTAATTATTATACCGTAGACAAAGGTCTTAACTGGTCTCTTGCGAATCATAATCGTTATATAAGAATGTTAAACGGAGTGGTTTCTACTAAAAACAATGCCTCTATACAATTAAACTATCATGTTGGTGCAGACAAAAAAGGAAACGGCAGTAACTTTGTTTTAAGGACTACAATTTCTAAAACCGAAAATGGACTTACATTACCATTTGCACACCCTGTAGTGGATGAACAACCTATAAATCTTTATGTAGATGAAAATGGCCGTCTCTATATTCCAACAGGAGGGTCTTTTTCTGATACAGGTGTTTATAGGTCAGCATCAATAATGTCACCTGCCTATTTGTATATATCCAAGAAGCCAATATAGTTGTACATCTAAATGAACGGTCGTGATCTATTACCTATCTTTAGAGTATGAAAGGCGCCTGGAAAATAACAGTATTGTTCATCATGCTTTCTTTGAGTTGTAACAAAAAAGAAGAAAGATTTACTATATGCGGTACGATGAGATGTCCTGCAGATCGGAATGTTATTTACCTGTCCATAGTAAATGGGAATGGGATACCGACTAAAGCTTCTTATATCGAGACCTATAATACGCGCACGGGTAGAAAGGAAATTAATTTGCAGGATTCTCCAAATTATCCTGGTGGGGAAAGCTACAAATATAGGCTATTCTTCAATCCAAGGGCATTTTCAACGGAAGGAGATTATGTAGTTGTTTTGGTTAAATCTGAGACTGGAAAGGAATTTAAGGTGAATTATTTGATGCAAGGCGGAGACTGTGCTTGTGATGTGAAAAAGGTTGACGGACCTGATGTGCTCAAAATTGAATGAATTCTTTGTTTTCTGACAACACATCATCTTTTGTGCATTTTCTAATTTATGATAGAATAATAATCAAATATTTCATGCACTCTGAAACGATGTTAAGGATACGATGCGCTTTTTAGACGCCCTTATCAAGAAGCTGTTTTGCCGCCTGCTGTTGTTAAATCAAGTTTACATTTTTTATTGAGTGATCAATTTAAGTTATTGAAAATCAATTTTTTGATTCCTGATATAAAGATTTATGCGTTTCACGGTATGTGATCTGAAGTAAATACATTCGCCACAGAAATAGGAAATTATGCCAATAGAAAAATTGAGCTTCAAGTTTCATACCTATCAGTATTTATGCGCCGCAGGTGAAAGCCTGACGGCGTTTTTTATTGCCTGAAATCTCTGAATTCACATCAATGTTAAAACAACCTCATAAGCTGTTTTTTTCTCCCATCGTGCCCTCAACCAGGAAATAAAACTTACTGTGAAAATATCGTTGTTTTCTGATTGATCCAGTAGGCTTAAAACGTCATTTCTGTAGGCCTGATTGAAAATCACATCGGGTTTGAGCAGGTATTTTTCAACCAATCTCAGATACAGCAACACGCGCTCTTCTGAAGTTTTCAACAGGTATTTCTTATATCGCCTTCGGAAACTGCTCAACCGGGACATGGCCAGCTCTATATTGGAAAACTGCGCATAGACCAAAATTTCCATTAGATTCTTTCGAATGGTCCACAGCATGCCCATTCGTTTTTCATACCAGGCATCGGTTCGCGTGAGCATAGCGAGCTGTTTTAGACTTCCACGGTCGTCACAAAGGGCTAAAAACATGGTGAGGCATACTCGAAGATCCTCGATATCTTCCGGTTTGGAGGTGTGCTTTTTATCGGATAGCGATTCCCTCAACAACGTGATCGCCTCGCTGGCAGAGCCTGTGAAGTATAGGTTAAGTCCGTAGAGCAACTGATGCCGTAAGTAAAATAGCTTATGATAGCGACTGTCCGTCTGCATTAAATCCATCATTTCCTTTAGATAGGATGCGCTCTTCGTGAAAGCCTTTCGACGGAGGTGAAAGTTGGCCAGATAATATAAAATCGATATATGGTAGAAAATATAGGAACGTTGTTGATGTATCTGGTTTTGTATGAAATGATTCGTCCGCTGGATATAGCGCTCTATCAGTCCGTAGTTCTGCTGTATCGCCGCGTATTCATTCGCGATAAAAAGAATTTGATAAATGGATTTGTAGGTCATCAGGTCCTTCGCAGAAATTTTGTATTTACGGACAGTAGTCAGCATCAGGCTTGTCAAATTGACAATCTTTCCTTTGAGCTGTATCTCCTGAAGTTCCCGCCTTAAAAAGGCATAGGCCAGATTGAGTTTAGCTTCGCGTTGCATGTCTGACTGATTACTGAGGAAGCGCGCGGTCAACGCTTCGAGATCTTCAGCTCCTTGAAGGTGTGCGTATTGCAGTTTCAACAGCAAGAGCTCGTTCAGCAAATTAAACTGCTCCAGCTGTTCGGCCAACCGCTCCGCCTTATTTAGGCATTTGAACCCAATTTTGACCAAATCATTTTCCAGCAAAAAACGTCCTACCACCACCAGGCGGAGCGCATCATAGGTTTCAGAATGACTGCTCTCAAAGGTTTTTTGGGATAAAAACAGCAATAAATTATCCTGCAGCCTTTTACGTAAAGCATGGTAAGCATCGTTATTTTTTTCTGATTGATAAAGGTTGCTTATTCCATCGATATCGTCAGTTTCTATCAGATCGAGTAAAGCCAGGTTTTTTACATCAGCTCTTTTGTTTTTATGCTGTATAAACTGCCTGAAAAGCTTTTTATCATTGGTGTTGAGTAGCTTAGTTAGCTCTGAAAGCGAATCCATAGATGTGCATTTTGCTTATAAAAGTACAATAATTGAGAATTATATCGTCAGTATTTATTGTATTCTCTCTTTTACAGCTCTGTTTTACATCCGACATTTGCTTTCATATTAATCATTAAAACAAATTAAACATGGAACCGCTACAAAACAGAACAGAAGAAAATTCAGCCATCGTAAATTATACGGATAAGGCTAGAAACCCATTTAAGCCAACGGCAGCATTCATCGGCGCCTCCTGGTTTGCCTTATTAACCGGAACAGTAGGCTACTGCATTGGCTTATGGAATGCAGGTATGGAATTGAACGAAAAAGGCTATTATTTCACCATTTTATTATTCGGTTTATTCGCCGTAATCTCTGTGCAAAAAAGTGTCAGAGATAGGGCAGAGGGACATGCCGTCACAGACCTTTATTACGGCCTGAGCTGGTTTGCCACTATTGCTGCAATGGTGCTGCTGACGATCGGCCTTTGGAATGCTGATCTCGCGCTGAGTGAAAAAGGATTTTATGCGATGTCATTCTGCTTAAGCATGTTTTCGGCTATTGCCGTACAAAAGAATACCCGCGACGCAAAACTGTTGGAGGATAAAGAACTGTAACGTAGCGGTTGCCACCCCGCAGTGTGTTGCCTGGCAACCCTGCGGGGTTTTTGATGTTGATCATGATTAGTATATGGCATGAAGTAAGTATATTTATTGCAATGAAACTTACCTTCTTTTTAGTTATCACTGTACTTTATCTATTTCCGTCCCCTTCAATTGCTCAAGGACCTCGAAATCCTAACATAGGGATGATCGATATGGGGTATACCTTAAACGTCGATATTACGAATCCGCAGGGTTTGAATACGGCCTGGGATGATGTACACGCAGTGGCGACGCTACAGGGTATTGTGAACCGAGAGGTGCCGCAACTCTATATTAAGCTGGTAAAAAATGGGGATGTTGATGTGGACAGTTATTGGTGGAACAAATACCGTGGGACCGGTAAGTGGCTGAACGGACGGGATACGGTCGTTTATACCAATATCATAGAGCTGGTCACTGCGTATAAGACTGCTGTAAAGGGAGTAGTGGTTTACGATCCTAATGTATCATCGACCAGCAATGTGGCTTCTTCCATTGCAGGCGTAGCCGATCTGCTGGCCATCAGGTATGATACTGCCGCCACAAGCTTATATTCCAGAATCGTACTGAAAGGACCAAAGCTGCCAGTCAAGGTGTGGCTAGTCAATCCCGACGGCAGTAGCAAATTTACAGGACAAAAGGGTAATATCACGGGGACCAACAGGACATCTACGGGTTCGGCAAAGAACGACGCCTATATCTGGTTTATAGAAAATTATCTGAAAACAGGAAAATGTAATACAGAATACGGCGCGTACTATATAGACCAGGACTGGATGAAAAATCCGGGAGCTGCCGTACGGAATCACCACACGCTTTCCAATCACGATTTCTTCGTCAGCCGAAAGGGCTTTTTCTTTGATCTGAGTCCGTGGGAAGATGAATCTGCCACGGATGATAAAAGTCAAAAAGCAGGTACAGATTTGAATACCCTGAAAGAGTTTCTGCTCAGTGCTTATCATCAGAATAAAGGAAAAAAGTTTGCTTACCTGGGTGGCTTTCCACCATGGGCTTTTAAGTACACTAAACATGCGGGCGGCAAGCACGCAGATGTGGAAACTGAGTGGGAATATTCGCGGATCATCAGCGCGTACAATGCCTTTAAAGATGCAGATGCGATAGCTTATGGCGCTTTGGCCAATGCCTCTTTCTGGCAGCATTTTCCTTTAAAAAAGCAGTATAAACAGTCTTGGGTAACACATGATGAATTAAAAAAGAAAGGTTATCTCACAGCTGAAGGCAAAGTCGATTTTAAAGGGCGCAATTTCATGATCTTTTATGTGGGCGATTACGATGCATCGTCCTGGGTATCGCAAATGACACCGGTGCTATGGGACAATAAACAGCGGGGCAAGGTGCCCATGATGTGGAGTATTAGCCCTGTATTGCAGGAAAGAGTGCCGATGGCCCTGGACTACCTTCGTGAAAGCGCCACAAAGAATGACTATTTCGCTGCCGCCGACAACGGAGCCGGTTATCTGATGCCGGGTATGCTACAGGCTCCGCGCCCGATATCCGGTCTGCCCGATGGGGTAAATGCCTGGGCAGCACATAATAAACCCTATTATAAACGCTGGGATATTACCATCAGCGGATTTGTCATTGACGGTCAAGCTCCGGGATTGAACAAGAACGGGTTGGATGCATACGCTAAATTTAGCCCCAATGGTATTGTACCGCAAAAAACGCCCTTAACATTGCTACATGGAAATATGCCGGTTTTAAGGTCGGATGCCGATATTATGGAGGATAATCCGGCTAAGGCGGCCGCACAAGTTTTGGCTAGGATCAAGAAGCGTCCTGTGCCTTTTCACTGGTTCAGAAATATTCTGAAAAGTCCGGAATGGTATGTAAATGTAGTAGCAGAGATCAAAAAAGCCGATCCAAATGTCGTGTTGCTGGATGCGCCCACGTTTTTTGAACTTTACAGGATCTGGTTGAAAGATAATCCGGATGCAGGGGCAGGTTTAATAAAATAAAACCAAAAAAGCCTGCTATCTTAAGATTTACAGGCTGAACTGCCTTCTGAACTCTAGTGGCGAAACGTTGGTTTTGATCTTGAAAAGTTTGCTGAACGACTGGGAATGCTCAAACCCGAGTTCATAGGAGGTTCTTTTTTTTAAACCGCTTTCCAGCAAAATTAATTTAACTTCCTGTCTTCCCTAACTTTTATACCTGATCCGAAGCTTTTATATGCATATTTTGGTGCCTGTAGAAAGCAAAAAGCCCTGTTAACATACATTAACAGGGCTTTTATATATTTTGATATTGCTATCAGCGGAGAGCGAGGGATTCGAACCCCCGGACCTATTACAGTCAACAGTTTTCAAGACTGCCGCGTTCGACCACTCTGCCAGCTCTCCGCGACAAAAGTACAAACTCCGCTCGATTCTGCAAACTAAGATTTACATAATTTAATAAATAATTGATAAATGCTTAAAACAGAGTCAATAAAATTATCATAGATGCCTGAAATACCTAATAAAACCATGCTCAATAAGGTAAAAAACGCCGCATTGCTATCTCTTCACTGCGATTGCTATTCCTTATTTGTGGAGCATTCTACTTTTTTTTCAACCATTTTTTTATGTTGATGCCTGACTGCAGAGTCTATGGAGTGCGATGTATGAATATCTTCGTCCTCTTCAGCTTCATCGGACAGCCTCTCATAATATTTATGCAATACATCCAGTTCCTGTTCGCTCAGATCTTCTATATCCACCATGCGGTTGCTGGCATGTCTGCTGGCTGCAATCAGTTCGTTCAGCTTTAGCTGTATCGCCTTTGAATCCTTATTCTGTGTTTTTTGGATGAGGAAGACCATTAGAAAGGTGATGATGGTCGTCCCGGTACTGATCACCAATTGCCAGGTATCTGAGTATCCAAATAGTGGGCCCGATATGCCCCAAATAATGATAATGCTTGCGGCAACGCCAAAAGCCATCGAGCTTCCCGTCCAGTTGGTGATTTTGTTGGCAGCCTTTTCAAAAAGATTTTTATTTTTCATTGGTATTTGATTAAATGATGAAGACCTGATAACTACTGTATATCCTGCCTCGTTTTTCCTGCCTGTTTTGATGATTTTCGTTATATCATGTGATTTAACATAAATGTATCAAATTTGTTCCTTTTAAAATTGAAATACTATTTATAATTATCTTTCGCCATATTTTAACTCACTCAATTTTCATATAGATGAAAACGACAAACACACTGTTATCTGCGGTTGTAAGACACCGCGCAAAAGTATGTATGGCACTGTTCCTGATGGCAGGAAATCTGAGCTACGCTCAAACTTCCAGGAAAGTAGCCGACGAAATTGTTAAAGAAGCTACCGACAACTCTCAATTGGAACATCTCGCCCATGAATTGCTGGATGTTGTAGGGCCAAGACTGGTCGGTACACCTCAAATGAAAAATGCGAACGACTGGGTCATCTCCAAATATAAAGAATGGGGCATTGCCGCAAAAAATGAAAAATGGGGCGAATGGCGTGGCTGGGAAAGAGGAATATCACATATTGATATGGTATATCCCAGGGTACGTTCGCTGGAAGGTACACAATTGGCCTGGAGCCCAAGCACCAAAGGCAAATCTGTTGTAGGTGAGCTGATCGTCTATCCTGATCTTCCTGATTCTGTATCCTTCAAGACCTGGCTGCCTAGCGTAAAGGGTAAGTTTGTGATGTTCTCCATGAACCAGCCTACCGGCAGACCTGATTATAACTGGCAGGAATTTGCCCTTCCGGAATCATTTGAGAAGATGAAAACCAAAAGAACAGCCCAAACCAATGCATGGCGTTCGAGGATCAGCAAAACAGGCTTAAATTTGAAAGCCCTGGCACTTGCCTTCGAAAGTGCAGGTGCACTGGGTGTGGTAACCAGCAACTGGTCCTCCGGTTTTGGGGTCAACAAGATTTTTGGCGCGCACACCACTAAGATCCCTTCTGTCGACCTTTCTTTGGAAGATTATGGCATGTTGTACAGGCTGACGGAATCGGGTCATAAGCCAAAGATCAGCGTACGTACAGACTCTAAGGAGCTTGGAATGGTACCAACATTCAATACGCTTGCCGAAATCAAAGGCTCTGAAAAGCCAAATGAATATGTGATGCTTTCCGCACATTTGGATTCCTGGGATGGTGCTACCGGTGCCACAGACAACGGTACAGGTACCATTACGATGATGGAAGCCATGAGAATCCTGAAAAAGATCTATCCAAATCCAAAGCGTACCATTATAGCAGGCCATTGGGGCAGTGAGGAGCAGGGACTCAACGGTTCAAGGGGTTTTGTTGAAGACCATCCTGAAATTGTAAAAAACATCCAGGCCCTGTTCAACCAGGATAATGGAACAGGCAGGGTGGATAAATTGAGCGGACAGGGTTTCCTGCATGCCTATGATTATCTCAACAGATGGCTTGCCATGGTCCCTAAAGAAATTCGGGAGCAGATCACGACTACTTTCCCGGGTAGTCCGAGTGGGGGAGGTTCAGATTATGCTTCTTTTGTTGCTGCTGGCGCGCCGGCATTTTCTTTAAGTTCCCTGAACTGGTCATATGGCACCTACACCTGGCATACCAACAGGGACACGTATGACAAGATCATTTTTGATGATGTACGCAACAATGCGATCCTTACCGCAATCCTGGTTTATATGGCCTGCGAAGATCCGCAAAGGGTATCGAATGAGAAAAGCGTGATGCCTGTCAATCCAAGGAATGGACAGGCTACAGAATGGCCTACACAAAGGGGACCTGTCAGAAAAGGCGGCGTAAACTAAGGCGATACCATTTGCATCAGTATGCCGCAAAGGTATGCGCCATATGTTCCGATCACATAACCAAATATAGCAAGCAATACACCGATAGGGGCCAGTGACGGATGAAAAGCACTGGCCACTACAGGTGCCGATGCCGGGCCTCCTATATTGGCCTGGCTTCCTACCGCAAGGAAGAAGAAAGGGGTTTTGGTGAGTTTCGCAACTATGATCAAAATAATGGCGTGAATGGAAATCCAGACAATCCCTACCACCAGCAGTCCCGGATTGTCAAAAATCGCACCTATGTTCATTTGCATTCCTATCGTAGTAATCAGTACATAAAGCAATACACTGCCTATCCTTGAGGCACCAACACCTTCCAGCTGACGTACTTTTGTAAATGATAGAAACATACCCACTGTAGTGGCAATGATCACCAGCCAGAAGAAATTGGAGGTTAGACTAAATTTACTCAGATACGGTGCGTTGATGGTGATCCAGGGGGCAACAAAATCCGCAACTAAATGTGCCAGCCCGGTTACTCCAAAGCCTACACCCAAAATCATGACGATATCCGGCATGGTCGGGATCTTCATGATGCTCAGTTGATAAGCTTCTATTTTATCTTTTAATTCGGTGACCGAACTGTCATCCGCTTTTAAAAACGCATCTATTTTTTTAGTTTTTTGAGCCCCGTAAAGCAAAATGGCCATCCAGATATAAGCTACAATTACATCCAAAGCGACCATCGCGGAAAACAGGTCTCCGCTTGGCTTAAATATCTCAAACATAGCTACCTGGTTGGCCCCGCCACCGATCCAGCTGCCGGCGACTGTACTCAAGCCCCGCCATACTGCATCAGGCCCGGTACCGCCCACCACTTCAGGTGCGAAAATACTGACCAGGAAAACAGCAATTGGTCCGCCGAAAAGAACACCCAGAGAGGCTGTAATAAACATCAATCCCGCCTTTTTTCTAAGTTTCCAGATTTCTTTAAGATCCAGGCTCACCGTAAACAATACCAAACTTGCCGGTAGTAAAAACCGGGAAGCTACACCATAGAGCTTAGAGTGTTCCCCCGAAACTACACCAAAGGTATTTAGCAAACCTGGAATGAAATAACAAAGCAAAATGGGCGGTATGATATTAAAGGTCTTTACAAAGAAGGGATGTTTGCTTTTTTCGCCTAGGAAGACCAGGCCGAGGATGCTTAATAATATTCCTAATACAACTGCATCATTCGTGACGAGCGCTTCATTTACCGGTGTGTTTTCCATTATAGGCCGAATATAATAATTATATCAAATAAAATCATCTTAAGTATTTTTTGTGAATAATTTCATTCCTTTACAAAAAGATAAATTAACCGCAGTAAAAATTAAAATGATCGAAGAATTTTACAGTCATATCTTCAATAAGCAAAAAGAGATCGAAGCAGTCCCTGCCAATCAGGTGGTGGCCGCCTGGGCTTTAAACCTGCTTGATCTCGTGTACCCGGAGCGTCTGACCAGTCCGGATTATTCTCTGAGAGAAATACGCAATAGGTTTCTCCGCCAAAAAGATGAACTCATCGTGATGCTAAATGCCACAAAAGCCTGTGAGGAATGTAACAATGAAGCGGTAGCCGACGAGTTCTTTAATATGCTACCTGAGATTTACCGCAGGATGAATACCGATGTGACTTCGATATTGAGCGGGGACCCAGCTTCTAAAAGCGAATTTGAAATTATACGTTCATACCCGGGTTTTTTGGCCATCTCTTTATACCGCATCGCAAATGCACTGCTCAAATTGGATGTTCCATTGATCCCAAGGATCATTACAGAGTATGCGCATTCTGTGACTGGAATAGACATCCATCCGGGGGCGACCATCGGAGAATATCTTTATATCGACCACGGTACAGGCATCGTGATCGGCGAAACCACCGTGATCGGTAATCATGTGAAGTTGTACCAGGGCGTGACGCTGGGTGCGCTTAGTGTGGAGAAATTTATGGCCAATACCAAAAGGCACCCTACCATTGAAGACTTTGTAATTATATATTCCGGAGCAACCATATTGGGTGGAAATACCACTGTTGGTCATCATAGCGTTGTAGGCGGTAATGTATGGTTGACCAAAACCGTACCGGCCAATTGTACGGTGTACCACCAGTCTGCCATTAAAGTTAAAGAATCAAAAAATACCATTTAAATATGTCTACCCTGATCGATTTTATCGGAAATACCCCGCTTGCACGTTTGCAATATCTCAACCCCAACCCCAATGTCCAGATTTTTGCCAAACTGGAAGGGAACAATCCCGGCGGGAGCGTCAAAGACCGCGCAGCGCTCAATATGATTAAAAGTGCCCTGGAGCGGGGCGATATAAAAAAGGGCACAAAGTTGATCGAGGCGACAAGCGGCAATACAGGAATTGCCCTGGCTATGATTGCCAGTCTCTATAATGTAGAGATAGAATTGGTGATGCCCTCCAGCTCTACCCGGGAGCGCACCCTGACTATGGAGGCTTTTGGTGCAAAAGTAACCTTGCTGGAATCCATTGAAACCTGCAGGGATTATGCAGAAGAAAAAAGCACCCAACCCGGCTATTACCTGTTGGATCAGTTTGCCAATCCGGACAATTACATGGCGCATTACAAGACTACCGGTCCGGAGATCTGGAAAGATACGCAAGGCAGCATTACACATTTTGTAAGTGCGATGGGCACCACAGGCAGCATTATGGGCAATTCTATGTACCTGAAAGAACAAAATCCGGAAATTCAGATCATCGGTTGCCAGCCTACGGAAGAATCCTCTATTCCAGGCATCAGAAGGTGGCCGGAAGCTTACCTTCCCAAAATATTTGATGCGTCCAGGGTAGACCGGGTGATCGATGTATCCCAGGCGGAAGCGACGGAGATGGCTCGTCAGCTGGCAAAAAAAGAGGGGATCTTTGCAGGGATGAGTACAGGTGGAGCCTTATTTGCTGCCTTAAAACTCGCTAAAGAATTGGAATCGGGTGTGATTGTATTTATCGCCTGCGACAGGGGAGACCGCTATCTGAGCAGTGATCTGTTCGGTTAATACGCAGCATCTGTTCAATACTCATCTAAACAGATGGACTATTTCTTCTTTTTTAATTGATCTTCAGGTAAAGTAGGCCGTTTGAATACATTAAAGGTCGGCTTAATGATCTTGACACTTCTTTTGGATAAGTCTACACTTGCATTCAATTCAAAACCAACGAGCAAGATCAGTGAATTAAGATAAAGCCAGATCATCAGGACGATCAGCGTACTGATTGATCCATATACTTTATTATACGAACTAAAATTGTTGATATAGAAGGAAAAACCCCAGATCGTTAAAAAAGCAAGGATTGTGGCCAGCCAGGAACCTGCACTAAAGAAACGCCATTTTTTTGCATTGGCAGGCCCGTATCTATACAATATGGATATCGTTACAAAATACAGAATGCCCAGTAAAGCCCATCGTGTAAACTGAATGACATATGCGATAAAATCTCCTTTGATTTTAAGCTCTGTGTCGATATAGGTCAAAGCGATCTCCCCAACGGCCATGGCGGTAATACACACGATCACCGAAAGGGCAATGACGACGGTCAGTATAATGGCAATCATCCTTTGCTTAAACCAGGTCCTGGTTTCAATGATCAATGATGATTTGTTGAATGCCATCATCAGGTTGTGTACACCGTTCGTCGCAAAAAAGAGGGAAAGTAAAAAACCAAAAGACAGCAAGCCACCGTTTTGCTTATTGACAATTTCATTAAGCGTAGTCTCGAATGCTTTATACGCATCTTCAGGAAGGATGAGTGTAATGAAATCCATTAGACGCTCCTGAAAACCGATCCTTTTTGGTATAAAAGGTATGAGTGTAAATAAGAAAATGATCGCAGGAAAAATAGCCAGCATAAAATTATAGGCCAGGGAAGAAGCTTTATTGACCAGGGAATCTTTACCTATCTCCTTAAAAAAGAATTTTGCGACGGTGTATAGGGGGAGGGGACTAAAGCCGGGCAATATGCACACCTTCGTCCAGTCGATAAACAACGCATAGAGTCTAATTCTTAAGAGCTGCCGGTGTACCCATTCCATTCTTCAAAATTAGTTAAAATATTTTTGGAGCCTTTTCATGAAGTTTTCCGGGGGCAAACAGGGCTTATTCTTTGTCATATCAACAAATACTAAGGTCGTTGTTCCGATATTAATAAGCTCATCTGCAGGGTTGAATACTTCATATTTAAAATGTATCCTGACACCCGGCAGGTTTTCGATGGTTGTTTTAATGGTCAGTTCCTGATCATACAATGCAGGTTTGATGTATTTACAGGTAAGCTCCAATACCGGCATCATCACACCGCTCCGCTCCATCTCCGCATAATCCATCCCCAGGCTTCTGAGCATTTCCACACGCGCTACTTCATAATACTCTGCATAATTGCCATAATAAACATAGCCCATTTGGTCGGTTTCCCCATACCTTACCCTGATCTGGCAACTGTGTGTATACATCTTAGCGGTAAATATTGCGCTTATTTAAAGCATCCCGGTATTTCTTGGCATTGGCGTTGTGCTCCTGTACGGTTACCGCAAAATTGTGATAACCCGAGAAATCCTCCTTCGCACACATATAGATGTAATTGTTGTCGTCTTTATTCAATACCGCATCGATGGCATTGATGCTTGGCATCATGATCGGCCCCGGTGGCAGTCCTGCATATTTATAAGTATTGTATCTCGACGAAACATTCAGTAAGGTATTTGTTACTCTTTTTACCGTAAAATCATTGTTGGCAAAGATGACCGTAGGGTCTGCCTGTAAGAGTATGCCTTTTTTCAGTCTGTTGAGGTACAAACCCGCAATGATAGGCATTTCTTTGTCGTACAGCGCCTCCGCATCTACGATAGAAGCCAGTACAGATACCTCCGGAAGGCTCAGGTTTAACGCTTCCGCTTTTTGCTTGCGCTCGCTGGTCCAGAATTTATCGTATTCCTTTTGCATCCGCTCAAAAAACTCTATGGGCGAAGTATTCCAGTACATCTCATAAGAATTCGGAATAAACATGGTATAGCTGTTTTCTGTGGTAAAGCCATATTTTTCAACCAATGCCGCCGAATCCAGTAAATTGATGAAGCGCAGCGAGTCTGCTTCCAGGTTGCGCGATAGATAAGCAGCGAAATTCTCTTTTTTCCGGATATTCTGGATCTTCAGGTTCACTGGTTTTTGATTTCCAGCTTTGATCATGTTGATTAGGGCACGGTTACTGGTGCCTTTTTTAAGTTCATATCTCCCTGGTTTCAGATTGTAAGGGAGGTCCATGCGTCCGGCCGCCACTTTAAAAGCAACCACATCACTCAATGCCCCATTTTGTTCGATCTCCCTAAGGAGGTCATCATAGGTGTGTCCGGTGCGGACATACAGATACTTCTCTGTGCCGCTTACATTAGGCGCCATAAAGGTTTTATACAGGCTAAGACCAAAGTATCCCGCCACTGCGGCAACTATAAATACTCCGGCCAACAGGATTTTTGTACTTGTTTTTATGCTTTTTTTTGATGTATTGGTCATTGGTGAAAATTAAAATTGTACTGGTTTGGGTGCGGAGTTGGATAGCGTGATGTTGACCGGTGTGCCGATCTTTACTTTGGTCAGTGAGTCTGTCACCATGGGCAGTTGCCTGATGATCACTGCATTTGCAGAATCCGTAATGGTGCCTTCATAGGTGACCTGTCCTAATACAAGCATGGAGCCTTTCAGCGAAAAGAGTGCTTCATCTTTGGTCAGTCCGGTCAGATTGGGTATGTCTATCTCCTCATTACCCCTTCCATCTCCAAGAACCAGGTCTATGCGTGATCCTTTCGGAAGGGATTCTCCAACCCGGATGGCCTGACCGCCAAAGAATGCCTCCAATACCACATCCCGGCTTACATCTGCTTTATAAGTCGTATCACCCAGTTTAAGGCCAAAGCTTTCTATCAATGCCTGTACTTCCCTAAGTGATTTAAACTCCACATCCGGAAACTTCACATCAGGCGCAAGGGCAGTATTGATGGTCAGATAAATCCTCCGGTTGCCTTTTACAAATGTACCTGCATCGGGGTCCTGATCGATGACGATGCCGGGAGGCTTATCCATAATATAGACCGAATCCACTTCATATCTCAAGCCCAGTTCTTCCAGTTTGTTGACCGCCTGTTCAAAAGAAAGGCCTTTTAAAGAAGGAACATCCAGTCCCTCGCCATGCTTGGTGTAATATCTCAGGCTAAAAAAAGCGATCAGCAACAATACAATAACCGTAGATACGGCTGCTAAGAGATTGTTTCTGAAAGATTTTGTTTTTAAATACGCTATGAATTTACTCATCAGGTTGTTTATTACAGGAAGTATTTGTCTCAAAAATAGGCTAAAAAAATATTTTATCGGAATTAAAATGACATCTGCGCTAAGTATTTTATATTTTTGAACGTAATAAGTCCATAAGAAAGTACAAAACAACAATAACCTGAAATGAAGAAAACTATTGCCCTGCTTACAGGAGGCACTACCGGCGAATGGGTAGTGTCCGTTAAAAGTGCTGCTACCATTGCTCAAAACCTGGATACCGATAAATTTGACGTCTACAAGATCATGCTGACGCAGCAGGGCTGGTTTTACGAGCCTTCAGATTCTGTAAAGATTGAGGTTGACCGCAATGATTTTTCGTTAAACCTGAAGGGGCGCAAGATTAAGTTTGATGGGGTGTTTATTGCGATACATGGCTCACCAGGTGAAGACGGTAAGCTTCAGGGGTATTTTGATATGATTGGCCTGCCTTACACCACCTGCAATGCCATGACTTCTGCCATTACGATGAACAAGGGCTATACCAAAGCCATTGTAAACGGGATTGCGAACCTGAACATTGCCAAATCGGCCCAGATCTTTAAAGACGGGGACTATAATGTGGAGCAATTGAAAGCAGACCTTATGCTGCCTTACTTCGTAAAGCCAAATAATGGCGGAAGCAGCATCGGTATGAGCAAGGTGAACAGGGCACAGGATCTGGAGGAGGCGATTGCCAAAGCATTTAATGAAGACGATCAGATCCTGATCGAAGAGTTTATTGCCGGACGGGAATTTACCGTTGGTGTGGTCAAGCTGGACGGTCAGATCACCGTATTACCCGCCACTGAAGTGGAAACCGCGAAAGAATTTTTTGATTTTGAAGCCAAGTATACGCCTGGTGTGGCCAAAGAAACCACCCCGGCACCATTAAGATCAGAAACGCGTAGCCGTGTAGAGCAGATCGCTGCGGATGTGTACCGCAAACTAAATTGCAGCGGAATTGTACGCATTGATTTTATCCTGACAGGAGATGAAGCTGATTTTTATTTTATAGAGATCAACACCATTCCGGGGCAAACTGCAACGAGCTTCATCCCTCAGCAAGTTGCTGCTATGGGCATGAAGCTCGGCGACTTTTATACCAAGTTATTGAAAGAAACTATAGGCTAGTCCTGAACAGGACAAAACCGGTTATTTACCAGGGCAAAGAAAAGGTCTTTACATAGCTGAAGCACTTGATCGCTTCTATAACACCTTCTTTGATGCCCAAACCAGAATCTTTAATTCCCCCAAAAGGGGAATTTTCTATTCTGAAGCCGGGTACTTCATTGATATTTACCGTACCCACTTTCAGATCTTTGATGAAACGGATAGCATATTCCATATTGTTGGTCACAATTCCGGACGATAAGCCATATGCTGTAGAATTGGACAAGGCGATGGCGTCGTCAATGTCGCTGAAAGTAAGAATAGGGGCCAGGGGACAAAAAGATTCATGGACCACCATCTCTGCATTGCGGGGCACATCAACGATGACCGTAGGTTCTATCAAAGCCCCCTTTCGGTTTCCACCCAATAACACTTTTGCACCTTGTGCAACAGCCTTTTTTACCACATCTTCCAGGTAAGCCGCCGATGCCTCATCGATGACTGTACCTACTTTAGTATGCTCATCCGCGGGGTCGCCACAGGTATATTCCTTTGCTTTTTCTATAAATCTGGCGGTAAATTCTGCGGCAACCTGCTCGTGTACCAGGATTCTTTTCACCGCGGTGCAGCGCTGACCACTGTTTCTAAAAGAACCTTCTGCCGCCAGAAATACCGCTTTGTCCAGATCTGCATCTTCCATGACAATCAGCGGATCGTTGCCACCCAGCTCCAGTATCACCTTTTTATAGCCTGCGGTTTCAGCAATGCGTTTGCCTACGGCTACACTGCCTGTAAAGGACACAATATCTACCCCTGGATCTTTAACCAATACTTCAGCCACTTCCGCTGTAGGCCCGAGCAGTACGCTGAGCATATTGGGCGGTAAGCCCGCTTCATAAAACAGTTCAGCTATTTTGATGGCTGTCAAAGGTGTTTTTTCCGAAGGCTTGAGGATAACCGGTGTGCCTGCAGCCAATGAAGGTGCTATTTTATGCACGACCTGGTTCAAAGGATGGTTAAAGGGGGTAATGCAAACGGCCAGATTTAACGGTTCCCGCTGGGTAAATATTTTACGCGCTTTACCCTGTGGCGAGATGTCGCAGGAGAAGATCTGTCCGTGGTCTTTTAAACATTCTATCGCTGCGAAAAACAACACATCATGCGCCCTGCCTATTTCATAACGGGCTTCATAAATAGCCAGTCCTGCCTCAGCACTGATCACCTGTGCAAACTCTTCCTTCCGTTCCATCAGCAGTTTGCGCACCATATCCAAAATACTATGGCGTTGATACCTGCTCAGACTTTCCCTGTGTTCATAAGCTTTCTGTATGGCATTTTGTGTATCCTTCAGTCCCGCGAGTGCCACGGTTCCGACCAACCGGCCATCATAAGGGCTTCTCACTTCCATGATATTTCCGGATGCAACAGCCGTTCCGGCTACGTAGCTCGTCGCCCGGATGGTGCTGTTGTCAAATGTATCTGCGTTCATAAATTAAAAATTAATGCGTACCGTTAATTGTAAAATCGAACACATCAAAATTGCGTGGGTCGCCTTGTGTTTTCATTTTATACCTGGCATTTAATGGATGAGAAATGACGAGCGGTACCATCTCTTCATATCTTCCGCCATGGGAGCGCAGCGTCCCGTCCAATGCTTTTAAATCATGATGGGCTGCTGTTTTTCCGACCACTACATCCCTCGCCGACAATACAAAAAGATCGCCTGTGCGGTCTTCCGGCTGTTCCAGTATGCGGCATCCTGTTGCTTTATCATATACTTCGGTAATGCCGGGCTGTATGGCAAGCCAGTTTTTTACCGCATCTATATTGGAAGTATCGTCCATATGTACGGCTACATAGGAACCTAAGGCCCCGTGGTGTTTTACATATGGGTCTGTAATCGGACAAATGACCCTAAAGCCGTCGCCAAATTTCTGGGTCAGCATCGTTTCTATAAACAATACATTCGGTGTGCCATCGGCTTTTACTTTTGCGTTCATGCCATGATCGGCAGTCGCACCGATCACGGCGCCCAGCTCCAGCATTTTTCCAAGCTCCACATCCTGCGCTTCGTAAAATGCCAGGGATTCTTCGGTATCCGGTGCATAGGTATGCTGCATATAGTCGGTCAGCGATAGATATAAGAAATCTGCCATCCCTTTTTCTATCAGTGCTACCCCAGCGCGCAATACAAACAAGCTGGCTTCAGGACTATAGATCGCCGGGGTTTTGTGACCGATCACCTGCTCAGCATCTTCAATGCCATGCGTGTCCAGTTTGGCCTGGTCTGCTTTTTCTGCTGAAAAGGCAATCCCGTTCAATTTATAGGATAGGATGTCGCGCAGCTTTTCTTTGGCGGTGACCACGGCTACTTTACGACCAGCATTGGCCGCTGCAGCAAGCAGGGTTTCGGCCCTCAGGTATTCTGAGGAGTTCATCATGACTTCCTGGTCTTTTTCTGTGTCGTAAAAGAAGTTTCCGCAAATGCCATGTACAGCAGGGCTTACACCGGTGACTATAGAGGAATTGTTGACATTGGTAAAGGAAGGCAATGCACCCCGTACCATTCCTCTATAACCCTGTAAGGCCATTTTTTTGAGGTTGGGCATCCGGTCGTGCGCCATTGTTGTATCCAGGTACTCATCTGCCGATCCGTCCATGCAGATGACGACAATCGGCTTTGCGGCAGGAGTATATGCTTTGCCGTTGGCTTCAAAATTTTGTGTGGAAATGTTGTTCATTGTATTCATTTAAATTGTATTGATAGTGATCATTTGGGTTATACAGCGGTTTGCAGTTTCTTTTCTTTGTATTTTATGGTGGAGATAATTACAGCACAGATGACAGAGACCAGGGCGATCCCCAGAAATACAAAGCGGGTTTCTTTGGTCAGGTCGATGACTTTCCCCAGTACCGGCTCAGCAAGGGCGGCAAACAGATAAGCCGTCATATTCATGATGCCTATTCCTGTTCCGGTATATTTTTCTCCGAGCAGTTCCGGACTCATCGGCCAGAAATTTGCCTGTACGCCGTATACGAAAAAGCCTGCGGCAAACATAAGTACGCTGTTGATGACCATATGATGGGCAGGGGTGAAAAATATAAGCAAGGCGATCAGAGCGCTGACCGACATGCCGGTAGCGATCGACAAAGGCCTGTTTCCCTTAAAAATGCTGTCGGAAATACTGCCAAATACCAGGGCGCCTATAGCCATGCCAACTGGCAGCAGGAAGGTTATCCATAAATATTCGGGGCTGCTTTTCCAGTTTTGACCAAGAAAATGTACCGGCACCCAAAATATCAATCCATACCGGGCGGCGTTTTGAAAGCCAATGGCGAGTGAAGCGGTGATGAAACTGCGGTTGGACAAAACCATTTTATATCTGCTTCTCCAGGAAGAAGGTTCATTTTTCTTGTGTTCATCTTCTGAAATATTGGGATAGCCTTTGTCCTCTGGTTTGTCCCTGGCAACAATAAGGAATACAATTGCTGCGACGAGCAACAAGAGGACGGGCAGTCGGAACAAATACCTCCAGGAGGCGTGTTGCTGCAGGAGCAGGATGGACAGGAGGTAGGTCAGCACGGATGAACTCCCTGCAGCCATAGTATAAAAGCCAAATGCCTTTCCCCTTTCTTTGCTTGACCACCAGTTGGCAATTAATTTTCCACCCGGTGCCCAGGCCATGGATTGAAAATAACCATTGAGTGCCCACAACACGAGGATCATTGTCATATTGCTGCTGAAGCTGATGCCAATATTGGCCGAAATGGATAAAAAAGCACCCAAAGGAACCATTTTACGCGCACCGAAGTGATCGGCCAGATTGCCGTTGATCAACTGACCGAGGGCGTAGCCGATGAGCATGGAGAAGCTGATCCAGCCCACCATGGTATACGAGATATGCAGGTCGGCAGCCATATCTTTTACTGCCCAGCCAAAATTATGTCGGCCTGTATAAAAGAAAAGGTAGCAGAACATCGTCACCAATAGCATTAGCCATTGGTCTTTTCTGAAGTTTCCTGGTTTCATATTTTTATCCCTACCCTTAGCGGTTTGTGTTCCACTGCATATTTAAATGCCTGTTCTGCATCCTTCAGATCGAATTCTTTCTCTACGATCGTATCGAACGGATATTTTTTAAAGTTGTCCTTCAGAAAGTCCAGGGCATATCTAAAGTCCTCAAAATTGTAATTGTGTATGCCTTTAATGGTGTGCAGGTTTCGGATGATGCGTTCTGCATCCAGCTGGATCTTCCGGTTCTTAAACACGGCACCAATCCAGACCGCACAGCCACCAATCCCCAATACGTCCATTCCCATTTCCATGGCTTTCGGAGAACCACTCATGTCGAAGACGACGTCGACACCTTTTTTGACGAATTTTTCCTGTAATGTGCTGGTTATTTGGGCAGTATTTTCCTGTATGTTGATGAGCTCAGTGGCCCCAAATCCGGCAGCATGGTTAAGCCTGCTTTCAGAAATATCGGCCGCACCGATCCATGCTGCACCTGCTTCCTTACACATGGCCACGCAGTTGATGCCCAGCAGGCCCATGCCAAAAATGAGTACGTTTTTTCCTTCCAGGTTGCCCGCCAGTCTGATGGATGCCGCTACGGTGGCTATGGCACAATTCAGCGTGGCCGCAATAGGCAATGGGATATCCGCAGGTATTTTTAGGATTCCCGTATTCTTTTTCAATATGCAATACTCCGACAACCCGCCATGAAATGGATCCTGTTCGGTCACTTTCGCATGTCCGTATTTAAACAGGTGATTTCCTTTTTGAGGAATGCCTTCCAGCGAAAAGAGGGATGCAGGGTCACTGGAAAAGATAGACCAGGTCAGGATATCGCCTTTTGCAAGGGGATGTCCATTGTCGTCTACTCCCGGATGTTCCGGGTGGATGTCCACCAATTCCCCAACGATTTCATGGCCCAGTACCGTTGGGGTTGTCTCCTGTCTGATACCACAATAGGTATGGATGTCGCTTCCACAAAGCGTTGTATACTTGTTTTTAATCAGGATCTCGCCGGGTTTTAACGGCGGTAAAAGATGATTTTGTATCTCGAGTGGTAACCCGGCACCTGAGAAAACGGTAATAGTACCTGTCTGCATACTTTCTATTTGGTTGTTTAGTATTATTAAACTAAGTTAAGTTCTTTAAAATAAATTACCAAACTTTTTTTAATATAAGTAAACATGTCCCTGTCGAAATATCATCAGGCAACAAGGTATTAAAGATGGGTGAATTGGATTTTATGCCTCTTCAAAGAAATAAACCACAAGCATGGTGGCTTTTTCTTTTCCTTTATTGTGCGGGGTATGGGCCAGTCGGCCGTCAAACAGCATGGAGTCCCCGGCCTGGAGCAGTACGGTTTCCTCTTTAAAACGGTATTCGATCTCGCCGGAAATCACGTATTTATACTCGAAAGCCTCTGTAATGACAACCGGCCGGTGGGCGTCGGGCTCCAGTTCGAGGAGAACGATATCGACGGTAGAGTTTTTAACGAACTTGGTGAAAATGCGCTGATAGTGGAATCCAACTGCATTTTCTTTTTCAAAATTGGTATATTCTTCTTTTCTTTTGACGAGGATAGGGGAGTGCTGATTGTTTCTGACGATCTCCTCAAAAAAAACATTCATATCTATGCCTAAAGCCTGTATGATGTTGATCAACACCACGAGGGAAGGTATGACGCGGCTATTTTCGATCTGCGATATCAGGCCCTTGCTCACACCCGCTTTATCGGCCAGTGCCTGTACAGTAATATTTTTCTGCCTGCGCCGCTCTTTAATATGCTGGCTGATCTGTATAACAAGGTCTTTTTGCATGACCTGCTAAAGTAAGATGTTTATCGGGACTATACAAATAATGAGCACTGAAAAACAGAAAAGGCAGCCGAAGCTGCCTTTTCTATACTCCCCGTCATCCTGAATTTATTTCAGGATCCGGGACATGTCTTTTCTGAAAACTTGGTGTTAGAACCTAAAGCCGATGCTTAATCCACCTCTCAAACCACCCCATGGGCCGTCAAAAGAAGCTTTGGCGCCGTTTGCGTTCACATCATATTCAATCTTTACCAACGGCAGGTCTTCCAAATCTTCTAAAAACTTAATCACCTCGTCCTGATCACTTTGACTTAGGGCCTTGCTTCCAGCCAGGCTTCCGCTAGAAACACCATAGTTAGGGCCGATGAACAGGTCCAAATAAATGGATTTGCTCAATGCCCATTGACCTCCAATTTTTAAACCACCTGTAATGGCAGTGATGTCACCTGTCAATGGAAGTTTGTTTTCGTTGTTGTTTCCGTATAGCGCAGTTACGTTACCACCATATGTAGCATACGTCACAAAAGGAGCCAGGTAGAATCCGTGAAATACACTTTTACCGAAGTAAAATTTAATTTCAGGAGAAACGGCAAAACTGCTCAATTGAGTATCTTTAAAAGAAGCCCAGGTTTCGGGATCATCAATTTGCTTTTCCAAAAAGGATTTAAAAGGGAGGTCACCTTCAGGGCGTATTCTAAGTCCCAATCCTACAGCTGTTTTTTTACCAATGGCACGCTCATACTGGAACGAGAAATTGGATACCGCCAATGCAGGCAAATTGATTTTGATTAGGTTCTTACCAGCTGTTCTTTCAAGCTCCGTAGGGTTGTTTTCCTGTGCATAGATGGTTTGACTGCAGAGTACCATGCCTAGCAGACTGCACATTAGAGTGTTAAGAGTAGATTTTTGTTTCATAAGGATTTTTATATTTTGTTTGTTTACTGCAAAACTATATAATTATTCCATAGGAAAGTATACGTATTTTAGGGTATTTTTGAAATGCACGTGATTTTCTTCTAGACCTTGATCGTCTTCCATTTTCCGCGTTTAAACAAAATATATCCTGCGATACAAATCGCAGTTTCTGCTACCGGAATGGCAATAAATACCCCGGTAGGGCCCATCTCGAAATATTTGGCCAGTAAATAAGCCATCGGGATTTGGAACATCCAGAAGCCAAAGAAGTTGACCCAGGTAGGAGTCCAGGTATCTCCGGCACCATTAAAGGTATTGACCAGTACCATTCCGATTCCATATAAGATATAACCCATGCTCATGATATAAATAGCTTCAAGGGCAACAGCGCGTACCGCGACGTCATTGGTAAAAATGGCAATGAGGTGCTTGCCCAGGGCAAAAGTGATCAGCATAACCATAGCCATATAAAAGACACTGTATATTGCAGTTTGGATCACTGACTTCTCCGCCCTGTCCAGGCGCTTGGCCCCCAGGTTTTGTCCCACGAGCGTAGAAGCTGCATTGCTGAGCCCCCAGGCAGGCAGCATAAAGAACATCATCAGCCGCAGTGCGGTCTGATAACCTGCCGATCCATGGTCGCCCCCGGTTGTGGCCACCAGCTGTGCCAGGAAAATCCAGCTGCAGGATGCGATCACGAACTGGAATATGGCCGGCATCGCAATTTTTAGCAATGCTTTGATCTGCTCCCATTCCGGAAGGAGATAGCTCAGCTTTACTTTCAGCACACCCTTGTCGCCAAAGAGACTGTAAAGCTGGTATAGCACACCTATTCCGCGACCAATACTGGTGGCCATGGCGGCGCCGGTCAACCCGAATGCCGGAATAGGACCAAATCCGTTGATCAGCAGCGGACATAAAAGGATGTTGGCCGCGTTGGCAATGAGTAAGCTCTTCATGGCGATGGCTGCATTGCCCGCACCGCGGAAAATCCCGTTGATCAGAAAAAGAAGTACGATGATTACGCTGCCGCCCATCATAATCTGTACGTAGGTGGTGCCATGTTCAGCGGTTTCTGCGGATGCCCCCATGAGCATGAGGATCTCCCTTGCATAGATGAACCCAAAAATGCTGATCAGAATGGTGATGGCGACGGCTATGAAGACCGCCTGCATCCCTGCCTTTGCCGCAGCGACCGGGTCCTTTTCGCCGATGCGGCGCGCCACCACCGCAGTTGCGGCCATGCTCATACCTATTGCAAGGGAATATAATATCGTAAGAACAGATTCCGTAAGTCCGACGGTCTGTATGGCGTGACTGCTGTTGTGCAGGTGCCCTACAAAGTACAGGTCGACCAGCGCAAACACCGATTCCATCATCATTTCAAGAATCATCGGGATGGCCAAAAGCACGACTGCTTTTTTGATGCTGCCTTGTGTATAGTCAAATTCTTCTCCTTTCAGAGATTGTTTGATCAGGGTAAATAAAGTAGATAGCTTGCCCTGTGGGGCCGTTTGTAGCTGTGTCATAAAGTGTAAAATGTAATGCAATAAAACATGCCGGCCAAGAAATGCCGGGTTAAAATAGATCGGAAATGAGGAGTCCTCGGTGTGTTACCTCAAGCGGACTGCAAATACTTTCATCGTACTGCGGTTTTAATTGCGTTGCAAATATATACATATTCTTTAAAATGCAAATGGTTTTTCAATGCACTAAAGGTATGGCGAAAGCTGGCCTTGCAGGACGTGTCAATACGACAATAAAGAGGGGGAATTAAGACAAAATTGAGGATTTTGATTTTGCTTTCAATTTCGTCATAATTTTGGACAGATATTCAAAAAAGAAGATAGGTGTAAAAAATGATGTTTTATTTGTCAAATTTCTGATTATCAATATTTAATAAATATTTTTCATTCTCTTTTGAAAGTTTTATATTCGCTGCCAGAACTAACAATTATGATCAAAAAAAACAAAACCAAAAAGGAGCCGGCCCTTTTTGTGAACCAGAAAATTCCGGCAGATCTGTGTGAAAGCGAAGCGACACAAAGCGGGGAAGCTGCGGCAGAAGAGAGGCCGGCAGGAACTGAGGCATCCAAACCCTATGCCGTGCCGGATGATGAGGTACAGACCCTGAGCGATGTGGACCTGTCGGGCGTGTATTCTTATGCCAATTATTTTAGGTGGAAGATCGACGAACGGCTGGAACTGATTAAAGGGAAGATTTTCGAAATGTCAGCACCTTCCGCGTACCACCAGCGGTATACAGGACGTATTTATGCTGAACTGTATATTTTCTTAAAGAATCATAAATGCGAAGCTTTTATTTCACCTTTTGATGTGCGTTTTCCCACTAAATCTAAAGAAGACAAGGATATTTATACAGTGCTGCAGCCTGATATTTGCGTGATTTGTGATCCGGATAAGATAGACCGCAGAGGCTGCATTGGCGCGCCGGATGTTGTGGTGGAAGTACTTTCCCCGTCCAACAGTAAAAAAGAACTGTATTATAAATTTGAGGTTTACCAGGAGCATCAGGTCAGGGAATATTGGATCATCCATCCGGATGAGCGCTGTTTCCTGAAATATGTACTGAATGAGGATGGTGTATTTATCGCTGGTCAGCCTTATACAGGAGATCGTGAGTTTGTTTCGGATATTCTGCCGGGCTTCAGGTTGAATGTGGAAGAAATATTTATATAAATTATATTTGCTGCGGTAACTTATTAAATCTATAAATTGAACCAAAAACACAGCTGATGGACGTATTGATTTATGAAAACCTAAACGCCGGGCCACTGGAAGATAAAGTGAATAAAGTGATCCGTTGCTTGTCGGAAGGTGATTTTCAAACCGCTGATGTCAAAAAAATGGGCAATGGATATTACCGCGCCAAGCTGGATTACACCAACCGTCTCTTATTTGATATTGCGAGGCATGAGGATAAAACCTATATATTGATCCTGGAGGTGATCCACAATCATGCTTACGAGCGTTCTAAGTTTCTGAACGGTACACCGGTAGATGAAAGCAAACTGAGTCCGCTGGACAGGCCGGAGGACCTTAAAGAAAGTCTTTTACACGCGGTCAGTTATATCAATCCGCGTAAGAAAACCTTCCGCTTACTGGATAAGATTCTGTTTTTTGATGATATTCAGGAAGAGGTGTTGCATGTGCCGGCCCCCTGCATCATCATCGGCTCTGCGGGCAGCGGCAAAACCTCGCTGACCCTGGAGAAGATTAAGCTTCTGAAAGGGAATATTCTCTATGTGACGCTGTCGCCCTTTCTGGCTAAAAACGCAGGCAATCTGTATACCTCCTACGGCTTTGAGAACAATGCCCAGCAGGTATCTTTTCTGTCCTACTACGAATACCTCTGCACCATCAGTATACCTTCAGGCAGGGAGGTGGATTTTGTGAGTTTCGAGCGCTGGCTGTCGAAGTACCGGCAGAGCTATAAGATAAAAGATGCTTATGGCATTTACGAAGAAATCAAAGGCGTGATCACCGGTTCAGATACTGCACATGCTCACCTGACACTGGAAGAATATATGGGGCTGGGTATCCGTCAGTCTATTTTTGAGCCGGCCCAGCGCGAACAGGTCTTTGCACTTTTTATCAAATATAAAAGCTGGATTGCAGAGGAAGTGATTTTTGACAGCAATATCGCTTCTTTTGAGCGGCTGGGGCAGGTGCGGCCAACCTACGACTATGTTGTAGTAGATGAAGTACAAGACCTGACGGCCGTACAGTTGTCGCTCATACTGAAGTCGCTGCGTGAGCCCTCCAGATTTTTCCTGTGTGGGGATGCGAACCAGATTGTACATCCAAACTTCTTTTCCTGGGCCCAGATCAAAGCTATGTTGTACAAGCAGCAGATCCAGGAAGATATTGTGACCATCCTGGCGCGCAATTACCGCAATACGCCTGAAGTGACGGCATTGGCCAATCAGCTGTTGCTGATCAAAATTGCCCGTTTTGGTTCAATTGATAAGGAAAGCAATCATCTGGTGATCCCCAATTCCAATCAAAAAGGGGATGTGGAATATCTGGAACATTCCATGGAGACCAATAGGGAGTTGAACGAACATACCCGTTTGTCGGCCAAATTTGCGGTACTGGTATTGCGCAATGAAGACAAATCCGCAGCACGCCAATATTATTCGACCCCATTGCTTTTCTCCATCCATGAAGCTAAAGGGCTGGAATACGACAATATCATTTTGTTTAATCCGATCTCGACGTACGAAGCAGAATTCAGGGAACTGACCAATGGGGTGACGAAGGATGACCTGGAT
>Ga0160464_100362_pt1 | contig 37218 bp, 39 predicted proteins | sample HID1971I_E11MG_FD_108275 | JGI IMG/M metagenome (GOLD analysis project Ga0160464, IMG submission 108275) | Enriched millipede-associated microbial communities from UW Madison campus, WI, USA - HID1971I_E11 MG | ecosystem: Host-associated > Arthropoda: Insects > Digestive system > Unclassified ... | reverse complement strand
GCGCTTCTGAAGGGTATCCCCTTCAAGGACGGAACCCCGGTGATTGAAAGCACACCGGCTCCTCAATCACTGGCCGCCTGATCACGCCGTCCGATCCGCGTACACCAGTCTTGACGATTGCTCGCAGAAGATGCGGAACGCGTCGCCCCTGTTGCTCGTAGCCCGAACGCGCGAGCGCCGTCAGCGCGACGATGCCGCCCTCGCCTTCATTGTCCGCGCGCATCACATAGCACACGTACTTGCCCATCACGACGATGACGACGGCCCACACGATCATCGAAAGAATGCCCATCACGATCGATGCATCGACGACGCCCGCGTCGCTCACGCCTTGCCTCAACGCATAGATCGGGCTCGTGCCGATGTCGCCGAACACGACGCCAAGCGCGCCGAGCATGAGGGCCGAGAGCGCTTTCTTCGGCGCGTGGACGTTTTTCGAAGTCGATGTCATCCGACGCGTGGGTCTCCGGTATGCCGTGCCGAACAGATAGCAATCCGCATTCCGCGCAGGTAATCGGCGCTTTCTTTCAATAGCATTAAGTATTAAATGCGCCTTCTCGCGTAATCAAAGGTAAGCGTTGCTTACACATGCTCACGTCATTCTTCCGATTCATTGCGTACAGTCCCGGCATCGAGATTATCCCTTTGCAACTTTCAAGAGGAAGAACATGAAGAAGAATCGAATCGTCGCCGCGCTGCTTTGCGCGACCATCGGACTGACGACGGGTGCCGTATTCGCGCAGCTCGCACCGAATGGCCCGGACGGCTATCACGACATGAATCGCGGGCCCGGCGGACCCGGCGCGCCCGGCCACGGCCCCGAGATGAACGGTCACAACGGGTACGATCACAATGCCCCGCGCCCGCCCGAGCATGCGAACAACGAGCCGCATCATTCGGACTGGCGCAAGGGCGAGCGCCTGTCGTCCGATTACCGGAATCATCAGTACGTCGTCGACGACTGGCACGGTCACGGCTTGCATCAGCCGCCGCGCGGATATCAATGGGTCGGCGTAGGCGCGGATTATCTGCTGGTCGCGGTCGCGTCGGGCGTTATCGCGCAGGTCGTGATGTCGCAATAACTACGCATTCGCTTCCTTCGTTCGTTTGAACGCCCGGAAAGAAAAGCCCGCCTGTTCAGGCGGGCAATGATGCGCTCAACGAGAGGGGATCGAGGCGCACATCCAAAACGCAATCAAGCCTTTCCGCGAATCGTATCGGGCGCGTCGCGTTGTTGTGTCGCGCCGCCCGGCCGATCCTGCGTCGTGACCGTCTGATCGAAGATAAAGCCCATCGCGATATGCTCGGTGTTCGTGGAGCCGCAGGCGGGACACGTATCTTCTTCGAGAGCATCGTCCGAGTAAATGAGCTTGTTGCATGCTACACAGCGGATCAGCATCTTTACTCCCGAATATGAGTGAGAAGTAACTCATTTATATGCCAAAAAGAGCGGACAGCCAATTGCTCTTTACACGTATCGCATTAGCGCTTTCTCCACTAAATCCTTAAATGCGCCAGCAAGCGTCGAGCCTGCTCATCGACCGATAGCTTCATCGCGGATTCGTCGCGATGAAGTTCTTGACCGCCGTGTAAGTCGGCTTCTTCGTCACGCCATCGTTCAGCATGATGCCGTACGGGCCCTGTCCTGTCGGCGGATCGTCGTAGAGCTCATAGACCTGAAGCGACTGAATGTTGTACTGCGGCGCGATGGCAAGCAGCGCGCCCATCATGTTGTTGGCCATGAACGTCGCCGCCTGGTCGGCCGTGCCGGGGAAGTTCGGCCGCATGCCCACTTCATTGATCCAGATCGGCTTGCCGAGCGATTGCAACGTGCCGATCACGTTGTAGCAAAGCGTTCCGCATGCGTGGGTAATGTCGCCCTGCTCCGAGTACCAGTGCCACGCGGTGATGTCCCACGTGACGACCGGATGCCCGCTCGTGCCGTCGGGCTGCGTGCCGTTCGCCAGCATCACGTCCAGGCCCAGATGCATCCACGTATTGCCCCCGATCACGATCTTCCCGGCGGGATCGACCGACTTGATGCCCGCGATCAAGCCGCGTATGACGCCGCGCGCAATCTGGAAGCAATCGTTCTTGTAGTCAGTGCTGTTCACGCCGTCGACCCAGCCGACGAGACACTCAGGCGCCAGTTCGTTGGTTACTTCGTAATAAGCATAGTGCTGCACATTGACGATCTGCTGTGCAAGCGTATAGCTCGCCTGATAGGCCGAGTTTTCGTCGGGGAAGTTGAGCTGCTGCAGGAGCACCGGATAAACCGTCACGCCGGATTCGGCCATCATCTGCGCGACGCTCGCCAGTTTTTGCGCGCCGGCCACGGTGGAGACATCGCTGCGATACAGCGTGACACCGAGATCCTTCAGTTGCGCGAGTTGCTGTTCGGGCGTTGACGTCGTGTACGGACCCGCCGCGTTGACATGGCCATTCATGCCATAGAACACACTGCCCGAGGGCGCGATCACGGACAGCGCGGTGCTGGCTGCGCCGCTCGCCGGCGCCGGGCTCGACGCGGCCAAAGGCGCCGACGCGCCGCCCTCCGCAGGAGTCGATGCAGCCGAAGGACTCGATTGCGAACCACCCGTTGTGGTGGCGCCGCCACCGCCATCGCCGCTACCGCCTCCGCATGCCGCCAGCATGAAGACGACCGTGAAACTCAGCAACGTCGATAGTCGTCCCGGCGAAGCAGTTCGACGCAACCTGAATATGCGTGCAATGGAGGAGATATAACTGTTCTTAGTCATGGCAACTTCGGAATGTCGAAAACGATATCGAGCGATCGTTTCATTGCCGGCAGTGAAACACCCGACCCGCGCGGCGACATCATCGCGAATGAGTGCTGGCCGCGTCCGGAATGGCGAACGCAGCCGCGCTTCGATACGAGAAATAAAGGAGCACCCCGATGGCCGATGCGCAAGTAACGCGATGGCCCGGACAAGGCGCTCACCGAATGCCACAGGGGATCTTCGCGGTTCGGTTGAACAGAAGCGCGCGAAGAAGGATCGGAATTTTTGTAGAGGAAGCGAACATGCAATCGACATGCATGTCACGAATACGTTAGTACATCATATCGTCCGCCTCGGCATATTCAAGCGCTGAAGGCCCCTCGACAAAAATACCAATCGATTCGGTTACGCTGATTAGGCTGAAGAAATATCAGTAAGGCTTTCGTTGGGATCACGGATTGCTTGCGCGAAGAAACCCGGCGCATAACCTTGAGCCCAATCTTTTCCGGAGACGCATGCGGATGCTTGCTATGCACAACGCGATTCATTGTGCCAGGCGAAGCACCCGCGCAGTGATCGCCCCGCTCGTCGCGCTCGTCTATCAAACGAACGTACGCGCTGATGCACCGCTGAACTACTTCCTTCACGCCGATGGCCCCGCCGCCACGCCGACGATGCGCCTCGGCTGGGCGCTCGCGGCACTGGCTGTCGTCGTGGCGCTGACCGTGACAGGCTTGCTTGTCGCGGCAATCATGCGCAGGCGGCCACCGCCTGCGGAACGCGATGCGGCACACCTGCAGGCCGAAGGCGGTGGCATGCATTGGGTATGGATCGGCACGAGCATTTCGTCGGTTGCGCTGTTCGTCACGCTCGCGTATGTACTCGTCACGCTCGAATCGGTCGCATCGCCGCGCAAGACGCCGGAGCTGACCATCGCGGTCACGGCCTACGACTGGTGGTGGAAGATCGACTACACGCGTACGAATCGCGGCGAAGCAGGCGTGACCACGGCGAACGAGATTCATATCCCCGTCGGCGAGCCGGTGAAGATCGAGTTGCGCAGCGCCGATGTCGTCCATGCATTCTGGGTGCCGCGGCTCGCGGGCAAGACGCAGACGATACCGGGCGTCGTCAACGAGCAATGGATCGAGGCGGATCGCGCGGGCGTGTATCGCGGGCAATGCTCGCAGTTCTGCGGCGCGCAGCATGCGCACATGGCATTCGAAGTGATCGCGGAGCCGCGCCCGCAATTCGATGCGTGGTACGCGGCGCAAGCGCTGCCGCATGTTGCGGATGCAAGCGTGAATGCCGGCGCAAAGCTTTTTCTCGATCGATGCGCGGGCTGTCACGCCGTGCGCGGCAGCGATGCAAGCGGCACGCAGGCACCCGATCTCACTCATCTGAACTCGCGCCGTCTTCTCGCGGCCGGCGCGTTGCCGAATACCGCATCGAATCAGCTCGACTGGATACGACATGCGCAGCGCATCAAGCCGGATGCGTTGATGCCGTCGATCGCGCTATCGGCATCGGATGCCGCTGCGCTCTCCGCCTATCTTCGGACACTGCAATGACCGAACACGCCGCCACGCCCGCGCCGCTGCAACGCACGCTCACGATCGGCCGCATCGAGCCCGGCAGCGAGCAGGAGCGCAGGCTGCGCGAACTCTGGGAGACGCCGCCCGGCTGGCGCGGCTGGCTCTCGACGGTCGATCACAAGCGCATCGGCTTGCGTTATCTCGTCACCGCATTCGCGTTTCTGATCGCCGGTGGCATCGAAGCGCTCGTGCTGCGCGTGCAACTCGCGCGCCCCGACGCAACGCTGCTCACGCCCGAGCAATACAACCAGCTCTTCACGATGCACGGCGTGACGATGATCTTCCTCTACGCGCTGCCCGTGCTGTCGGGCTTCTCGAACTATCTGTGGCCGCTCATACTCGGCGCGCGCGACATGGCGTTTCCACGCCTGAACGCGCTGTCGTACTGGATCTTTCTGTTCGCCGGACTGTTTCTCTACGCGAGTTTTCCGTTCGGCGAAGCGCCCAATGCGGGCTGGTTCAACTACGCGCCGCTCGCGGGACTCACCTACAGCACGGGACCGAACATCGATATCTATGCGCTCGGCATGGTGTTGCTCGGCATCTCGACGACAGTCGGCTCGATGAACTTCGTCGTCACGTTCCTGCGCATGCGCGCGCCGGGTATGTCGCTCGATCGCGTGCCGGTGCTGGTATGGGGCACGCTCACCGCTTCGGGCGGCAACCTGCTCGCGGTGCCTTCGGTGAGTCTCGCGTTCTTCATGTTATGGCTCGACCGGCGCATCGGCACGCACTTCTTCGATGTGCTCAACGGTGGCCGCGCGCTGCTCTGGCAGCATCTCTTCTGGATCTTCGCGCATCCGTGGGTGTATGCCGTCGTGCTGCCCGCGATGGGCATCGTCTCCGATGCGCTGCCCGTGTTCTGTCGCAGGCCGCTCGTCGGCTATCTGCCGGTCGCACTGTCGACGGTCGCGACGATGGTCGTCGGCTTCGTCGTGTGGATCCATCACATGTTCGCGACGGGCATCCCGGCGCTCGCGCTGTCGTTCTTCGGCGCGGCGAGCATGGTGATCGCGATACCGAGCGCGGTCGCGACCTTCGCGTGGATCGCGACGATCTGGACCGGCAGGCCGGTGTTCCGCGTGCCGTTCCTGTACTTCGCGGGCTTCGTGTTCCTCTTCGTCATCGGCGGATTGTCGGGCGTGCTCACCGCCGCCGTGCCGTTCGACTGGCAGCTCACGGACACCTACTTCATCGTCGCGCACCTGCATTACGTGCTGCTCGGCATCAACGTGTTCCCGGTCATCGGCGGCATCTACTTCTGGTTCCCGAAGTTCACGGGACGCATGATGAGCGAGAAGATCGGGCGCATCGGCTTCTGGATCCTGTTCGCGGGCTTCAACATCGCGTTCTTTCCGATGCATATCGCGGGCCTGCTCGGCATGCCGCGGCGCATCTATACCTATGCGCCCGACATGGGCTGGAACACGGTGAACATGATCACGTCGATCGGCGCGTTTCTGTTCGCGTTCGGCGTGCTCGTGTTTCTGTGGGACTTCGCGTATAGCCTGAGACGCGGCCCCGTCGCGGGCGACAACCCCTGGGATGCGCCGACGCTCGAATGGTCGACATCATCGCCGCCGCCGCCCTATAACTTCGCGATCGTGCCGCGCATCGCGAGCCGTCATCCGCTATGGGAAGAGCGCATATCGGGCACGATGCGATCGCGGCTCACCGAGGGTTATGTGCTCGACCAGGGACGCGAAGCGCTCGGCACGACCGCGCTCGACGGCGATCCCGACGTGATCCTCAAGATGCCGGAAGACTCGTATGCGCCCTTCTGGCTCGGCGTCGCTTCATTGGTGTTCTTTAGCGGGCTCGCGTTGACCGCGTGGTGGCTCGCGGCATTCGGGCTTGCCGCGTGCGGCGCGGCCATCGTCGTATGGCTGTGGCCGCGCCGCGAACTCGGCCAGCGCGACGACACGGCCCATCCGCGTGAATCCGGAGCGACGTCATGAGCGATCTTGCGGAAACGCTGCCCGAGCGTGCGCGCTTGCCGGTCGGCAGTCCGGGCGAACGTTCGGGCGGCTGGTGGGGATGTCTCACGCTCGTCGCCACCGAAGCCGCGCTCTTCGGCTATCTGATCTTTTCGTATCTGTATCTCGCGTCGCAGACGACGGAACGCTGGCCGCCCGAAGGCATGCCGAAGCTCGGACCCGGCATCGCGAACACAGGCATCCTTCTGTCGAGCAGCGTGTTCGTGTGGGCGAGCGAGCGCTTCGTACGGCGCGGCAGGCGCGGCATGGGCGTGGCGATGCTCGCGATCGCCATCGCGCTCGGCACGGCCTTCGTCGCGATACAACTCAGGGAGTGGGCCGATCATCCCTACGGTCTGACGACGCATCTCTACGGCTCGCTCTACTTCACGATCACGGGCTTTCACATGATGCACGTGCTCGTGGGCCTCGTCGTGCTCGCGTTCCTGTTGCTCTGGACCGCGCTCGGCTACTTCGACCGGGCGCGCTCGGCGGCGCTGACCATCGGCGGGCTGTACTGGCATTTCGTCGATGTCGTGTGGCTCTTCATCTTTGCGACGCTGTATCTGTCGCCCTATGTGCTGGCGAGATGAAATGAACGACGCCTCGTCCATCGATGAGCACAGGCATCCGGCGCGCCCCGGCGGCATCGCGCTCGTGCTTGGCCTGCTGCTCGCACCCGCTGCGTGGATAGCGCAAACGACGCTCGCGCAGATGCTCGCCGCGTGGGGATGCTTCCCGCACGAACGTCCGGTGAATGCGCCCGCGATGCCCTGGCTCGAACGCGGCATCGTGATGCTGGGGTTAAGCGCGTTGCTGCTCGGCGTCGCGGGCGGCGTCATTGCATGGCGCAACTGGCGGCGCACGGGCGAACTTGCGTCGATGCTGAAAGAGCATGGATCGATCGACAGACATGCCGCGCGTGACGCGTTCATCGCACGCGCGGGTGCGCTTGCAAGCGCGCTCTTCGTATTCGCGCTGATCGCGACGGATCTCGCGTGGCTGCTCGTATCGCCATGCGGCGGACGGTGATCGCCATGACGCTCCGACGCCGCGCGCTCCTCTGCATCTTCACGATCGCCTTGTCGATGCAACACGCTCACGCGCAGACGCCCGATCTCATCGCGCGTGGCGCATATCTCGCGAAGGCCGCCGATTGCGCCGGTTGCCACACCGCCGCGCCCGTGCCGGGAAAGGCGCAACCGCATCCGTTCGCGGGCGGCCTGCCGATGGGCTCGCCCTTCGGCACGATCTGGTCGAGCAACATCACGCCGGACGCGCAACACGGCATCGGCCGCTACAGCTATGAGGATTTCGCGCGCGCGTTGCGTGAAGGCGTCGCGCCCGGCGGCAAGCATCTTTATCCGGCGATGCCCTATCCGTCTTTCTCGAAGATCGACGACAACGACATGCACGCGCTCTATGCGTATTTCATGCACGGCGTGGAACCCGTCGCGCAGGCGGCGCCCGAGACGCGCCTGCCGTTTCCGTTCGACCAGCGCTGGGCGCTCGCGATGTGGAACTTCGCCTTCGCTCCGACAAAGCCATTCGCACCGGACTCAAAACGCGATGTGCAATGGAATCGCGGCGCGTATCTCGTGCAATCGCTCGGGCATTGCGGCGCCTGCCATACGCCGCGCGGACCGGCTTACGATGAACTCGGCTATGCCGAATCGTCGCGCGCCTATCTCACGGGCGGCACCAATGACCACTGGCACGCGCCGAACCTGACGGGCATATCGGGCGCGGGCCTGGGTAGCCTGTCCGCCGACGATATCGCCGCGTTTCTGAAGACCGGTCATGGCGCGGGCCTGGTCACATTCGGCAGCATGGTGCAGGTTGTCGAGGACAGCACGCAGTATCTCGACGATCGGGATCTCCTCGCGATTGCGTCATATCTGAAGACCCTGCCCGCGAGCGGAAGCGGCGGTACTTACGATGCGCATTCGCGCATGGCCATGCAGAGCGTGGCGGCGCTGCGCACCGGCGACGACGAACGCCCCGGCGCGGGTCTCTATCAGAGCGCATGCGCGCGTTGCCACAAGAGCAATGGCGCGGGCGAGCCGTTCAAGTATCCGCGGCTCGCGGGCAATCCGGCTGTGCTCTCGGAGAAGCCGGATTCACTGGTGCGGATGGTGCTTCAGGGCGGACGCGCGCCATCGACGGAACGTGGACCCGAGCCCAAGAAGATGCCCGCATTCGCCGACAAGCTCACCGATACGGAAATCGCGCGCGTATTGACGTTCGTTCGCTCGGCTTGGGGCAACGATGCCGCGCCCGTCACGACGCGCGACGTACGAAGCATGCGCGATGCCGTTGCCGCTGGAACACGTCAGTGAATTTTTAGTTCCGCATCCTAACTAAATGCCGGAATCCGCATCTTTAAGCGATCCGGGAACGACCCATGCTGAATCGCTGACACGGCCGCGCGAGTGGCCGTCCTTTTTACCCGGCACCGGAAGGGAGAACGTCATGACCGATACCGCCCAACCCGACTATCCACGCCCGCCCCTGCCGCCTCAGCAGCAGGACAGGCGTCCCGGACTCACCGCCCCGATGGATCCGCAGCCGGATCACGGCGAATCGACGTACAGGGGCAACAACAGGCTCGCGGACAAGATCGCGCTCATCACGGGCGCGGACAGCGGCATCGGCCGCGCGGTGGCGATCGCCTATGCGCGTGAAGGCGCGGACGTCGCCATCGCGTATCTGGACGAGCATGACGACGCGAAGGAAACCGCGCGCTGGGTCGAGAAGGCGGGACGGCGCGCGCTGCTATTGCCCGGCGATATCACCGACCGCACGCATTGCAGGCAGCTCGTCGAGAAGACCGCGGAGACGTTCGGGCGCATCGACGTGCTCGTGAACAACGCCGCCTATCAGGCGACCTACGACAAGCTCGAAGACATCAGCGACGACGAATGGGACAAGACCTATTCGACCAATATCGGCGCGATGTTCCGCATCACGAAGGCGGCGCTCGCGCACATGAAGGCCGGCAGCGCGGTCATCAACACGACCTCCGTCAACGCCGACGCGCCGAATCCCGGCCTGATCGCGTATGCGAGCACGAAGGGCGCGATTCAGAACTTCACGGGCGGCCTTGCGCAACTGCTGGCCGAGCGCGGCATACGCGCGAATTGCGTCGCGCCCGGGCCGATCTGGACGCCGCTCATTCCATCGACGATGCCGCCGTCGAGCGTCGAGAACTTCGGCACGCAGACGCCGATGAAGCGCCCCGGCCAGCCCGTGGAACTCGCCGCCGCTTACGTGATGCTGGCATCGGATGAGGCGAGTTATATGTCCGGTGCGACCATCGCCGTGACGGGCGGCAAGCCGATCATCTAGGTCAGGCGGCGAGCGGCGTGTGCAGCCGCTGGTCGATGTCCTTCTTGCCGGCAATCAGCGCGAACGCGCGAGCGTCTTCGGCGCAGGCGAAATGGCCCAGGACGCCGCTCGCGCGCTGAATGCCGTCGCTATCGCAGACGATCGTCATCGCCGCATATAGACCGCCGTCGAACGCGGCCATCGGCGTAATGACGAAACCGCGATACGCGAGGCTGGATTGGAGCATGGCACCCTCTCTCTCATTTGATAGCTGTCTTCGCTCTTTTCCGGCGGTGCGCGCCGCCGCAAGGCTGTGAGTCAGATTGTCCAGTGACGCAATCAGCCGACGATTAGGGAAAACCAGAAAAAGCGACGGGATAGCCATCGCTGAAATCGAATACATTTCAGCCCGAGATTTCCGCGGATGGATCAGCGGCGCGCTTCGGTCGCCATTCTCACCGCGAGACCGGCGAGCACGGTGCCCATCAGCCAGCGTTGAATCAGAAGCCAGGTCGGCCTGCGCGCCAGAAAAACCGCGATCGATCCGGCGGTCATCGCGACGATCGAATTGACGGTGATACTCAGCATGATCTGCACGACGCCGAGAGCGAGCGACTGGCCGAGCACGCCGCCGTGCGCCGGATCGATGAATTGCGGCAGCAGCGAGAGATACAGCACGGCGATTTTCGGATTGAGCAGGTTCGTGACGAAACCCATCGTGAAGAGCTTGCGCGGGCTGTCGACGGGCAAATCGCGCACCTGAAACGGCGAACGCCCGCCCGGCTTGACCGCCTGCCACGCGAGATAGAGCAGATAGAGCGCGCCGCCGAAGCGCAACGCGTCGTAGGCGAACGGGATCGCGATCAAGAGCGCGGTGATGCCGAACGCCGCGCACAACATGTAGAACACGAAGCCAAGCGCCACGCCGCCGAGCGAGATGAGTCCCGCCGTGCGGCCCTGGCAGATCGAGCGGGAAATCAGATAGACCATGTTCGGACCCGGCGTGAGCGCCATGCCGAGCGCGACGAGGGCGAATGCGAGCAGTTGCGGCGTGTGAGGCATCGGACGTGCTCCGGTTAGAGAGGTCGATGCAGTTTCTCGCTCGATTGCCCGCCTAGCCAGATACAAATTCGAAGACGCCCGTCGATACAGTCAATCGAAGCCGAGAAAGGTCGAGAAATTCCGCACGGGCTCGCGCGTCATATCGATGCGATTGACGGGCGATGCTTCATCGGAGAATCCGAGGCTCATGCCGCAGACGACTTCATGGCCGGAGGGCAAGTCGAGCTGATCCGCGATGACGTCCTGAAAGCGCGCGAACGACACCTGCGCGCAAGTCGCGAGGCCGACCGCGCGCGCGGCCAGCATCACCGTTTGAATGAACATGCCGTAATCGAGCCAGCTATATTTCGTGAGCCTGGAATCGATCGCGAAGATCAGTCCGACCGGCGCGCCGAAGAAGTCGAAGTTTCTCGCCGTCACGCGCGCACGCTCCTGAAGATCGGACTTCGGTACGCCGAGCGCACCGTAATAGCGCATGCCGAACGCTTCCTGCCGCGACCGCATATCGTGCGGCAACGGATCGGGCATATGCCGCAATGGCGGGTGTCCATCGTCTGCATGGGCGCGCCGCAATGCTTCGCTCATCGCGGCCTTGCGTTCGCCCGTCAGCACATAGACGCGCCACGGCTGCGTGTTCGAATTGCTCGGCGCGGATCGCGCGACGTCGAGTATTTCTTCGACTACGCGGCGCGGAACCGGATCATGCGTGAAGCGCCGGATCGCGCGGCGCGAACGGATGGTCGCATCGACGACTAAGGCATCGGGATGAGCGAGACGGTCGATCATGGGGCAAGTGCGCAATGACAGGTTGCCCCATGATGACACGGCGAAAAGCCGCGCCGCCGCGAAGTATCTGCAAGACCATCTTGCACGACACTCAACGCGGCGCGATTCGCATCAACGCATGCCGCCGCTCGCGATGAGGCTTTCGCCGGTCATCCAGCGCGCATCGTCGGAAGCGAGGAACACCGCGATCGATGCGATATCGTCCGGCTGGCCGAGACGTCCGAGCGGCGTTTGCGCGAGCGCGGCCGCATCGAATTCGGAACCGATGATGCCCGCGCTGTGCGTGCCTTCGGTCACCACGACGCCCGGGTTGATCGAGTTCACGCGGATCTTTCTCGGGCCGAGTTCGCGTGCGAGCGCGCCCGTGATCGCATCGATGGCGCCCTTCGTGCCGCTATACACCGCGCTCGTCGCCGGCGTGATGCGGGTCACGACCGAGCTGATGTTGACGATGCTCGCGCCTTCGCCGAGATGCTTCGCGGCGGCCTGCGTGGTCAGCAGCGTGCCTAGCACGTTGATATTGAACTGCTTATGAAAATGCTCTTCGGTGATCTCTTCGAGCGCCGCGAATTCATACACGCCCGAGTTGTTCACGAGAATATCGAGCCGTCCATACGTTTCGACCGCTGCATTCACGATGCCCTGCGCATCCGCGGCCTTCGAGACATCGCCGCCGACGGCGATCGCCTTGCCCTTCGATGCGGTGATGTCCGCGACGACCGCATCCGCGCCCGCCTTGCTGCTCGCATAGTTGACGACGACCGACGCGCCTTCCGCGGCGAGCGCCTTTGCAATGGCCGCTCCAATACCTTTCGACGCGCCCGTGACGACCGCCACCTTGCCTGCGAGTTTGCTCATGATCGAATCCTTGAAGAGATTATTTAATGCCGGGACTGGCGGGTCGTGCCCGTTGCACAACCGTCTTGACAGCGTTCAATGTAGACATCTCTTCGAGCGCGATAAAGCAGCGTAGAGTGAAAAGACTTGCGGGATCAGACGAATAATCGAACGCGGGAGGCGATATGGACACGAACACGCCACGGCACGACGCGAATTTCGCCGGCCAGATTCCCGAGCTTTACGACCGCTATCTCGTGCCGATGCTCTTCGCGTCCTACGCAGCCGATATCGCGCAACGCGCGGCGGCGCTCGAACCATCGCGCGTACTGGAGACTGCGGCGGGCACCGGCGCCGTCACGCGCGCGATGGCGCACGCGTTGCCCGCACATGTCGATATCGTCGCGACGGATCTGAATCAGGCGATGCTCGATCGCGCTGCAAAGTTGGATACCGGCAGAACCGTGACATGGCAGCAGGCCAATGCTTTGCAATTGCCTTTCGACGATGCGAGCTTCGATATCGTCGTCTGCCAGTTCGGCGCGATGTTCTTTCCCGACAAGACAGCTGCGTTCGCGCAAGCGCGTCGCGTGCTGCGGCCCGGTGGCGCGCTCCTGTTCAACGTGTGGGACCGCATCGAAGAGAACGAGTTTGCGGACACGGTAACCGACGCGCTCGCCCGCGTCTTTCCCGCCGATCCGCCGCTTTTCATGAAACGCACGCCGCACGGCTATTTCGATCGGGACGTGATCGCGCGCGATCTCGCAGCCGCGGGTTTCGATGCGAAGCCGCGCTTCGATACGATCGCGCAACGCAGCCATGCGTCATCGGCGGATGTGGCCGCTATCGCCTATTGCCAGGGCACGCCCTTGCGTAACGAGATCGAAGCGTGCGGCGGCGCGAGTCTGGAGGAAGCGACGTCGGCATGTGCGAAAGCCATCGCGGCGCGCTTCGGATCGGGCGCCGTCGATGGCAGGATTCAGGCGCATGTGATCGTCGTGCGGCGCTAACGCGTGACGTCTCGGCCCAGCACGCGATCGAGCCATGCGATCAGCGTGTCCGATGAGCATGACGCGCTTCGGAAGCCGATATGCCCGTCCGGCCGTATGGCCCACACCATGCCTTGCTTCGCACCGAACGCATCGACGAATTCGCCTGCGTCGTCGCAGAGCGTTCGATACGCCTCGCGCGCAGGCTCGAACGATGCCGCGTTCGCTACCTTCGGCGACACGATCAACACGGCGCTCGCTGCCGCGCCGAGTGCGGCGCGCCATGCATCGACGGCCGCATCGAAGGCGGCGATGCGCGCGCTGTCAACGTCATCGATATACGCTACGAGCGTGTGACGTCCGCGCCCGAGATGATCGTGCAAACGCTGCGCATGGCCGATGAAAGCCTCCACGAGACCGCCGGCCTGCGGCGCGCGATCGCCGGGCGCGGGCAACTCCGCGGCCATGTCCGTGCATTCGTCCGTGACGATAGGACTGCCGCCGCGATAACCCACGAGCAATTGCGTCTCGCGCATCGCGGGCTTGATCTCGCCGTGCGCGAGAACCGTGTTCAACGCACGGCTCGTCGATTCGACGACATCGAGCCCGACCGGCCGCCGCTCCGCTTCGTAGCTATCGAGCAGCGCCTGATTCGCGACGCCGCGCGCGGCGAGCGTGAGCTTCCACGCGAGATTGTGCGCATCCTGCAAGCCGGTGTTCATGCCCTGCCCGCCGACGGGCGGATGGATATGCGCGGCATCGCCCGCGAGAAACACGCGCCCGCGCGCATAGTTCTGCGCGATCCGATGACTCACGCGATACACCGACGACCAGCGCATCGACGAGAGCCGCGTACCCTTCGGCAGAATCGGCAGCATGATGCGTTCGATCTCCGCGAAATCGGGCGTGGAGTTCAGCGTGTGGCGGGCGGCATCGTCGGGAAGCAGGACCATCGAGAGCCGATAGCGGCGCGCGGAGCCGCGTACCGGCAGCGCGGCGAGCGCGATCGATCCCGCGCCGCCCTCACCCGACACGTTGAAGCGATACATGCGGCCGCGCGGCAGACCCCACTCGACGTCGACATCGGCGAGCATGAAGGTTTGCGGATACTGATCGCCTTCGTAGGCGATGTTCGATTGCCGGCGCACCGTGCTGCGCGCGCCGTCGCAGCCGACGAGCCAGCGGCACCGAATCGTGCGGTTCTTGCCGCATGCGTCCTGTATGCGCACGTCGATGGCATCGCCTGCATCGCTGAAATCGACGAGCGTCGCGCCGTATTCGACGTGCCCGCCGTTGCGTGCGAGCGCCGCTTCCAGAATGCGCTCGGTCTCGAACTGCGCGAGCGAGAGCGCGCCGTACGGCAAGCCGGCGCGCGGAACCTCGGCGCTGAACGCGGGCGCGCCGTCCTGAAACGTGTCCGCGCCCGTGAGCCATACACCGGCATCGATCGCGTCGCGCGCGACGCCCAGATCCTCGAAAATCTCCAGCGTGCGCGCCGTGACGCCGAGCGCCTTCACGAAGAAGACGCGCTCGTCGTGCGCATCGATCACACGCGCCTTCACGCCATCGCGGCGCAGTTCGGCGGCAAGCATCAGGCCGACGGGGCCCGCGCCGGCGATCAGCACATCGGTCGTATCGAACATGGTGCGATATCTCCTGAGGAAACCGGCGAATGCCTTCGTGCGCGACTCTTCGCCGGCGGTCGTCAGAGAGAATAACCGTTACGTGTGTGCTTGTGGCGGGGCATCAGCCCGCGAGCGGCGCGAGACGCAGGCCGATCACGCAGCCCGCCGCGATCACGGCGAGCACCGTCGCGGCGATCGTCACATAAAGGTAGTTTCGTTGTTGCGCGAACACGGCGAGCATCACGACGACGCGCAGCACCGGCAGCAGAATGAAGAGCGCGACGCCCGCGCTCAACGCCTTCGTGTCGAAGAACAGTCCCGCGCCGATCAGCGCGCACGCGGCCCATGTGCCGCACTGGAGAAAGCGGGCGAGCAGAAGATCCATCGAAGCTGACGTGGCGCATTTCATCGACCGATGTACTCCATAAGATCGATGCCGAAACCCTGCATGACCATCTGACACGCGACGAGCAGCAGCATCGACAGGAACAGCACGCGCAGACGTTCGCTGCGCACTTTCATCAGCACGCGCGCGCCCACGATCGCGCCGATCACCGAGCCGAGTGCGACTGGTCCCGCGATGGCGCTCACGATCTCGCCGCGCAGAAAATACGCGCTCGCGCTCGCGGCGGCCGTCACGCCGATCATGAAGTTCGATGTCGCGGTCGATACCTTGATCGGCAGGCGCAGGGCGTTGTCCATCGCCGGAATCTTCAGGATGCCGCTGCCGATGCCGAGCAGCGCGGAAACGAGTCCGGCTGCAACCATCAACGAGAGACCGGCGGGCACGCGCCGCACTTCATACGCGACATCGCGGCGCAGCGTGGTGTCTGGATAGCTCGAATGGAGATCGAGCGCGGCCGCGAGTCCTCGCGATGGAATCGGCCGCGACATGCCCGCCGTATCTTCGCGGCGAATGAACATCTGCCACGCCGACACGACCAGCACGCCCGCGAAAAGAAAATCCAGCGCGGCCACGGGGACGATGCCCGCGAGCAGCACGCCCGTCAGCGCGCCGAGCGTGGTGCCGGTTTCGAGCACGAGGGCGAGTCGCACGTTCGTGAGGCCGCCGCGCAGAAAGGCCGCCGCGCCGCCGCATGAACACGCGATCACGGACACGATGCTCGTGCCGATGGCGGCGTGCATGTCGATATGGAAGAACATCGTGAGAATGGGCACGATGAACAGGCCGCTCGCCATGCCCAGCATGCCGCCCACCGCGCTGGCACCGACGCCCGCGCAGAAGAGCCAGAGGGTTGCTTCGAAGCTCATTGAATTTGCCTCGGAGAAGTATCGTGATGGCATCAATATAACATGTCATAACAAGTAGCAAAAGCCACGGACGAATGAGGTCGGATCGTCTCGCGCTATGATTTGCCCATTGCACGACGACAACTAAAGCCAACCATGGCCCAACGAAGCAAACAGGAAGACACTCAGGCGCAAAGCCTCGACACCACGGACGATGACGCGTCATCCGGTGGCGGCTCCAGCTATCTCGTGCCGGGCCTCGAACGCGGCTTGCGGATCCTGGCGGAATTCTCCGCGCGCGAGCCGGTGCTGGGCGCGCCTGAGTTGTCGCGGCGCATCGGCATTCCGCGCACGACGACGTTTCGTCTGCTGCAAACGCTCGAATCGCTCGGCTTTCTCGAACGCGTGAACGGCGACCGCAATTTCAGGCTGGGCGTCGCTGTGTTGCGGCTGGGCTTCGAATACGTGAACTCGCTCGAACTGACCGATCTCGGCACGCCGGTGCTCGAGCGTCTGCGCGATGCAACCGGTCTGTCGACGCATCTGCTGATCCGCGATCAGCGCGATGTCGTGTTCGTCGCGAAGGCGCAAAGTCATGAGCCGCTGTTCAGTTCGGTGAAGGTGCATGTCGGCACGCGGTTGCCCGCTCATGCGACGGTGCATGGACATGTGCTGATGGGCGATCTTTCGCTCGCGGCGCTCAAGGCGCTCTATCCCGAGGATCAACTGGAAAAGTATACGGAGCGTACGCCCGCGACCGTCGACGAACTCTTCGAACGCGTGCAGGAGTGCGTGGCGCTCGGTTATGGATTGAGCGAAGCGTCGTTTGAGCGCGGGATATCGGTTGTCACCGCGCCGGTGCGGGATCATTCCGGGGGGATCGTTGCGGCGGTGGCGGCGACCGTGCCGCGGTCGGATATCGGGGCGGATGATGAGAAGTCTCGGCTCGTTGAGACGATCTGTGGTGCTGCGGTTGAGCTTTCGATGCGGCTCAACTATCGGCCTTCGGCGGATGATCGGACTGCTGCGCTGGGTTGAGGTTTTTTTTTCGCCGGATCCCGTATTCGTGTCGGTTTATTAGCACTGCCCCTATGCGGGGCGGCAGTCACTTTCTTTGCTGCTGCAAAGAAAGTAACCAAAGAAACAGCTATCCCCAGCCTAAGCACTTCATACCGGCCGCGGCACAGGCGATTGGCCTAATGGCCCGGCAATAGCGAGTGCCCTCGAAGGTCTCGCGGGGCTTGGACCGCGCACGGTCTGACTCATCGCGCGGCGTGCTTCGTTGGTTCAGCACCAAATAGCTCCGGCCCGCTACGCGGCCGATGGGTCAATCGGGTGTGCGCGCGCTCCTTCTTCGATGGTTTCCCTCGCAGACCCAACGGCAGCGCGTAGCGCTGTGCCGAAGCTATTTGGTGCTGAACCAGCACGCTCAATTCACTAGCGCGTCAGACCGTGCGCGAGCCAAGCCCGATTGGTCCTTCGAGGGCGACACTTAGGCGAGTGCCATTGGCGGCTGGCAAGCATGGCCAAACTGCGTGTGACCGCGGGCCTGAGCAAGCTGCTTTCTTTGGTTACTTTCTTTGCAGCAGCAAAGAAAGTGACCCCCGCCCCGGGGAGGGGCAGTGCTAATAGACCGACACGCTAACAGGATTCCACGCTAACGGGATTCCACGAAAAACCCCCATCAAAACGAGTGATGAATCCCCGCAAGCACAATAACCTGATTCGCGGTACTCGAAACACCCGCAGTAAAGAACGCCGCCTTAGCCCCACCAGTCGCGTGCTCATAAAGCGCATTCACATAAAGCTGCGTCGATTTCGACAACATATAGATATCGCCGATCTCGAACTGCGTCCACCGCCCGCCCGCGAAGGTCGTAGTAGCCGCGCCGCCGGCGATCCAGTTCCAGGCCACCGGCTTGAACGTAAGACCCGCATCGTACGACTGAAACGTATCGGACTGACCATTCGATTGCAGCTTCACGCGCGTATAAAGACCATGCACGACGAACTTGCCGATTTCATATGACGCGCCCGCGCCCATCACTTCCTGCTTGTCCGCCATGTATGTCGCGGCAGGCTGACCCTGGAACGTCGTAAGACCCGTCGTCGCGATCGCGGGTGTGCGGTTGTGCTCGTTCGAATACGTCGCCGCCGCGCTGAACGGACCGTTCGCATACGTGATGCCGAAGCCGTAGTTGCGGCCCGTCGAGAAGTTCGTCGTGTTGCCGAGGCCCATCATTGCGCCGGCCGAAAAGCCATAGAAGTTCGCCGAGCGGAATTTCACCGAGTTGTCGTAGGGCACGACGCCGGTATCCGCGAGTTGGTCGATGTTGCCCGGATGGAACGCATACCAGCTCGCCGCGAGATAGGCGGTAGAGAGCGGCCCGAGCATGTCGAAGCTGAACGGCGTCTGATGACCGAGCGTCAGCGTGCCGACGTTTTCCTGACTCAGCCCGAGATACGCCTGGCGATTCCAGAGCGTGCCCGCCTTCGCGAAGTTGCCGGTGTTCGTATAGAAACCGTTCTCAAGTTGCGCGACCGTCTTCAGGCCGCCGCCCAGATCCTCGACGATGCGAAAGCCCCAGCGGTCCGGCTGCATGTTGCCCTGCTCTTCCATCCATTTCGGATGGCCGCCGACGTTGTTGATATATGCGATGCCGGCATCGAGGCTGCCGTAAAGCGTGACTGTGCTTTGCGCGGCCGCGCCCGTCGCGACCCCGGCTCCGATGAGCCCCGCTGCAATGATGTGCTTCACCCTTCGTTCTCCTAACCGTGTGGTTCAAGGGCGGACCGTGCCCGCTCTCCCGTTCCCGCTTGTAGCCGTTATTGCGCTTTATCCCGGCTCCGGATGGCCGTGCTTCGCGCCGCCCGGAAGGCATCCCGTCGATCTCGATTTATGTTCCACCTATGGATCAACGTACTGCCTATGGAAAGTATAGTGAGGTTTCCAGCGCCAAAACAATAAATTTGAGAGGACATCGGGTAGACCCTGAGGCACGTCCGATGCGTGTCCATCGTGACAAAAAGAGCTTACGAATCAATGTCGAACGGGCGTTCCTACTTGTGAGCAAATGCACGGGCGATCTTTTAAACGGGCTCGATTCAGTGTTTTCACCTAGAGATTCATTTTTTTATTTTCTGAGGCTGAGACCACTCCTATAATGCCCATACACGAACTGATGTTCCTTTAGTGGAACACAGACGAACCAGAGGAAAGGGTGAAAGATGTCTGAACAATGGCGCTGCGCCGGACATGCCGGCGATCTGTCGGAAGACGCACCGATCGAATTCAAGCTCGATGACGGCGCGCAAATCGGTATCTACAAAGTGGGCGACGAGCTGTATGCGCTCGAGAACGTCTGCCCGCACGCATACGCACTGTTGACGCAGGGTTTCGTCGATGGCGACACCGTCGAATGCCCGCTGCACGAAGCGGTGTTTCACATCCCCACGGGCAAATGCCTGAAAGAGCCCGGCGGCCGCGACCTGAAGACGTATTCGGTACGCCTCGCCGGCGAGGAAATCCAGATCAAGGTGGCGTGACATGGAAAAAGTCGTGAACTTCAACCCGAATCTCAAGCCGTGGCTCGCGCCGCAGCCGAACAACGTCGCCGGCAAGGGCGTGATCGAGAAGCCGGGTCAGACCGAGAACTTCATCTGGCAAACGCGCAAGGCCGAGCCTACGCAATACGAGAACGACTTCGGCGATGCGCTCGAACGCGTCTTCGAAGCGGGCGCACTGGAACTGGAGCAAGTGGTCGCGGGCTTGAACAAGGACGGCTTCCGTACGCCGGAAGGCACCACGTGGACCGCCGAACGCCTCGCCGCCGAGTTGCGCACGCTCGCTGACTAAAGAAGGAGCTTTTCCCCATGACGTCCCCTCAGCAAACAACCGTCGCCGCCGATCCCGTTCAGGCTTATCTCGATCGCGGCTTGCGTAACTACTGGTATCCCGTCGCGCCGAGCTGGCAAGTGGCGAACGCGCCCATCGGCCTCACGCGCCTCGGCGATCAGATCGTGCTCTGGCGCGACAACGAAGGCAAAGTGCACGCGCTCGAAGACCGCTGCCCGCATCGCGGCGCGCGTCTGTCGCTCGGCTGGAATCTCGGCGGCAGCGTCGCATGCTGGTATCACGGCATCGAAATCGATGGCAGCGGCACCGTGCAGAAAGTGCCCGCCGTGTCGGCGTGCCCGCTCGAAGGCCAGAAGTGCGTGAAGTCGTATCCCGTCGAAGAGCATGCGGGCGCGATCTTCCTCTGGTTCGGCGATGACGCCAATAAGGAACCCGCGCCGCTCGTGCTGCCGGAAGAACTCGTCGGCGACGAATACGCGAGCTTCCTGTGCATGTCGCACTGGAAGTGCAATTACCAGTACGCGATCGACAACGTAATGGACCCGATGCACGGTGCGTATCTGCACGCGACATCGCACTCGATGGCCGAAGGCGACAAGCAGGCCGACATGCGCGTGCGCAAGACCGAAACCGGCCTCATGTTCGAGAAGGTGAATCAGCGCGACGTGAACTTCGACTGGGTCGAGCTCGGCGAAACCGGCTGCCTGTGGATGCGTCTCGCGATTCCGTACAAGAAGAAGTTCGGCCCGGGCGGCAACTTCGGGATTATCGGCTTCGCCACGCCCGTCGATGACGACAACTGCCAGGTCTATTTCTGGCGCACGCGCAAGGTCTCGGGATGGCAGCGCGATGCATGGCGATTCCTGTATCGCAATCGTCTCGAAGGGCTGCACTGGGCCGTGCTGGAACAAGACCGCTACGTGCTCGAAAGCCTCGCGCCGAACGCGCGCAATCACGAATTCCTCTATCAGCACGATGTCGGCATGACGCGTGTGCGCCGCATGCTGAAGCAGCGCGCGCAGCAGCATCTCGCCGCGCTCGACGCGCTGCCGAAGAACCCGGAGCACGCTCATGCGTGACGCGCTCGATGGCCGCCGCGTGCTCGTGACAGGCGGCGCTCGCGGACTCGGCGCGGCGTTCGTCAAGGCGCTCGTCGAGAGCGGCGCGCGCGTCGCGTTCGGCGATGTGCTGCATGCGGAAGGCGAGGCGCTCGCACGTGAACTGCCGAATGCGCACTTCTTCCCGCTCGATCTGAATGAGCCGCAGAGCATCGCCGCATTCGTCGAAGACAGCGTGAAGGCGCTGGGCGGACTCGACGCCCTCATCAACAATGCCGCGATCACGAACTCGGGCGGCAAGTCCGCCGATGAGCTCACGCCGCAAACGTGGGACGCCGTGATGAACGTCAACGTGCGCGGCTCGTGGCTCATGAGCGTCGCGTGCCTGCCGCATCTGAAGGAATCCGGACGCGGTGCGATCGTGAACATCGCATCGGATACGGCCTTGTGGGGCGCGCCGAAGCTGCTCGCCTACGTCGCGAGCAAGGGCGCCGTGATCGCGATGACGCGTTCGCTCGCCCGCGAGTTCGGCACGAGCAACGTGACCGTCAACGCAATCGCGCCCGGTCTCACGGAAGTGGAAGCCACCGCCTACGTGCCCGCCGAGCGCCACGAGTACTACCTCAAAGGCCGCGCACTGACGCGCGCGCAAACGCCCGACGACGTGAACGGCCCCGTGCTGTTCCTGCTCTCGGATGCGGCGCGCTTCGTGACGGGCCAGTTGCTGCCGGTGAACGGCGGCTTCGTGATGAATTGATTCGTTCTACTTGGAACCTGGAGAAAGCAATGGCCGATGCAGACATCGAACGCAAATCGTGGGATCAGCCCGCCGACGCGAGCTTCGAGCAATGGATGGACTCGCGCGTCGCGCGCCTCGAAACGCGCCGCTACGACTGGGACGCGCTCAAGTTCCAGGCCGATTACGACCCGAAGTATCGCCGCGCGCAGATGCGCTATGTGGGCACGGGCGGCACGGGCGTCGCGAAGGACATGAACACGGTCCCCTCGGGCAGCTTCACGTTTTCGACGATGGTCATTCCTGCAGGCAACATCGGGCCGAGCCATATTCATATCGACGTCGAAGAGATTTTCTTCGTGCTGCGCGGAAAGATGAAGGTGGTCTGCGAGAAGGACGGACAGACGTGGGAAGCCGTGCTCGGCGAGCGCGATCTCATTTCGGTGCCGCCCGGCGTGTATCGCACGGAGATCAACATCGGCGAGGAAGACGCGCTGATGTGCGTGATGCTCGGCGCATCGAAGCCCATCACGCCGACATATCCGCCGGATTCGCCCCTGGCGAAGCTCAAGCGCTGAGGCTGCGATGAACATCGAGACGCTCGCGCGCTTTCCGGACATGCACATCGATACCGCGCACGGCATCACGGCTTATCGCGAGGCAGGTGCGTCGCATCTGCACACGCTGCCCGTCGTGTTGCTGCACGGGATCGGGTCGGGCGCGGCGTCGTGGGTTCGGCAACTCGATGTGCTCGGCGCGAAGCGTCGCGTGCTCGCGTGGGATGCGCCGGGTTATGGCGTGTCCACTCGCGTGGCGAATGAATCGCCGGTTGCTTCCGACTATGCGAATGCGCTGCGCGCGTGGCTCGATGCGCTGGACATCACGCGTTGCGTGCTCGTCGGTCATTCGCTCGGCGCGATCGTCGCGGGCTCGTTTGCCGCAAGTCTGCCGGAGCGTGTCGCGGGCTTGCTGCTGATATCGCCCGCCGCGGGTTACGGCGCTGCATCGAAGCAACTGCGCGAAGCGAAACGCGATGCGCGTCTGAAGATGCTGAACGAACTCGGTCCGCAAGGACTCGCACGCGAGCGCAGCGCGAACATGGTCTCGCAATACGCCGATGACACCGCCCGCGAATGGGTCCGCTGGAACATGGCGCGCATCGTCCCCGAAGGCTACGCACAAGCGACGCATCTGCTCGCGAACGCGGACCTCGCGGCGGATATCGCGCGCTTTCACGGACGCATCGCGGTGGCGGTCGGCGCGGAAGACGCGATCACGCCGCCCGCCGCGTGCGCGCCCATCGCGCAGGCCGCGCACGTCAGCCTGCAAGTCATGCCGCGTGCCGGACACGCGGGTTATGTCGAATCACCCGCCGCCTATACGGCGCTGATCGATTCGTTTTGCCAGGGCATCGAATGTCACATGAAAGACGGAGTACCGCAATGACATCCATCGCCACCGAAGAAGCCGACAAGGGCGAACCGACTTACATCGTGCCGGGCCTTGAACGCGGACTGAAGATTCTCACCGAGTTCTCGCCGCGCGAACCCGTGCTCGGCGCGCCGGAACTGTCGCGACGCCTCGGCATTCCGCGCACGACGGTTTTCCGGCTGCTGCAAACGCTCGAATCGCTCGGCTTTCTGGAGCGCGCCGACAAGGACCGCAACTATCGCCTGGGCGTGGCCGTCCTGCGCCTCGGCTTCGAATACCTGAGCTCGCTCGAACTGACCGATCTCGGCCTGCCGATCATCGAAGCGTTGCGCGATGCGACCGGCCTCACGAGCCACATCCTGATTCGCGATGGCCGCGATGTCGTGTTCGTCGCGAAGGCGCAGAGTCACACGCCGATCTTCAGCTCGGTGAAGGTGAACGTCGGCACGCGCCTGCCCGCGCACGCGACGACGCACGGTCACGTTCTGATGGGCGATCTGTCGATCGATGAATTGCGCGTGCTTTATCCGGAACAGCATCTGGAGCGCTTCACGAAGTCGACGCCCGAGACCGTGGAGGAACTGTTCGAGCGCGTGAAAGAAGACGCCGAACGCGGCTATGCGACGAGTCAATCGTCGTTCGAGCGCGGCATTTCGGTCGTCACCGCTCCGGTTCGCAACGACACGGGGCGCATCGTCGCCGTCATCACGACGACGATCCCGCGTCCGGAAATCGATGCCGCATTGCTCGGCAGCGGCCTCATCGACAAGGTTCGCGAAGCCGCCGATGCGCTCTCGATGCGTCTCAACTATCGTCCGGCCGCGCGCGCTTCAGCGTCGAGCCGATACATGAAGTCTCTGGGGTTGCAATGATTCAGATCGATCTTTCAGGGCAGGTCGCGGTCGTGACCGGCGGATCGTCGGGCATCGGCTACGCGACGGCGCGCCTGTTCTTGCAGGCGGGCGCATCGGTGGCCATTTGCGGACGCGACGGCGAACGGCTCGAAGCAGCACAAGCCGCGCTGGCAAAAGAATTTCCGCAAGCGCAATTGCTCGCGTCACGTTGCGACGTGCTCGATGAGAACCAGGTGAACGCCTTCGCGTCACGCATCGAGGAACGCTTCGGCCGCGTCGACATGCTGGTGAACAACGCGGGACAAGGCCGCGTGTCCACCTTCGCCGATACGACCGACGACGCCTGGCGCGACGAACTGGAGCTGAAGTACTTCAGCATCATCCGCCCGACGCGTGCCTTTTTGCCGATGCTGAAAGACGCGCCCTCGCCCGCGATCGTCTGCGTGAATTCGCTGCTCGCGTTGCAGCCGGAGCCACACATGGTCGCGACTTCATCGGCGCGAGCAGGCGTGCTGAGCCTCGTGAAATCGCTCGCGACGGAACTCGCGCCGCAACGCATCCGCGTGAATTCGATTCTGATCGGCATCGTCGAATCGGGGCAGTGGAAGCGGCGTTATCAGGACTATTTCCAACAGGCGCAAGAGCCGCGTCAAAGCTGGCAGCAATGGACCGGCGAACTCGCGCGCAAGAAGAACATTCCGCTCGGCCGCTTCGGGCTTCCCGAAGAAGCGGCGCAGGCGCTCTTTTATCTCGCAACAACGCTGTCGTCGTACACGACCGGCAGCCATATCGATGTTTCCGGAGGCTTTGCTCGTCATGTCTAAGAAAACCACGGTCGGCGAACTGATCGCCGCGTTCCTCGAACAATGCGGTGTGCGCACGGCGTTCGGCGTGATCTCGATTCACAACATGCCGATCCTCGATGCGATCGGCCGTCGCGGCAATATCCGCTATGTCGGCGCGCGCGGCGAAGCGGGCGCGCTGAACATGGCCGATGGCCTCGCGCGTGTCTCGGGCGAACTGGGCGTCGCGTTCACGTCGACGGGAACCGCCGCCGGCAATGCGGCGGGCGCAATGGTCGAAGCCCTGACCGCCGGCACGGCACTGCTGCATGTCACGGGGCAGATCGAAACCGAATATCTCGATCAGGACCTCGCGTATATCCACGAAGCGCCCGATCAGTTGTCGATGCTGCAATCGATCTCGAAGGCCGCGTTCCGCGTGCGCACGATCGAAACCGCATTGCCGACGATCCGCGAAGCCGTGCGCGTCGCGCTGACCGCGCCTGCGGGACCGGTGAGCGTCGAGATTCCGATCGACATCCAGGCCGCCGAAATCGAATGGCCCGCCGATCTGGCCGCGCCGCACGTCGGTTCTCTCACGCACGACAGCCTGCGCGTGAAGCAACTCGCCGATGCGCTCACGAACGCAAAGCGCCCGCTGCTGTGGCTCGGCGGCGGCACGCGTCATGCGAAGAGCGCGGTCGAGCGGCTGGTGAAGCTCGGCTTCGGCGTGGTGACGAGCGTGCAGGGACGCGGCGTGCTGCCGGAAGATCATCCGGCGACGCTCGGGGCGTTCAACGTGCATCCGTCGGTGGAAGCGTTCTACAAGACGTGCGATGCGCTCGTCGTCGTCGGCTCGCGTCTGCGCGGCAACGAAACGCTGAAGTACAAGCTCGCGCTGCCGCAACCGCTCTATCGCATCGACGCCGATGCGCTCGCCGACAGCCGTGGCTATCGCAACGAACTGTTCGTGCATGGCGACGCATCGCGCGTGCTCGATGAACTCGCGACGCTGCTCGAAGGCCGCATCCGTATCGATCCGGCGTTCGCGGGCGATCTCGCCGCCGCGCGCGAAACGGCGGTCGCGGAAGTATCGAAGGGACTGGGACCGTACAAGCGTCTCGTCGATTCGCTGCAACGCGCGGTCGGACGCGATTACAACTGGGTCCGCGACGTGACGATCTCGAACAGCACGTGGGGCAATCGCCTGCTGAAGATTTTCAATCCGCGCGCGGGCGTGCATGCGCTCGGCGGCGGCATCGGCCAGGGCATGCAGATGGCGATCGGCGCGGCGCTCTCGGGCGCGGCGAAGAAGACCGTCGCGCTCGTCGGCGATGGCGGTTTGATGGTCAATGTCGGCGAACTCGCCACGGCCGTGCAGGAGAAGGCGAACGTGATGATCGTGCTGATGAACGATCAATGCTATGGCGTCATCCGCAACATCCAGGACGCGCAGTACGGCGGACGCCGCATGTTCGTCGATCTGCATCAGCCGGATTTCGCGCAGTTCTGCGCGAGTCTCGGGCTCGCGCATCGCCGCATCACGTCGCTCGATCAGGCCGATGACATCGTGCGCGAAGGACTCGCCATCGACGGTCCGGTGCTCGTCGAAGTGGACATGCTGTCGGTCGGCTCGTTCGCGACCGCGTTCGCAGGCCCGCCGGTGAAGAAGGAAGAGCCGAAGGAGCCCGAATATGCGTGATCCTCGTCACGCACAGCACGCGATCGATATCGCGATGATCGGCTTCGGCGCGATCGGCAGGGCGGTGTTCCAGGCGCTCGATAACGATCCGCTCGTGCGCATCTCGCATGTCATCGTGCCGGAGCGCGATCGCGACTACGTGCGCTCGGTGCTTGGCGATCACGTCGATGTCGTGTCGCATGTCGATGCGCTCGCGAGCCATCCCGAGTTCGCGCTCGAATGCGCGGGACATGCGGCGCTCGTCGATCACGTCGTGCCGCTCTTGAAGTCGGGCACGGATTGCGCGGTCGCATCGATCGGCGCGCTGTCCGAAGCCGGCCTGCTCGATGCGCTCTCCCGCGCCGCCGACGAAGGCGCGGCCACGATCACGCTGTTGTCGGGTGCGATCGGCGGCGTCGATGCGCTCGCGGCAGCGAAGGAAGGCGGCCTCGACGACGTGCAGTACACGGGCCGCAAGCCGCCGCTCGGCTGGCTCGGCACGCCCGCCGAAAGCGTGTGCGATCTGAGGTCGCTGACGGCCGAGAAGGTCATTTTCGAAGGGACCGCACGCGATGCCGCGCGGCTCTATCCGAAGAACGCGAACGTCGCGGCGACCATCGCGCTGGCCGGTCTCGGGCTCGACGGCACGCGCGTGCGGCTGATCGCCGATCCGGCTGTCGAGCGCAACGTGCATCGCATCGTCGCGCGCGGCGCGTTCGGCGAGATGTCGCTCGAAATGTGCGGCAAGCCGCTGCCGTCGAATCCCAAGACATCCGCGCTCACCGCGTTCAGCGCGATCCGTGCGTTGCGCAATCGCGCCGCGCGCTGCGTCATCTGAAGGAGTTTTTGAACGATGAATCATCCCGACACTTCGCTCGTGACGTCCGGCGATATCTTTATCGGCGGCGAATGGCGCCAGGGGCGTGGCAATCAGTACGCGAGCATCTATCCCGCCGATCAGAGCGTCAACGCGGAAATCAGCACGGCGAACGCCGACGATGCGCGCGAAGCCGTCGAGATCGCGGATCGTGCTTACCGGAAGGCCGACTGGGCCGGATTGATGCCGCATCAGCGGGCCGCCGTTCTGCATCGCATCGCGAGCCTGATCGAAGCGCGCCACGAAGCGCTCGCGCAATTGCAGCGCCGCGACAACGGCAAGCCGATCAGCGAAACGCGCGCGCTCGTCACGAGTGCGGCCAGCACGTTCCGCTACTTCGCGTCGTGCCTCGAAACGCTCGAAGAAGAACTCACGCCTTCGCGCGGCGACTATCTGACGATGAGCGTGCACGAGCCGCTCGGCGTCGTCGCGGCGATCACGCCGTGGAATTCGCCGATTGCTTCCGACGCGCAGAAGCTCGCGCCCGCGCTCGCCGCAGGCAACGCCGTCGTGCTGAAGCCGGCCGAAGTGACGCCGCTCGCATCGCTGGCACTCGCGCGCATCTGCGAGGAAGCGGGCGTGCCGAAGGGCGTCGTCAGCGTGTTGCCGGGCAAAGGTTCCGTGATCGGCGATGCGCTCGTGCGGCATCCGCTCGTGAAGAAAGTCGCGTTCACGGGCGGCACGGAAGTCGGTCGCGGCATCGCGCGGCTCGCCGCCGAGAAGCTGATGCCGGTGTCGCTCGAACTCGGCGGCAAGTCGCCGACCATCGTGTACGCCGATGCCGATCTCGATCACGCGGTGAACGGCGTGCTCTACGGCATCTTCAGTTCGTCGGGTGAATCGTGCATCGCGGGTTCGCGGCTCTTTGTCGAGCGCAAGGTGTATGGCGAATTCATGGCGCGGCTCGTGGATGGCGCGAGGAAGCTGCGCGTCGGCGATCCGACGCGCGAGAACACGCAGATGGGCCCGCTCATCACGGGGCAGCATCGCGAAAGCATCGAGCGCTTCGTCGCGCTCGGTCTCGAAGAAGGCGGCACGCTCCTGTGCGGCGGCGAGCGTCCCACGGGCGACGGCCGCGAGAAAGGCTTCTTCTATCTGCCGACGATCATCGAAGGTCTTAGCAACGATGCGCGCATGTGTCAGGAAGAAATCTTCGGACCGGTGCTCGCCGCCTTGCCCTTCGACGACGAAGCCGCGCTGCTCGACCAGGCGAACGATAGCGTGTTCGGCCTCGCTGCGGGCATCTGGACGCGGGACTACAAGCGCGCGTGGAAGATGTCGCGTGCATTGAACACCGGCACGGTCTGGATCAACACCTACAAGCAATTTTCGATTTCGACGCCTTTCGGCGGCTGGAAAGACAGCGGCATGGGACGCGAGAAAGGCCGTCTGGGTCTGCGCGAATACATGCAGCAGAAGAGCCTGTACTGGGGCTTGAACGATGCCCCGCTGCCGTGGGCGAACTGAAGGAGTTGCCATGACGATTCTCGGCATTGAACGAATCACATACGGCGTGACGGACCTCGACACCTGCCGGCGCTTTTTCGCCGACTGGGGCCTGAAGGAAGTCGCGCACGACGAAACGCGCGCGCGTTTCGAAACCCTGAACGGCTGCGAAGTGCTGCTCGCGCTGTCCGATGACCCCGCGCTTCCGCCCGCCTTCGAAGGCGGTCCGACGCTGCGCGAAGTCACGTGGGCCGTCGCGACGCGCGAAGAACTCGATGCACTGCGCGGGCGCTTCGCGGGCCAGCCCGGACACGTCGAAACGGATGACGCGGTCGGCTGCATCGATCCGAACGGCATGGCGATACGCGTCGAAGTCACGAAGAAACGCGACATCGACGTGAAGGGCTCGCCTTCGAACGTGTGGGGCCAAACCCTGCGCGTCGATACGCCGAGTCCCGTGTACGAGCGCGCGGAGCCGGTGGAAGTGGGACATGTCGTGTTCTTCACGAACTGCGTCGCGGAGCAGGAGAAGTTCTATCACGAGCTGCTCGGCTTCGAGACGTCGGATCGATATCCGGGCCGCGGTGCGTTCATGCGCTGCGCGCCGCACGGCGGCCATCACGACCTGTTCCTTTTGCAATTGCCCGACGGCAAGCGCGGCCTGAATCACGTCGCGTTCACCGTGCGCGATATCCACGAAGTATTCGGCGGCGGCCTGCACATCAGCCGCTGCGGCTGGACGACCCAGCTCGGGCCGGGACGTCATCCGGTTTCGTCGGCGTACTTCTGGTACTTCAAGAATCCGGCGGGCGGACTCATCGAGTATTACGCCGATGAAGACGTGCTCACGCCCGAATGGCAGCCGCGCGATTTCGAGCCCGGCCCGACCGTGTTCGCGGAATGGGCCGTCGATGGCGGTCTCGACGGCAACACGCGCCGCCAGAAAGACGCGAAGGCGCCGGAAGGCAAGTTCATGACGGAGCGCAAAAATGGCTGATCTTCAAACGGTCGTGGTGATCGGTGGCGGACAGGCGGCGGGCTGGATCGTGAAGACGCTGCGCAAGGAAGGTTTCGATGGCCGCCTCGTGATGATCGCCGACGAGATTCATCTTCCCTACGAGCGCCCGCCGCTGTCGAAGGCCGTGCTCGCGGGCGATGCGGATATCGACACCGTGCGCATCGTCGATCACGACGCGTTCGCCGAGCTGAATGTCGAAGCGTGGCAGCCGGAATGCGCGGCATCGATCGATCGCGACGCGCGCATCGTGCGCACCGCGAGCGGACGCGAAGTGCACTACGACCGCCTCGTCATCGCGACGGGTGGCGCGGCGCGGCGTCTGCCGGAGTCGCTCGTGAAGACCTCGCATCTCGCCTATCTGCGCACGCTCGACGACGCGATGCTCATCGGCAAGCGGTTGCGCGAGAGTCATAGCAAGCGGCTCGTCGTGATCGGTGGCGGATGGATCGGCCTCGAAGTCGCGGCGACAGCGAAGAAGCTCGGCGTCGATGTGACGGTGATCGAAGGCGCGCCGCGTTTGTGCGGACGTTCGGTGCCCGAAAGCGTGTCCGATTTTCTGTTGAAGCTGCATCGCGATAACGGCGTGGATGTGCGGCTGAATGCATCGCTCGTGTCGCTCGAAGACTTCGGCAACGGCGTGCGCGCGCAACTCGCCGACGGCACGACGGTCGATGCCGATTTCGCGGTCGCGGGCATCGGCCTCGCGCCGCATACGGCGATCGCGGAACGCGCGGGCATCGACGTGAACGATGGCATCGTCGTCGATGAATTCGGCGCGACCAACGATGCGCATGTGTTCGCGTGCGGCGATGTCGCCAATCATCCGAACGCGTGGCTCAAGCGCCGCGTGCGCCTCGAATCGTGGGCGAACGCGCAGAACCAGGCGATCGCGACGGCGCGAGCGGTGCTCGGCGTGCGCACGCCGTATGCCGAGATTCCGTGGTTCTGGTCGGATCAGTACGACGTGAACCTGCAGATTCTCGGCGACATTCCGGCGGGCGCGGTGCCGGTCGTGCGCGGCGATCTGGACGCGCGTCGCGCGTCGCTGTTTTTCTTCGAGGGCGATGCATTGCGCGGCGTCATCGCGATCAACGCGACGCGCGATCTCAAGGTCGCGAAGAAATGGATGAGTCAGGGGCGCGCGGTCGATATCGCGGCGCTCGCAGACACCGCGAAAGCACTCGCATAACACACAGACGGGAGCAGGCATGAGGAGCATGGGCAATACGGCCGTTCAACACGGCGGCACCGCCACGACAGTCGCCGACGCGGCCACTGCCGCTCACGCGGTCACGAAGGGATCGATCATCGCGCGCATCGAGCGGCTGCCCGCCAACGCGATGCAGGTGCGCGCGCGTATCCTGATCGGCGCGGCGACGTTCTTCGATGGCTTCGATGTCATCGTCATCGCGGCGACGCTGCCGCTGCTCATCCAGAAATGGGGGCTTACGCCGGGGCAGGTCGGCTTTCTGATCGCTTCGGGCTCGATCGGGCAACTGATCGGCGCGTTCCTGTTCCCGTCGCTCGCGGAACGCTATGGGCGCGTGCGCTCCATCGCGTGGAGCTCGGGCATCATCGGCCTGACGAGCATCGCGTGCGGCTTCGCGCCTTCGTTCGCGGTGTTCGTCGCGTTGCGGATCGTGCAGGGGCTCGGACTCGGCGGCGAGTTGCCGGTCGCGGCGACGTACATCAACGAGATCACGCGTGCGCATGGACGCGGCCGTTTCGTGCTGCTCTATGAGATCGTGTTTCCGATCGGCCTGCTCGCATCGAACGCGCTCGGCGCGTGGATCGTGCCGCGCTTCGGCTGGGAAGTGATGTACTTCATCGGCGGCGTGCCGCTCCTGCTGTTCTTCCTGCTGCGCACGCTGGTGCCGGAATCGCCGCGCTGGCTCGGCGAACGCGGCCGCATGCGCGAAGCCGGCGACGCGCTCAACGCGTTCGAAGCCACCGTGAAGCAGCCGCTGCCGCCGATCGGCAATCTCGCCGAGTTCGAAGCGATGGCGAACCGTCATCCGAAGCGCCGCCGTCTCGATCTGATCGGCCCGGCGTATCTGAAGCGCACGATCGCGGTCGCGCTTCTGTGGATGACGTGCGGCGTGATTCAGTACGGCCTCTCGACGTGGCTGCCGACGATCTACAAGACCGTCTATCATGCGCCGTTGCAACTCGCGCTGAATCTGGCGGTGGCGGCGTCCGTGCTCGGCGTGATCGGCTCGCTGACGTGCGCGCTGATCGTCGACAAGGTCGGGCGCAAGCCGGTCATCAACTGGTCGTTCGTGTTGTGCGCGGTGTCGCTGGTCTGTGCGGGCGTGTTCGTCATGCAGTCGGTGTATGTGGTCGCGACGTTCTGCGCGCTCGCGCTCGGCTTCATGGCGTGCGGCTTCATCACCGCTTATGTCTATACGCCCGAGCTTTATCCGACGAGCATCCGCGCGTTCGGATGCGGCCTCGGTGGTGCATGGCTCAAGATCGCGGCGATTTTCGCGCCGGCGCTCGTCGGCAAGACGTTGATGGGCGGGAATATGAATGTCGCGTTTTATGCGCTGGCTGTGGTGCCGCTGGTTGCGGCCGTGGCGGTGCATTACATGGGGATCGAGACGAAGGGGAAGGTGCTGGAGCAGTTGGAAGTTTGATGCTTTCTTTGCAGGCCCGGCGGGTTGCACCGCCGGGTCTGAAATTTTGGCGCTATTGGAATTTCACGGGGACGGGGCGCGTCAGCAGATCGATGTAGAAGTTGAAGAATCGGTCGTTGTCCAGACGCGTCAGTCGCCCACGGCTGCTGACACACTTCCAATAAGTGTGCATCCACATTCTGTACGATGTCCGTGTAAAGCAACGGGCCTATCACCGATGATGAAGCTTGGATCCGCTTCAATGATCTTGTTGAGTCCATGCGGGCGACCGTCCGGATACTTTTCCGGGCAATCGACGAGGTCATGCAGGCGGGCAATCGGCTTATCGCCGATCGTATGTGTCTCCGAGCCAGTAACGACCTTGCCTCCGTGAGTAGTGGCGTCACCGACTACAATTATTTGCAGGGGCATATCGAATTCCATTGTGGATTGGTTGTACGTTTCATCCGGTCGTTACCGCAAGGAGCTTTTCCTGGTTACGGGCAATGTCATCCCAGACAGCCATCGGTATTCGGCTAACGGTTAGCCTGAATGCCTCACCCGTGCTTTTTCGTTTCAACAAGGCTTCGTGAACGCTTCTGTGGCGATCAAACGCCGCGCCATACAGATAGCTGTATTGACAAAACAGCAGACGATCACCCGGCTCCGTGATTTCCCATTGCAAGGCTCGGCGATAGCGGGGCAGAAAATCGGTGAAGCGTTCGAGATAAGGGCGCGTGCCGTCGACCGCCTCGTTTTCGATCAGCACCGCCAGCAACTCGTCCGGCTCCGTATACGCCATCAGTGCATCCGTCTCCGCCTGATCGAGGCGAACCAGAATCGAATTGCAGATCCGGCCCGTTGGCTGCGAACCAGTCTGAATACGTTGCCAGTTCTCGTGTCGTCCGCGAACCGTCCACCGCTCGATCGGTCCCATGAACATCTCGCGAACTTGCTTGCCCCAGATGTCAAGTACCGCGCTGGTATTGCGCGGGTCGAAGAAACGGATCATCGCCGTCATGTTGTCGCCGATCTTGGCGAAGAGAAACGCCTGAAGATGCGTGATTAACGAATCCGGATCGACGCGGCTTTCGAGCAGGGACAGACATGGCGTGTGCAAGTCGATCCGATCGAGTTCCATGAACCAGTCGGCGCGCGTGTCGGAAATGGGCACGAGGAACAGCGACGCGCGATCCATTTCCTCTTCAGGCAAACCCGCATAAACAGAGCGGAAAGCCTCGCCCGATTGCATGAGCAGCGCATGGATCTGCTCCGGACGAGCCGCAGCATCCACGAGGCCGTACAGGCGAGAACGCGATTCGCGGTTTGATCTGACCGACGAGCTTTGACTCATCATGCAATCTCCGTCCGCTCGGCGTTGGCCGTAGTATCGACACCGTGGTCCTGATTCAACTCGAGGGCCACCTTCAATGGATCGATGCCCAACCAATGAGAGCGATCATCGTTTCCTTGGAACACGACTCGCGGCCAGAAATAGCCACCCGGCGCATTCTCGCGGAACCAGGGCACCTTGAACCAGCAACGGCTGTCGTGAATGAGGTCGTCATACAGCGCGACCACATCGGGTTGCGACGCGAATCTGTCGACGGCTGCATCGGAAGTACATTCGCGCATGAACGGGAGAACGTCTTGTACCGGCTTGAGCACAACATCGTCATTGGGATCGAATATGACGAGTCTGGTCGCGCCATTCAATCCGGTTCTCAATCCCCGCTCGACAATCCTCACGTTCGGTGAATCGGAGGGCGCCGCGTGCTCCACGCGCGGCAGATCCACCGGCAAGCTCGGATCAATATGCCAACGCGGGCGCTGCGCAGGGTCGAGATACACCAACAGCAACTGCATTTCCTCCGCGCCCTGACGCAGGTCTCGTTTGTCGTTCGTGGGCATATCCGATGGTGCTTCGCCTGGCCGGCTGGTGTTGGGCCGTGATCCGGGCTCAGCGGGCTTTCGATCGGGATGCGCAATCTCACCCGTCAGTTCTTCGGTACGCTTCCTTTGTTTGACTATCAGGTCGTCGATCTGATCCGACAACTCGCGCGCATCGGACAGCGAATAGACGTTGCCGCTCGCGCCGTTCGCACGTTGCTTCGATTGGGCCTCCCTGAGCTGGTCGCTCAGCGCTTGTGATTGTGGATCAGTCTTCTGTGCTTTCTCTACCCTATTTTGAAGCTGGAACGGCGAATATCCGTCTTCCTGGGCGCGTCGGTAAAAGGGCTGTTCGGTGACATACTGGCCTCCCGGTTGCGCACGCATCGTGCGCCACGCGAGCATCTGGCGCATGCCGAACTGCATAGCCTCTTCAAACTTCGTGATTGGCGGAGCGGCCAGGCGCCATGCGTTGAACGTCTTGATCGTTGTCGGATCGATCTTGAAGTCGTTCTTTGCCAGAGCCGGCATGGCGTCACTAGTATTCAGCGGCACGCCTGCGTTGAGCGCGGCAATGTACATGTCATGCAGCGGAATCTGGCTCAGTTTGCACGAATCGAGACCTTTGCCATCGCTGCCGCAAGCCTTCCCCTGCTCGCCCGGGCCGTATCCGCCGCCGACATCGGAATGCACGCCGGGATAGGCCACCTCAACACGATTACCGCTCCCGTAGTTCTCCCCCATCCGGATCGAATCCAGCGCGAAGGCCATGCGTTGCTCATGGATGGAGAACGCGTGGTAGCAGCAGCGGACCTCCGTCGGGATATTCATGGCGCCATTGGCGGCGAAGGCCGTGCCATTTAACTGGAATATCCAAGGAAGCGAAGAGTGACCGGCTGCGCCGAAGTTGAACATGCTTCGGGTCGCGTCAGGCAAACCCACTGCCGCCACCGTGTCGAACAGTCCCATGAAATTGACCGTGTACGGCAAAGCAGACTGGCCCGTGCCCGGTCCGATCTTGCCATCAGGTGCCCATTCGTTGATGAGCTTGTGCACGAATGCGCGTGCCGCAGCCGCGCCGCGTGAAAAACCGATCACGTTCACATAAATCTGCCGAACTGTCTGCGGACGACGACCCTCGTCGACCCACCGATTATCGAATCCGGCGGCCATTGCTTTCCCGCCTGTCGTGTAGACATTCTCACCGATTTTTTCGAACGGCGTGCCGACGCCGGGGACATACCATGCGAACACACCATCTTCAGGGGCATCTATCGCTGCATTGAACAGCCTCGCCACATTCGTGTGCGTCAGTACCTTCGAATCCCGCCAAACGCCGTTGTCTTCTGCATCGTTGTTGTTGGTACCGTCGAAGAACAGTGTCACGTGCAATGTCAGCGGGCATGACATCGTCGGGTCGGCCACCAGCACCTTGCCAAGCTGAGATGCGGTCTTGCTTTCCGGAAGGCGTCCAACTTCCGGCATGAGATCAGGCCATTTCACGTTCATTGTGCGTTTCCATTCTTACGATACAGCCGATTCCATTCTTCATCGAGGGTTCCTTTCACGATCAGCGGATCGTCGTCAGGCGGACGATTATTCGGATTGTTTCCCCCGTCACGATTACCATCGACGATCATCAGGCGCACACGATCGCCAGGGAGGAAAACTAACCAGGCTCCCGCTGTATGATTGCCGTCGTATTGAGCTATCTGGACGTTCTCCGCTTTGTACCAGTAGCCCCAGGTCTTGCCGTCCTGCTTTTTGTCGACCAGCCACCGGACCGTCAGTCTGAGGTCAGGCTGCCACACGGCGGGATACCTCAGGCAGCACGTTGCTTTGCCGCCTCCCGAGGGGCGCCCGTTTTCTTTGACCGGCATGACATTGGGACCGCCGCCGGAGATATTCGATTCTTTCGGCCCCTCAATCTCAGCGGTATGGATGTACCAAGGCGTGTAGTTCAGCATCTTGACGTCGCCGCTGTTCAGCGCCCGAGGGTCCTTGTCTGACCACGACTTCGCAGAGGTGCAGGATGCGAATAACACGAGCGCTGCCGTGAGGGAAAAACCGCAAAACAATCGAATTGGGATTTTCATATGTTCGTGTCCCTGTAAAAGCATGCCGCTAAAGCAGAACGGTTCATTCTTTAACCTCCGCTAGCACCTTGCCACGTTGCGATTCGTTCTTGCATTGAGAAAGGCCGCCGCCTTCCGGCATAAGATCAGGCCATTTCACGTTCATTATTGAAGTCCTCGCGCTACGCCATTTGGAAACCGCTCGTTCCACTCCGTGTCCACTATGCCTTTTACGATCAACGGGTCATCGTCGGGGGGGCGATTATTCGCATTGTTGCCGCCGTCATGGTTGCCATCGACCACCATCAGACGCACTCGATCGTCCGGAAGGAAGATCAGCCAGGCTCCAGCCGTGTGATTGCCGTCGTACCGCGCTATCCGAACGTTCTCGGCTTTGTACCAATTACCAGGTGCCTTGGCGCCGAGCCTTTTGACGTCCTTAAAGACCAGCCAGCGCACCGTCAGCCTTAAATCAGGCTGCCATACAGCGGGGTAGCTCAGGCAGCACGTTGCTTTACCGCCTCCCGAGGGGCGCCCGTTTTCTTTAACCGGCATGACATTAGGTCCGCCGCCCGAGATACCCGATCCTTTCGGCCCCTCAATCTCAGCGGTATGGATGTACCAAGGCGTGTAGTTCAGCATCTTGACGTCGCCGCTGTTCAGCGCCCGAGGGTTCTTTTCCGACCACGGCTTCGCGGAGGTGCAGGATG
>Ga0160464_100361_pt1 | contig 37249 bp, 29 predicted proteins | sample HID1971I_E11MG_FD_108275 | JGI IMG/M metagenome (GOLD analysis project Ga0160464, IMG submission 108275) | Enriched millipede-associated microbial communities from UW Madison campus, WI, USA - HID1971I_E11 MG | ecosystem: Host-associated > Arthropoda: Insects > Digestive system > Unclassified ... | reverse complement strand
TCAGCTGCAGCTGCTCCAGCAGGAGGTGCGCAAGCTGGAGGCGTACCAGCAAGGCATCCGGGCGATCGAGATCTATAATCTGGCGCATGAGAGCTATCTGCCGCTCGGGGACGAGCGCATGGAGGAGCGGTATGCGGAGGATTGGGTGCAGCAGACCGACAAGCTGGCGGGACGGTTGGTATGGGCTCCGTACAGCGAGGATTACCCGGATAGTCTCGTCACGATGCGCAACATCCGGCTGATGAATCAATCGTTCCAGCCTGTCGGTTATCTGGTCGTACACGTCGACTTGTCGCTGTTCGATCTGCCTGCGCTGACGAATACGCGGCGGGGCGACCAGAGCGATTACGTCTGGTTGACGGATTCGTTAGGTCACGTCATTTTTACGAATACAGGACATGCGATGGACTTGCCGATGGCTACCGGGGCGTTGGACGTGGTGGATATCGAGGGCGAACGATACTTTAATGTCAAGCGCAGCCTGCCGCTCACAGGCTGGGAGCTGAGCATCCTGACGCCGGTGCGCAAGGCGACCGAAGGTCTGGCGCTGCTGCGCTCGACGATTCTGATCGCGTTCCTGGCGAGCAGTGTGCTGTTCCTCATCCTGAGCTACCTGATCGCCGAGCGGATCAGCCGACCGATCCTGCAGCTCATCCGCGCGATGCATGGCGCCAGACTGGGCGGGCTGAAGCCGATCGAGGCCAAGAGCAATACGATCGAGCTGGCGGAGCTGAATCATACGTACAACCAGATGGTCGATTCGCTGCAAGCGCTCATCCAGGTCGTCTACGAGAAGGAGATTTTGCAGAGCAAAACGGAGCTGAAGGCGTTGCAGGCCCAGATCAATCCTCACTTTTTGTTTAATACGCTGGAGGCGTTTTACTGGGAGCTCGAGGAGCAGGGGCAGGACGAGCTGGCGGAGATCGTCGTCGCGATGAGCGGCGTGTTCCGTTATGTTATCACGAAGCAGGACAGCGATCAGTGGGTGACGGTCGGCGATGAGCTGGAGCATGCGGAGCGGTATCTGCGGATTATGAAGATGCGGCTGATGGATCGCTTCGAGTGGGTGATCCGGTGCGATGAGGCGTCCAAGTCTGTGCCGATCCCGAAGCTGATGATCCAGCCGATCATCGAAAATGCGATCGAGCATGGCATCGAGCGCAGCATGAATCGCGGCAAGCTCGTCATCCGCGTCAGCCATGTCGCTGGTCCGGCCGCCGCTGGCGATGGTCCTGCCCGCGCGGCTGGGGTCGAGGCGGCTGCGGTTGGCGATGAGCCTGTTCACGCAGCGTCGGTCGAGGCGGCAGCGGCTGGCGGTGGTCCTGCCCATGCGGCTGAGGTCGAGGCGGCAGCGGCTGGCGGTGGTCCTGCCCATGCGGCTGAGGTCGAGGCGGTTGCGACTGGCGGTGGTCCTGCCCATGCGGCTGAGGTCGAGGCGGTTGCGGCCGGAGCGGCGACCCTCCCTGCGGACATGGTCGCCAGAGTAGCTCCTGTCGGAGCAGGGGAGCTGGAGATCGCCGTTATCGACAATGGACCTGGCTTCACGAGCGACCGGCTGCACAAGCTCATGCACGAGCTGGCCCAGGGCGTGTCACATCTGCACGAGGCGCATGACGGACATCTCGGGGTCGGGCTCAAAAATACGCATCAGCGATTGAAGCTTTATTACGGCAGCGCCCATCGCGGGCTCGATATGGTCAGCTCGCAGCAAGAGACGAGGGTGGGCTTCCGTATACCAAGGTACAGGAGGGAGGAACAGGGATGATTCGCATCTTGATCGCAGACGATGAACCGCGCACCCGCGAAGGGATCAAGCGCGTGCTGGAGGGCTGGCTGACGGAGAGCTACCATATCGCGGTGGCCGACAATGGCGTCCAGGCGCTGGAGCTGCTGCGGCAGCAGCCAGTCGATGTGTTGATCTCCGATATTCGGATGCCTGGTCTGACGGGACTGGAGGTTGTGGAGCAGCTGAGTACGATTGAGGACAAGCCGCATTGCATCTTTATCTCGGGCTACTCCGAGTTCGCTTATGCGCAGCAGGCGATCCAGCTCGAGGCGGTCGATTATTTGCTGAAGCCGCTGGCTAAGAAGGAAATCCTCGCCGCCCTGGACAAGGCGCTCCGGCGCAGAGCGGACAAACAGGCGCAGGAGCAGCTGAAGAAGGTGACGGATGTCCAGCTCGCCGAGCTGCAGCAGCAGACGACCCATCCCGAGATTAACAAGGCGATCGAATATGTACGCGCGAACATCAGCGAGCCGATCTCCGCCAAGCAGTTGGCCGGACTTCTGCCGATGAACGCCAACTACTTCAGCCAGCTCTTCAAGGAGCAGATGGGCATCAGCTTTTCCGATTATGTGACGCGTCAACGCCTGCAGCTCGCCAAACGGCTGCTGTTGACGACCTCCCTGTCCGTCCAGGAGATTGCCGAGCAGACCGGTTACCAGACCGACCGCTATTTCATTCGCGTCTTCCGCGCGCACGAGCAGCTGAGCCCGGCGCAGTTCCGCAAGCAGCGTTAAGCGGGAGAGGGCCATTGCCCGCATGAGCCGTGTCTGAGGGGCTGTTCCATAGCCGCAGGAGGGATTTGGAACAATCTAACAAAAGTGGAGTTTTACCCAACGATTGTGTCCATACAGGGGTGGATATTCCCGGGTACAATAGAGCTGCAAGCGATTTCAGTGAGGGGGTATCTTTAAAGTGAAGATTAAAAAGACATTAGGCTTGTTCGCGCTAGCTATGGCGCTGGTAGCGGCGGGTTGTTCCAACAGCTCCAATGGCAATGGGGGCGGAGAAGCCGGAGGCAACACGCAAGCTGAGGGCGGCAAGCAGGGCGCCAATGAGGCGGTGACGATCAGCTTTATGCATCTGTGGCCGGAAGGGGTGTCGGCGGCGCAGAGCAAGGTGGTCAGCGAGATCGTCAAGCAATACGAGGATGAGAGCGGCGTGACGATCAAGATGGAGGTGCTCGACAACGAGCAATACAAAAACAAGCTGAAGGTGCTGTCGACGTCCAACTCCTTGCCGGATGTAGGCGTCACGTGGTCGGCAGGCTTCCTGCAGCCGTATGTGGAGGGCAAGCTGTTCGCGCCGCTCGACGATGTGCTGGGCGACGGGCTCGGCGACCAGTTCGTGGCGGGGACGACGGATGCTTTTGCGATCGAGGGCAGCACCTACGGGCTGCCGCTGGAGTTCAACATCGCGCCGATCTATTACAATACCGAGATCTTCGCCAATCATAATCTGACGCCTCCGACCACCTACGAGGAATTGCTGAACGTCGTGCAGACGCTGGCCGATCAGGGCGTGACGCCGATCGCGCTGGGCAATAAGGATCGCTGGACGGGATCGCTCTGGTATATGTACCTGGCGGACCGGATTGCCGGGCAGGAGTTGTTCTCCAAGGCGCTGGCGGGCGAGGAATCGTATATGCAGGACAGTCTGCTGCAAGCGGCAGGCGAGGTGCAGCATCTCGTCGATCTGAACGCCTTCAACAAAGGCTTCAACGGCTTGTCCAACGACGAGGGCAAGGCGGACTTTTACAACGAGCAGGCCGCGATGTACCTGATGGGGACATGGGAGCTGGCCAACTTCACAGCCAATCCGGATATTCCTCAGGAATTCAAGGATAAGGTCGGCTTCTTCAAGTTCCCTGTCGTCAGCGGCGGCAAAGGGGACAGCAATAGCTGGGTAGGCGGTCCTGGCGTCGGCTTGTTCGTCGCCGAGAATTCGCCGGTGAAGGATGAAGCCAAGGCGTTCGTGAAATATTTCGTGGAAAAATGGGGCGAGAAGTCCGTCACCGATGCGGGCGTCATCCCGGCGACCAAGGTCGATACGGCAAGCCTGGAGCTGCCGCAGCTGTATGCGGATCTGTTCAATGAGATGAATCAGGCGTCGAGCATCACGCTCTATGCCGATGTCCAGCTCGAGGCGGAGGCGGCCGAGGTCCATCTCAATCAAATCCAGGCGCTGTTCGGCAAAGAGACGACCCCGGAGCAATTCTCCGAGGCGCATGAGCAAGCGATCAACAAATAGGCGAACAACCAAGGCTGCTCTACAAAGCCATGTATGCGGGTGGCGTGGAGCGGCCTTTTCACCTGGCTGGAGGCGACAAACGATATGAACAAAATGATGTCCAACAAGTGGATTATTACAGCGTATATGATGCCAGCGCTGCTCCTGCTGGGGGCGATCGTCTATGTGCCGATCTTCCTGACCGCGTATTACGGGTTGCACAAGTGGAACGGCATCCAGGCGATGGAGTTCCTTGGGCTGGCCAATTACAAGACGTTGCTCGGCGACCGGGCGTTCTGGAGCAGCGCCTATCACTCCTTGCTGCTGGCCGTGTTTTCCTGCCTCAGTCTGATCGGCTATCTGATCATCTCGCTGGTGCTGGCTTCGAGGATCAAGGGCGCGCAGCTGTTGCGCAAAATCTATCTAATCCCGATGCTGTTGTCCTCGGTGGCGATCGCCCAGCTCTGGCTGAAGATCTATCATCCGTCCAACGGTCTGCTCAATGTGTTCCTGGAGCGGCTGGGCTTCGCCGACACCCCGGCGTGGCTGGCGGAGCCCTCTCTGGTGCTGGGGGCGATCTTCGTGCCGATCTTGTGGCAGTATGCGGGTTTCTATATCCTGATCTACTACGCGGCCCTCAAGGGCGTGCCCAAGGAGGTCGAGGAGGCGGCGACGATCGACGGCGCGAGCGCATGGCAGATGGCCTGGCGCATCAAGGTGCCGCTCATCTCGGAGGTGCTGAAGGTTACGGTCGTGCTCGCCGCCGTCGGCTCGCTGAAGTACTTTGACCTGATCTATGTGATGACCAATGGCGGACCGAACGGAGCCAGCGAGGTGATGGCCTCGTATATGTACCGGATCGCCTTCAAGTCGTTTGACTTCGGCTATGCGAGCGCCGTCAGCTTTTTCCTGCTGCTGATCTGTCTGATCGTCACCTGGCTGATCCGCAGAGCGACAGCCTCGGACGACAAGATCCAATATTCATAGGAGGGAAGCGACGGTGAATAGCCTATCTGTAAAAGCGACGGCAGGCAAAACGATCCTTTATTTCGTGCTCGGCGTCATCGCGCTGCTGCAGCTGTTCCCGATCTATTGGCTGCTGACGTTTTCGCTCAAAAACAACCAGCAAATCTTCGGCGCCAATCCGGTTGCGTTCCCGATGCAGCCGCGTTGGGAAAACTACGGCAAGGTGTGGAGCGCGGGACATATCGACACATATTTTATCAATAGCGTCTGGATTACGGTCGTCGCCACCTTGCTGACGTTGACCATCGCCTCCTTTGCCACTTACGCGATTACTCGGATGCGCTGGAAGGGCAGCAAGCTGGCGCTCGGAGCGATCATGCTGGCGATGATGATTCCTGTCCATTCGACGCTCATCCCGCTGTACAGCATGTTCAACAACGCCTTTCTGATCGATCATCCGTTGTCGCTGCTCATGTCGTACACCGCCTTTAACCTGCCGATCACGGTGCTCATCATGCTGGGCTTCTACTATGCGATCCCGCGGGAGATCGAAGAGGCGGCGATTATGGACGGCAGCTCGGTGCAGCGTCTCGTGCTGACGATCATCTTCCCGATGACCGGCACTGTCGTTGCGACGACGGGGATCATCAACATGATCTACAACTGGAATGAGTTCATCTTCGTCAACACCTTCATCAGCTCCAACGAATGGAAGACGCTCACGGTAGGCGTGCAAAACTTCATCGGTCAATACGCCACCGACTGGGGCGCGATCGGCGCGACCCTGATGATCAGCATCCTGCCGATCCTGCTCGCCTTCGTCTTCCTGAGCAATCAGATCGTGGAAGGGCTGGCGGCGGGCTCGGTGAAGGGGTGAGGGCGGGGAGTGCTGCCGCAGGCGAGAGATGCACGAGGGCCTTTCGAGCGTCGCCAGGAAACCGTGGGCGTCTTTTGGCGCCCAGGTGGCTTAAGCGCTTCGGGCCTCAAGTGACTAAGCGTCGCCAAGCGCCAAGTGGCCTAAGCGTCGCCAACGGCCGGGTGCCCAAGTGCAATTGGCCCAAGCGTCACCAAGCGTCTAGTAGCACGATCATGATATACTGTTACTATAGACGTTGCTCGGTCTCGCGTAATCGCAAACTGCAAAAATACCTCTATTTTTGCTCCAAAGCGGGTACAAACGGAATTTTAATGCAAAAGTGCAGTTATTTTTGGGAAAAGGCACATTAGGAGGCAATTTCAATCCGATTAAGTGTACATTTGCATTTATTTACCTGTTTTCACCCCGTTTCACCGAAAATAAAGGTACTTTTACACTTATCTATCTATCTATCTATCGGGCTTTTGTTCCCGGATTTCGAAAGCTTCTGCTGTTAGATCATCAAGAAATCTCGGGACAACAGCGAGTCCAATATTGCAGCAGCATAGCAAGGGCCTGCGGTATTGCCGCAGGCCCTCCTTTGTTGTACAGGAAATGATGCACATATAGAACTGTAGCTCACGCTTGTCACGGCGAGTATAGAGAGGGGGGCGAGCGTGTCTGCGCGTCCGAGACACTCCCATCGCGCGGGGTTCGGCGGCATGATGGCGGTCGGACGACCGTCGAACAACCGTCGAACGACCGTTCACGGGTTGCGTGCCCTCCCGCAGGTTAGCCCTCCACCCGACAAGGTGAATGTTGCCCCCATCACGGCTTGTACTCTCCCGGATTGACGCCCCAATACTTGCGGAAGACCTTGGTGAAGTAGCTAACGTCGCGATAGCCGCACTGGCGGGCGGCGTCGTACACCTTGAGCCCCTCCTGCAGGACCGCCTTGGCGCGCTCCATCTTGCGCTCGAGCACATAGGCCGAGAAGGCGACGCCCATCGATTGCTTGAACAGGCGGCTCAGGTAGGACGGGCTGATATAGAGCCGATCGGCGACCGTATGCAGCGTCAGATCCTGGTCGATCTCGCGCTCGACGATCGCGAGGATGTCCTGGATGACGCCGTTGCTGGCGGTGCGCCGCTGCTCCTGCATGAAAGAGACGATGCTGCGCGTCGTCCGGGTCAGCCACGACCACGTCTGCTCGCGCGTGCCGAGCAGCGTCAAGTTGTGCAGGTACATCCGATCCTCGCCCATCACCTGGCCGACCGACCAGCCTTGCTTGTGGATGAGGCGGATGAGCAGGCTGCTCAGATAGAGGACGAACTCCTGCACATCCTCGGAGGAGGCCGCCGTATCCTGCCCGGACGCCCACAGCGCGCCGAGCGCCTCCATCGCCTTGTCCTCGTCGGCCGTCTCGAGGGCGATCTCCAGCGCCTTCTCGAGCGCATCTTGGGGATAGGCGAGCCGTCGCTCCTGGACCGTCGTCTCCCGATACGGGATGACGATATCCGGACCGTAGACGAGCCGCTCCCGCAGTGCCCGGCCGGCCTGGAGGTAGAGTTGGCTCATCTGCTCGAGATCGCCCGGAGCCTCGCAGATGCCGGCGCTCGCCGTCAGCTTCAGCACCTCGCGCATATGGGAGAGCAGCTTGTCCAGCGCAGCCTGGATGTAGAGCATGGCGTCCTCCTGTGGTTGCTCCGGCGGCAGCACGAAGACGAGCAGCACCCGGTACTCGGCATCGGTGCTGATCCAGCAGGACGGATGCTCGAGCAGCTCCTTGGCCATGCAGAGCAGCGTGAACTGCAAGAGCGGCAGGTCGTGCGCGTAGAATCGCGTGCTGCCCTCCGGCAACGGATCGACGCCTGCGACGGCGACGACGATCCGATCCTCCTCCCGCAGCTCGATGAGCAGCTCCTTGCTCTGCTTCAGCACCTCCCAGCCGGTCAGCTCGCCGCTCGCCCAGCGCTGGAAAAACTGGGTGTGCAGGCCGGGCAGATGAGCCTGCCACTTCTCCTCCAGCAGCTCCTGGCTCTGCCACGCCTCCAGTTCCTGACGCAGCTCGGCAGCTGCGCTGAGGACGGCGTCCAGGATCACCTCCTCGCCTGCCGGCTTCAGCAGATAGCGGGTGACGCCGTGCGCCATCGCATCCTGCGCATAGGTGAAGTTGTCGTGTCCGCTCAGGATGATCAGCTTCATCCGGGCGCGCGCTCCCCGTTGCTCATGCAGCTTGCGCACCAGCGTCAGCCCGTCCATCTCGGGCATCTGCACGTCGAGCAGCATCAGATCCGGCGCCTTGGTGGCGATCAGTCGGAGCGCCTCGGCGCCATTGCGCGCCACCCCGATCACCTCGATGCCGTGCTCCTCCCAGGGCATGTCATGGACGAGCGCGTGGCGCAGACGCGGCTCATCCTCTACGATCATCAAGTTCATCGTGTTCCTCTCCTTCCGTCATCTGACGATAACTGGCTCGTACCGGCGCGCCTCTCTGCAGTGGGACAGCGATCCCGACGCGAGTCCCCTCGCCGGCGACGCTGTCGAACGTCATCGCTGCGCCCTCGCCGTAGTACAGCCGCATCCGCGTATACACATTGCGCAGGCCGAACAGGTCGGTCGCCGTCTCCTCGTCTCGCGAGAGTGAGGTGATGCTGCGGCGCTCCATGCGTCGCAGCTCCTCGCGGATATAGTGAAGCCGCTCCGGCGGCATGCCTGCGCCGTTGTCGGCCACGCTGATCCGCAGCGCCCCGCCCTGGATGCGACTGGCGATATGCAGCACCCCGCCGCTCTCACGCCCCTCGAGGCCATGCAAGATCGCATTCTCCACGAGCGGCTGCAGCAGCAGCTTGAGCAGCGGGATCGGCTTGGTCTCCTCCGCCGTATCGTAAGTGACCGTGAAGTTGTCCATGAAGCGCAGCTGCTGGATGCGGATATAGTAGTGCAGGTGGTTGAGGCTTTCCTCCAGGGCGAATTCCTCCTGCCCCTTGTTCAGACTGAGCCGGAAGAAGCGCGACAGCTGCATGACCATCTCGCTGATCTCGGCGCTGTCCGCGCCCTTGGCCATCCAGTAGATCGAATCGAGCGTATTGTACAGGAAATGCGGGTTGATCTGCGACTGCAAAAACTTCAGTTCGGTCGTCTTCATCCGCAGCTGCTGCTCGTAATGGTCCTCGATCAGATGCTTTTGGTCGGTGGCCATCTGGTTAAAGGCGTCCAGCAGCACGCCGAACTCGTCGCGCCGCTTGTTGTCGAGCCGGATATCGAGCTGGCCGCTGCCGATCTGCTTCATGCCGCGCGAGAGCTTGGTGAGCGGCGATGCGATGCCGCTATAGACGACCCACGCGATGACGAAGGCGAGCAGGATGCTGATGGCGATGATCGTATACGTGAACAGCCGCAGCTGGTCCGACTCCTCGTACAGCTCGCTCTTGGGCTGGACGAGCCGCAGTTGCCACATCGAATATTCCGAGTCGAAGACGACTTCCATCTCCTCGTCCGACAGCGGCGCCGCAGCCGCCTCGTCGCTGCCGCTGGCGGCGATAACGTCGCCTTGCTCATTGAGCAGCGTGATCCGCGTGTTGGCGCTGGGCACGAGTGTGCGCAGCACCTGCTGCAGCGAATTTTTGTTGATCGCGATCAGCAACAGATCGAACTGCCGCTCGGTATTGTACAGGTCCATCGAGCGCACCAGCGTCAGCGTATCCGTCCCGAGCATCTCGCCGAAGGTGGCGTCGCTGGCGACCGGCGTCTGAGGCAGCATATAGCGGACGCCGGTGCCGCCGGTGCGGGCGAGCTCGAGCAGCCACGCCTGCTGGGGCTCCGAGAGGACGCGCCGGCCGCCGAAGCTGGTCGAGATGAGCATATGCGACGCCTGATGGTAGAGCGCGATCTGCGAGGAGAAGCGGTTGACTGCCTTCAGGTTGGAGAGCTGCTTCAGCACGACCGAGAAATCGACGATCGCCGTCGGCGGCAGATAGGCGCCGTTGGCATTCAGTCGCTCGACGATCGAGGGATCGGCCGCGATGACCGCCGATAGCTCCTCGACATTTTGCAAGGCCAGATCGATATAATCCATCGTCGAAGCGAGCGCTACTGTTGTCCGCTGCTCCGCCTGCTGGTACAGGATATCCCGCGATCGCTCGATCGCGAACAGACTGATGAGGACGAGCGGCAGCAGGATGAGCAGGAAGTAACAGGTGAGCCGAACCTGGATGTTACTGCGGAACCAATCGCGCAGACGCGCGGGAAGTTGTCTCATCCTACTGCGCCTCCTCTTGCTGCTTGCGGTACCAGGCATTCACTTCGGCCGTGACCTCGTCCCCGCCTTGCGCGCGCCAGTCCGCCACGAACCGGTCGAAGGCGTCGAGCGGCTCGATGCCCATGACGATCCGCACGAACACCTCCTGCAGCTCCTCGAGCGTACGGTCGTACTTGCTCATCGCCGGCGTCGGCGCGCCATAGAAGGCATTGGGCATGATGTGATCGTGGATCGTCATGATGTTGTCGTACAGGTTAAAGTCGCCCAGCGAATCGAGCCGCTGCTTGAACAGCTCGGCATCGGGCACGTCGACCAGCGATTGGTAGATGCCCCGGTACAGATGCTTGTCATGCATCGCGAAGTCGGTCACCATCCTGCCGTTCTCCATCCGCCAGATCTCATCCTCGAACCCCAGCTTCAGATTTTTGTAATCGCTCACGATAAAGTCCAAAAATTGAATGACCAGCTCGGGATGAGCGGTGCCGGTCGGGATGACGTTATAGCCTCGCACCTGGTCCTTGCCTTTGACGCCGCTATGGCCCTTGGGCCCGACAGGGTAAGGGAGCTTGATCCATTCGGCCTCGGGCTCGCGGCGCTTGTTGGCGGCGATCGGTCCGCGCGTATCGTACCAGGTGGCGGAGAACAGGCCGACCATGCCGTTCTCGACCTTCTCGTACAGGTTGCTTTGCAGATTGAGCGGGAACTCCTGGTCCAGCAGCTGTTCCCGGTATAGTCTGGCGAGATAGGCGAGCGCTTGCTTGGTCTCCGACAGGATGCTGCCGTTGACGAGCTGGCCGTCCCGCTCGAACCACATGCCAGGCTGCACGCCGAACGCGCCGAAGAACGGCGCGGAGCGGCCGAGGTCGAACATCATCATCAGCCCGATCGTATCGCGCTTGCCGTTCCCGTCAGGGTCGTTCAAGGTAAAGGCGCGGATCACCTCGTAGTACTCCTCCAGTGTCTCTGGCGGCTCCAGACCCAGCCGGTCGAGCCAGTCCTTGCGGACATACATCAGCTCGTCGCCGATCACTTCATTGAGACTGGGGATCGCGTAGATCTGGCCGTTGTAGCGCACACGGTCCCACAGCTCGTCCGGGATTCTCTCCAGCAGATTCGGTCCATAGGCGACGAGCAGATCATCGAGCGGCATAAAGGCGTCCTGCTTCAGATAGTTGTCGAACCAGACCGCCTCGTACGTATGCAGCATATCCGGCAGCTTGCCTGACGACATGATCACATCGAGCCGTTCCTCGTACACCTCCGGCGGCGGCGTGATCACCTGGATATCGAGGTTGGTGCGCTGTTCGATATACGCGAGATAAGGATTTTCGTTTTCGTCCATGCCTTCGGGGAAGGCAAGTCCCAGATTATTGATAACGATGCTGATCGCGCGCGGTCCGGAGGGCCCGTCTGGCTCCGTCGGGTCGCCAGCGGACAGGCAGCTGGCGCAGAGCAGCATCGCAGCGAGCGAGGCCAGAGCGGCGGAGGTGCGTATCGGTCTTCGCATGGGTGTGTCGCTCCTTCAGATAAGAGTAGACGATCAAGATTGCAGAAGGCTGCTTGCTTGTGCCTGATCACACGTTAATTCGACAGACAGTAGCTTTCCCCTGCTCGGGGGTGCCAATGCCTATAATTTGGACATGTAATAAAACATGACATCGATGTTTTGGTTTGTGAATATCAACAAATGGAAAAGGTTGATTATCGTAAATTTTCTAAAGACAAACTGAATTATTTGTAATATAATATGACACATGAAAGAAATCGAGTTAGATAACCTTACATTTAAATAGAGAGGACGAAGAATATGAAAGCTGTGGAGGCGAGGCCATACGCTTGGCCATACGACGGTAAGCTGGATGCGACAAAGACAGCATTAATCATAATTGATATGCAGATCGACTTTTGCGGCAAGGGTGGCTACGTCGAGCAGATGGGCTACGACCTGTCGTTGACGGCTCGGCCGATCGAGCCGATCAAGCGGCTGCTCGCTGGCGTGCGACAGATCGAAGGCTTCACAGTCATCCATACGCGGGAGGGGCATAAGCCGGACCTCTCCGACCTGCCGGCCAACAAGCGCTGGCGGAGCGCGCAGATCGGCGCCGAGATCGGCTCGGCGGGACCGGCCGGACGCATCCTGGTGCGTGGCGAGCCGGGCTGGCAGATCATCGACGAGCTGGCGCCGATCGCAGGCGAGCCGATCATAGACAAGCCGGGCAAGGGGAGCTTTTATGCCACCGACCTCGATCTGATCCTGAAGAACCGCGGCATCACGCATCTGATCCTGACCGGCATCACCACCGACGTGTGCGTCCACACGACGATGCGAGAGGCCAATGACCGCGGCTACGAATGTCTGATCCTCGAGGATTGCACCGGCGCTACCGATGAGGGCAATCATCTGGCCGCTCTCAAGATGGTGACGATGCAGGGCGGCGTCTTCGGCAGCGTCGGCCATTCGGACGATCTGCTAGCGGCGCTGGACCAACTATAGACCGACGCACAGACGAAGCGATGTTGACGATGAGCGAGACTAGACGATAGACAACAAGAGACCATACCATCGGAGGGAAACCCTATGCGAAAAACGAATCGACCCACCTGGCTTATCCTGCTGTTGACACTGGCACTAATCGCGACCGGCTGCGGCGCGACGGGCAAGGCGAATACAAGCGGCGAGGGCGCTGCCGAAGGCTCGGGCGAGCTGAAGAAGGTCGTCTTGCGGCTCAAATGGGTCCATCAGGCGCAGTTCGCCGGCTTTTATGCAGCGGTAGAGAAAGGCTATTACAAGGATGCAGGGCTGGACGTCGAGATCCGGCCGGGCGGCTCCGACTTCCCGTCGGTGCAAATGGTCGCCTCGGGCAGCGAGCACTTCGGCGTCACTGGCGCTGACCAGATCCTGCTCGGTCGCGAGAAGGGTGTGCCGGTGACGGCGCTGGCGACGATCTACCGGGAGACACCGTTTGTCCTGTTCGCGCTCAAGGAATCGGGGATCGAGACGATGGAGGACCTGGTCGGTCAGCGCATCGGCGTCAAGCTGGGCGGCAACGAGGAGCTGACGTATCGGGCGATGGCGGACAGCGCCGGCATCGACACCAAGGATATCGACGAGATGCCGGTCAAGTTCGACCTCAGTCCGCTGCTGAGCGGGCAAGTGAAGGCATGGCCGGGGTACGTGATCAACGAAGTGCTCGCTACGGAAGCGCAAGGGCATGAAGTGAACATCATCAAACCGCAGGACTACGGCATCAACTTCTATGCCGACACGCTGTTCGCCAAGCAGGAGCTGATCGAGAAGGACCCTGAGCTCGTGCGCGGCTTCGTCCAAGCGTCGATGAAGGGCTGGGAATATGCGATCGATCACCCGGAGGAAGCGGCCGAGATGGGGCTGAAGTACGGGGAGAACCTGAAGCTTGACCATGAAATTAATATGATGAAGGCCAGCATCCCGCTGCTGCAGCCGGACAATCGTCCGCTCGGCAAGATGGACACCGCAGCCTGGGAGACCTTGCAGGACAATCTGATGAAGCTGGAGTTTTTGAAGAAAGAGCAGGATTTGTCGACGATATTCACCAATGAATTTTTGGAATAGGGGGCGTGAACGATGGGAACACCGCTAAGAATCGTAGAGGAACGCGCCTCGGGCGGAACAGGCATCCGTCCCGAGGCAGGTCGTGAGCTGGCCGTATCGCTGCGCAACTGCTCGCTCGCCTTCGGCGACGTACAGGTGCTGAATAATGTCTCGCTCGATGTGTATAAAAATGAATTTCTGTCGATCCTCGGTCCGAGCGGCTGCGGCAAATCTACGCTGCTGCGGCTGATGCTCGACCTGCTGAAGCCTCTGCCGGGCGGCGAGATCGTCTATGCCGACAAGGAGCCGTCGATCGGCATGGTATTTCAGAAGCCGGTGCTCATGCCGTGGCTGACTGCGCTGCAGAACATCGTGCTGCCGCTGACGCTCGGCGCGAAGAAGAAGCTGGGCAAAAAAGAGGCGCGGGAAAAGGGCGAGGAGGCGCTGAAGCTCGTCGGCCTGCAAGACTTCCGCAACCACTTCCCGCATCAGCTGAGCGGCGGCATGCAGCAGCGGATCGCGATCGCTCGCGCGCTGGCGGCCGAGCCGACGGTGCTGCTCATGGATGAGCCGTTCGGCGCGCTCGACGAATTCACCCGCGAGCGGCTCAACTTCGAGCTGCTGCGCCTGTGGGAGAGCCCGGACAACAGCCTCAGCTCGGTCGTCATGGTGACGCACTCGATCCAGGAGTCGGTCATCATGTCGGATCGCGTCATCATGATGTCGCCGCGTCCGGCGGCGGTAGACGAGGTGCTGGAGGTGCCGCTGCCCCGTCCCCGCGAGGTGGGGATGGAGGAGCTGCCGGCGTTCCATCAGACGGTCAAGGCATTGCGGAAGCGGGTGAAGGACCAATGAACGAGAAGGTCAAAACGGTATTGTACCCGGTCGTCTTCGCTCTCGGCTTCATCGCACTGTGGGAGCTGGCGGTTCGGCTGTTCGAGCTCCCGGTCTATCTGCTGCCTGCTCCGAGCGCGATTGTCGGCGTCATCGACGGCACGCTGGGCGGCCATATGATGGTCACCTTGACGGAGGCATTGGTCGGTTTTGTGCTAGCCAATATTCTCGGCTTCGCGACGGCGGTCATCTTCGTCCATTCCAAGCCGATCGAGAAGGGCGCATTTCCTTTGGCAATCGCGCTCAAGACGACGCCGCTTGTGGCGCTCGCGCCGCTGCTCGTCGTCTGGATGGGGACGGGGTATACGTCCAAGGTCGTCGCTTCGATGCTCATCTGCTTTTTCCCGATCCTGGTCAATAGCGTGAAGGGCTTGAAGGCAATCGAGCATGAGGCGTGGGAGCTGTTCTCCACGTACAAGGGGACGCGCTGGGAGATCTTCTGGAAGCTGCGGCTGCCGACGAGTCTGCCTTATGTGCTATCGGCGCTCAAGATCTCGAGCTCGCTGGCGATCGTAGGCGCGATCGTAGGCGAGTTCGTAGGGGCGAACAAGGGGCTCGGCTATGTCGTGCTCGTCTCCTCGTACCATATGGATACGCCAAACATGTTCTCTGCGATTATCGCGTCGGCGGTGTGCGGGCTGTTGTTGTTCTGGACGATCAGTATGATCGAGAAGAAGGTTATTTTCTGGCAAAGGGTGGATGAGGTGTGAGATGCACAGTAATCAAAGTCGATAGCGCCTCGCCCAGCGATACAGCGGGTCTGAGACGTCTGGTCGAGGAAGGCGCGCTGCGCCCGCAGGATGTGGTGGCCGTGCTCGGCAAGACGGAGGGCAACGGCTGCGTCAATGACTTCACCAGAGGCTATGCGACGCAGGCGCTGAAGGCGTGGTTCGCCGGCAATGGCGGCAGCGAGGCGATCTCCTATGTGATGTCGGGCGGCACGGAGGGCGTGCTAAGCCCGCACTTCACCGTCGTCAGTCGGACGGCTGGCGGAGCAACGGGCGTAGGTGCTGGAGTCAAGGGCGCGGATGTAGGCGCTGGCAATGGTGAGACTGGCGGAGTCAAGTCGCTGGCGATCGGCACGGCCCGCACGCCTTCGCTGCGGCCGGAGGAGCTGGGCCGTCTGGCGCAGGTGGAGCATGTGGCGACAGCGGTCAGGCGGGCGATGGCCGAGGCGGGCATCGCGGACGCGGCGGACGTGCATTTCGTCCAGATCAAATGTCCGCTGCTGACGGCTGTCGAGGTGTATGAGGCGCTGGAGCGCGGCTGCATGGCGGTGACGGAGGATACGTACAAGTCGATGGGCTACTCCCGGGGTGCGTCGGCGCTCGGCGCAGCGCTGGCGCTCGGCGAGGTCGACGGCGTGCGCGACGAGGATATCTGCCACGCCTGGGAGCTGTATAGCGCGGTCGCCTCGACATCGGCGGGCAGTGAGCTGGACTACTGCGAGGTCGTCGTCTTCGGCAACTCGGCGGCGGCCGAGGGACCGCAGTTCATCGATCATGAGGTGATGACCGATGCGATCGACGGCGCGGCGCTGTCGCGGATGCTGCAGCGTCATCCCGGAGCATCGGTCGTGCAGGTGCTGGCCAAGGCCGAGGCTGACCCGACAGGCTATGTGCGGGGACGCCGCCATACGATGCTGAACGATTCGGATATTAACCATACCCGCCATGCCCGCGCCGTCGTCGGTGGGGTGCTGGCCTCGCTCGTCGGCGACCCGATGATCTATGTGTCGGGCGGCGCGGAGCACCAAGGTCCGGCTGGCGGCGGACCGGTTGCGGTCATCTTCACGAGAGCGGAGCAGGCTTAAGCTAACGGACTCATACTATAGATGCTGGAGGTAGTGCTTCATGATAACGACACAACAAACGAAGGTGCTGAAGGGCGCTGACATGACCTGGGATCTGATGCCGAACCATGTCGAGCTGTACCATCGGGAGATCGTCTCGGCGGCCGAGGCAGACGGCATGGGCATTCGCACGAGCTCGGTGCTGTGGGAGAAGATTGGCGTCGGCGGGCAGGTGCTGCCGCACTATCATGACGTGGTGGAGATCATCCATATCACTGTTGGCCAGGTAAGGCTGCTGTGCAATGGCGAGTGGCGCGATTATGAGGCAGGCGATACGTTCCAGGTGCCGGCCGGGGTCGTCCATTCTGTAGCGAACCGCGGCGACGCGCCGTCGGAGCAGATCAGCATATTCCTGCCTGCTGAGCAGGATGTGCCGAGCAACTCATTTTTTAATACGACGCTGGTGGACGACGTGTACTCCGCCAGCATCCGCTAGCCGGAAGCGGTAGCGCGCAGGCAAGGAGATGGGGATGGGGGAGTCGCGCAAGGCGCATGGACCTCTCCCGCCCATCTCGTACTTGCGACCCTGCGCGGACGCCGGGCAGCCTATGGCTATCTCGCGCGAGACGAGCGGCAAGATCGGCTTCACCTGCGGCGATATCCTGCTGATCCCAGACCTCCAGGATGCCGTAGTGCTGGCCGGTGCGAGTGGCATGCAGCGTGCCATTCACCGCGTTAATGTTATGGAAGTGCCGGATGTCATCGACTGGGTGCGACCGGGCGAATTTCTCATTACGAGCGGCTTTCCGTTCCGCGATCATCCCGAGGTGCTCTTGGCGATCATCCCGCAGCTCGCGGAGAAGGGCGTCGCTGCGCTCGGCGTCAAGACCAAGCGGTTCATCGATCATATCCCGGAGCAGGTGCTGGAGCTGGCCGATCAGCTCGGCTTCCCGATCCTCGAGCTGCCGGCGTCGACGGTATTCTCGGATGTGGTGCGCGGCATCATGGAGCGGGTGCTGGTGCAGGAGGCGCGGGAGCTGTCGCTGCTCCAGAGCCGCTTCCAGAAGCTGTCGCAGCAGTTGCTCTTCGGCAGGGGGCTGGAGGAGTTCGTCCAGACGCTCGACGGGATGCTGGATAATCCGATCGTCCTGCTCGACGATGCCGACCATCTGCTGCTCTCTCCGCAAGCTGCCGCGCTCTCGACCGATCCGGCCGTGTGGTCGGGGCTGCGGGAGTTCAGCAACCTTGGCGTCAGCTTCGTGACCGTCGGCGCTCGTCGCATCCGAGTGTACATCTCCGAGGTCGGCGGTCAACGCCACCAGCGCTGTCTGCTGATGCTGCTGGAGTGGAATCAGGAGCTGACGGTCGTCGATCAGCTGACCATCGACCGGGTCGGCGTGCTGGTCGGACTGGAGATGATCAATGCCCAGGCGCGGCGGGAGGTCGAGTCCAAGTACGTCGACCAGTTCCTCCAGGACTGGCTGAGCGGGCGAATCGTCACCAGCGAGGATCTGCTGATCCGTGGCGAGGCATGCGGCTGTCCGATGCCGGAGGGACGGCGGCTCTACGCCGGTCTGGTCCGCTGGCTGGATGGCAAGCCGCAGGCGCGCGCGCTCCAATCGGCGATGCGCCGACTACGTGCCCGACTGGCGCCGCATATCCATGTGACGCTGCTCGAGGGCGAGCTGGCGATGCTGCTGTCGGCTGATCCAGAGGGCGAGCCGGAGGCTGTTCTGGCCCAGGCATTATCCGAGCTAGGCGACGTATTTGGCGTTGGGAGCTGCTCGATCTGTCTCGGCCACGTCGTGCAGCAGACGCATCTGGTGCATATCAGCTATCAGGATGCGAGGAAGATCCACGCCATCAGCGCCATTTGCGACTTCCGCGAGCCGATCATCGACAATCGTCGCCTTGGCGTCTTCGAGCTGTTGTATCTGCTGCCGGACAATGAAGAGGTGCAAGCCTACGCAGACCGTTATGTAGCGCCGCTGCTGGCTTATGACAAGAAGCACAAAACGATGCTGCTGGAGACGGTGAAGCTGTACTTCCGCTACAACCGCAATGTGAAAAAGACTTCGCAGGAGCTGTTCACCCACTATAATACGGTGACCTATCGCATCGAGCGGGCATGCGAGCTGCTCGGGCTGCGCCAGGACGAAGGCGACGATCTGCTGCAGCTGCAGCTGGCGCTCAAGCTGCACGAGATGCGGCCTGCGGCGAGGTAGGCAGCGCGATGCCGAGGATAGGATGAGAGAAGGAGGAGGGTTCGCGTGGAGAGACGACTACTGCCGGAGCTGCTGGACATCGAGTGGCTCCAGGAAAGCTATCGGAGCGGTGCGCTGACGCCGCAGGCTGTCGTAGAGGAGATCGTACGTCGGGCGGAGCGCGACGAGGCGCTGAACATCTGGATATCGCCGCCTTCGCTGGCGTGGATACAGCCGTATGTGGATCGTCTGCCATCGCAGCCGTCGGAGACGTCGCCGCTGTGGGGCATTCCGTTCGCTATTAAGGACAATATCGACCTTGAGGGCGTGCCGACGACGGCGGCTTGTCCGGCATTTGCCTATACGCCTGCAGAGGATGCTGCTATCGTCGCCCGGCTGATCGAGGCCGGGGCAATCCCGGTGGGCAAGACCAATCTCGACCAGTTCGCCACCGGCCTGGTGGGCACGCGCAGCCCTTATGGAGAGGCGGGCAACGCCTTGCGTCCCGAGCTGATCAGCGGCGGCTCGAGCTCCGGCTCGGCGGTCGCAGTGGCGCGAGGACAGGCGTGCTTCTCACTGGGGACGGATACGGCGGGCTCCGGTCGGGTGCCGGCAGCCTTGCATGGCCTGATCGGCTACAAGCCGTCGCTCGGCGCCTGGCCGACCAAGGGCGTCGTCCCGGCATGCGAGAGTCTGGACTGCGTCAATGTGTTCGCGGTGACGCTCGCGGATGCGCTGGCCGTAGACCGCGTGGCGCGTGGGCCCGAGGCGAGCGACCCGTGGTCGCGTGAGCTGTCGAGAGCGGATGCTGCATTGCCAGAGCGTGTAGTGCTGCCCGAGGGAGAGCTGGAGTTCTATGGTCCTTATGCCTCGGAGTACCGGGAGGCGTGGACGCGTGCGCTGTCGCGACTCGAGTCGCTTGGCGTGCCGGTCGTCTACGTCGACTATGCGCGGTTTGCCGAAGCGGCGAAGCTGCTCTACGAAGGCCCGTATGTGGCTGAGCGCTGGGCGGGACTGGGAGCGTTCGTCGAAGCGCATCCGGGCGCGACCTTCCCGGTGACGGAGCAGATCCTGCGTGCGGGGGCTGAGCCGCAGCATACGGCGGCTGCGTTGTTCCAGGCGATGCACCGTCTGCAGCGTTACCGTCAGGAGACGCGCGAGCTGCTGGCGGGCGCGGTGCTGGCGATGCCGACCTGCGGCGGCACGTGGACGCGCGACCAGGTGCGAGAGCAGCCGATCGCCGCCAATAGCGCGATGGGCAAGTACACGAACCATTGCAATCTGCTCGACCTGTGCGCCGTCGCCATCCCCGCCGATGAGGCGGCAGAGCGGCTGCCGTTCGGCATCACGCTGTTCGCGCTGGCCGAGGAGGAGCATTTGATCTGCGGAGCGGCGGAGCGGTTCCTCTCTGGGGGTACGTCAGCAGGCGCGATTCACGCTGATGCAGTGCTGCGCAGTGGCGGCAAGGTCGGCGATGCGACGTCTCGGAGATCGGCAGGGGCAGACCATGCGCTGGCCGACAGCGTGACCGTCGCCGCTCCGGCAATGACGTCGGTAGCAGTCTGCGGCCTGCACATGCGCGGCTTGCCACTGGAGCAGCAGATGCTGGAGCACGGCGCGCGTTTCCTGCGTGAAGCGCAGACGGCGCCGCGATACCGGTTGTTCAAGCTCGCGACCGAGCCAGCCAAGCCAGGGCTGGTGAAGCAGCCGGAAGGCGGCGTACCGATCGCGCTGGAGGTGTGGGAGATGCCGATTGATCGCTTCGGCGCATTCGCCGCGCTCATCCCGGCGCCGCTTGGCATCGGCAAGGTCGAGCTGGACGACGGCAGCGAGGTGACGGGCTTCATCTGCGAGGGCTACGCCGCTTCTGGCGGACTAGGCGAAGCCGAGGATGTGACCCGCTTCGGCGGTTGGCGACAGATGCTGGCGGCGATGACGACGAGGTAGGGTAAGGTGGGGGGAGCTTGGCGGAGGCCGCAGCTTAGCTAAGCGAGCCCGCGTTGGCTTATTGCTAATGGGAGGCCGACGCCTAACATCGGGAACCGTTCTGGCATATCGCCAAACGCTGGCCCCTCGCTATCGTGAACTGTTCGTCTAGACTTATCGCCAAGCGCTCGCCCCAGGCTGACGGACAAACCCTCGTCCGGGCTGATCGCCAAGCGTTCGCCCTTCGCTATCGTCAACTGATCGCCCAGACTGATCGCCAAGCGCTCGCTCCTAGCTTTCGTCAACTAGACTGATCGCCAAGCGATAGACATGACTTATGAACGCCAAGCGATAGACATGACTTATGAACGCCAAGCCCCGGTTAACCACTGTGCGGTGAGCCGGGGCTTCGAATAGCTCTCAGCCACTTTTCCCAAGTCAGATACAAGTCTAGCCAACAATCCTCGCTGGAAGTGAGCGTAACTGCAAAAGTACATTTATTTCGAGAAAAAAGGGCTGAAACGGGGAGTTTAACTGCAAAAATACAGTTAAATCGACTGATATTGAACCGGTAGGTGTATTTTCTCAATTTTAAGTGTACTTTTGCATTTATGACTTTGGTTTCAAGGAATACGTAATAAAATAAATGTATTTTTGCAGTTAGCGAAACAGCACACTGAGGGAACAGCGCTGAACACATCATCCTGCTGTTCCCTCAGTGTGTTGGATGCCCTAGAAAGAGATACTAGTCCCGACGGTGGAAGGTATATGGCCCGCATCGGCTCTTATACATGATATATAGTTCAAACTACACCTTGCATGGTAAAGCCCGCGTCTCGTCTAAAGCCCACACCTCGGCTTACAGCTGCGTAAATATGCGACCTCATGCTGCTGCCAACTGCTACTGTAAGTCCTGTTTCGCTGCGTCTTCGCTGCTTTTTTCTTTCAGAAGTTATAGCAGACGGAAGGCATCCTTGTCCAAGGTGTAGCGAGTCGTACGTTGCTGGCTTTGTGACTTGATGGGATGAAAGATGCTTTGTTGGCTTAGGATGATTAGTCTGCGCGTGGCGCTGCGAGGGTTGATTTTTAAGTGCCGTTGGATATCGATGGGGCGCACTACAGCGCCGAGCCGATATGCGAGTCGTATAATTTCTTTATCGATCGGGTCGATCTTGTCTGTTGGTAAACCATCTTGTTGGTAACGGCTAAGTACCATACGCAGCAGCGTGATGCATAGCTCTGGCCGGTCTGCGACATCATCGTAAGAGAAGGAAATGACTTGAAAACCCATCGCAGTCAGGAAGGTTTCCCGATTTAACTCGTTGCAATACTTTTGGCGATCCATGTCACGCACGTGCGGACCAAAGCCCTTGATCTCGATAATGAGCTTGGTCATCGGAGTAAGCCAGGCGAAATCGCAAAAAAAATGACGCCCTCGCCAGTCGGCCACTTCATACTCCGGATGCAGATTGGCGAAGTTACCGCGAAGCGGCCACCACACTTGTCGACAGAACAATCGCTCAGCCTCCCGATGTCCTCGCTCTAAGCGAGCCCGGCGCTCCCCGGTTCTTCCACTAAGATGCGACTGGATAAATGCTTCATGGTGTTGCGCAACATCCATCTTCTATTCTCCCTTCTTAGTCCCTTGCTAAAATAAACGCAAAAAAAGCACGTCCTGTCCATGCGCTGCAAGCAGCTCATGGAAGGACGTGCTTCGTCTCGTTGAGGATAGTATAACTGGAATGACTAGGAAATTCCAGCTTGAATATGCTCCTCGCGATCGTAACGGAAAAACAGTCCGGTTATGCTCATCTGTGAGCAAGAACGGGCTGTGCGCCGCCCCATCGCTACTCCCTACCCCATCACTCCCGCCCCCGCCGCTGCTCGGCGACATACCGGGAGGGCGGGTAGCCCATGATGCGGGAGAACGCCTTGCTGAACGACTGGATCGTCTCGTAGCCAAGCATCTCGGCGACCTGGCTGATCGACAGATGGCCGTACCCTAGCAGCTCCAGCGCCTTTTCGATCTTCTTGTGATTGATGTAGCGCTGCAGCGTCATGCCGGTCCTCTGCTTGAAGGCATGAGAGAGGTAGGTGGCGTTGTAGTTGAGCTCGGCGGCGATCGCCTGGATGCTCTTGAGCTCCAGGATATGCGTCTCGACATAACGGATCACCGCATACACCGTATGCCCGACCGAATGAGGCGAGCGCTGCGGCGCATGCAGGCTGCTGTGACTGCTGCCGGTGAAGGCCCGATAGGCCGAGATGAGGATCGATTCGCAGGTGTTGCGAATCATCGCCTCGGCATACGGTTGCTGCGTGTAGAACTCCTCGATTCCCCGAAGGAACGGCATGAGGACGCTAGGGTTGTCACGCGCCAGACGGTAAGGCTCCGAGGCGAGATAATCCCGAATCTCGGCAAAGTCCGGCGCGGTCCGGTCGTTGAAGTGAAAGCCCATGTACACAAAGCGGAGCACATCGGATGCGCCGGCATGAATCGCGTGCGAGTACCCCGGATTGTTGAACACGAGGTCGCCCGCCTGCACCTGCAGCGTCGTATCGCCGATGACGAAGCTGCCGCTGCCGGAGACGATGTAGCTGAGCTCCATACATACCTGCGGGTGCAGGGCGATCTCATAGCCGCGTTCGCAGGCGATCTCGCCGATCTGCAGCAGGTCGATCATGCCGTAGCTGGCCTCGCCGGCAGCGAACAGATTGTCAAAGTGGAACAGCCGTCCCGCTTCTACGGAATCCTGGTGATCCATGCAGGTCTCGCCTCTCTATTCCTAGTGTGTAGCAGGCAGCTCGATCCACTGATGCGGTCGCTGCATCGCCTGCGTTCCGTATTCGATGCAGGTCATGATCGCGATCGTCTCGGCTGGATCGACAGGTGCATTGCCCGTCTGGAAAAATTGTAGCAGATGCTCGATAAACGATGCAAAAAAGTCCGATTCGGCTGTCTGTGCGGAGGCGTCGCCGCCCTGCACTTGCCAGGCGAGGCGGAATGGGCCGCCCGTCAGGTGGGCCATCACGGCCTGGCGTCCGTCAGGGTAGCTGATCAGCAGCGACGGCGTCTGCTCGGTGCCGATCGACATGATGCGGCTCGGATCGGCGCCCATCAGCATGACGATCGGTTCGATCTGATGCACGGCATAGTTGCCGTAACGTCCCGGCCCCTGGCTGAACAGCATATCGATCGGTTGTCCGGCCGCGGCCTTGTACTCCTGGGCGAACCGGAGCGCCGAGGAGGAGAAGATCGGCGTATTATGCTCCGCCGCGAGCGCGAACAGCCACAGCGCGGTAGCGCGATCCGGAGCGAATGTCTTGTCGATGTATGTCGGCTTGCCTGAGCGCAGCGGCAGCTCCGCGAGCGCCTCATGGTGCTCGGGGTTGTCTGGCGACAGCACGATCAGGTAGTCGCTCTGCGCGATGACCGCTTCGATGCTGTCGAGCAACTCGATCCCCATATCCTGGGCCCACTCGGCATTGGTGCGGCCGGCAGGCGCGTCGATCATGCCATAGGCGCACGTCACCTTAAGCGCGCCGCCAGAGGCGTCGGCGATCCATTGCGGGTATTTATTGGCGTGCCACTCGTCGAGGTAGTAGTCGATGAATCCGATCGTTTTCATAGGTAAGCCTCCTGTTGATCTGCTATGCGTAACGGGAAGGTCTGGATGCCCGATGCTCGCCTGTTAGTAAGAAATCTCGCGCTTGGCGTCGGAGGAATCGTAGATGCCCTGGATGATCTTGGACGACAGGATGACGGTATCGATATGGGATGGCAGCTTCTCGCCGGTGCGAATGCAGGAGAGGAAGCCGTCGATCTCGGCCTGGAACATATCGACCGAGCGGAACGACGGCGATGTCTCCAACAGCATGCCGTCCTTGGCGCTATATACCTTGAAGTTGCTGCCGTATTGCAGGCGGACGCCGGCTTTGTCGCCGAGGAAGTCGATGTACATCTCCTTCTCGCCGATGTTTTGCGCCCAGGCGCCGTTCATGCTGATTGTCGGACCAGCGGTACGGATCATCGCGGTTACGAAGTCATCGACATCGTAGGTGCCATCATATTTGGGCGGGCCGGCCCACATCGATTCGTAGGCGTAGTTCGGCATATCGACGCCGAGCTTGCAGAAGGCTTGACCGGAGACGGTCTGCGGCTCGGGATCGCCAGTACAATACATGACGATATCGAGGAAATGGACGCCCCAGTCGATGAGCGCGCCGCCGCCGGCGATCGCTTTGGTCGTGAATGCGCCGCCGAGTCCGGGAATCGAGCGATGGCCGCGGAAGCTGACGTACACATGATAGACCTCGCCCAGCTCGCCGTTTTCGATCATCCGCTTGATGTGGTTGACGCTGGTATTGAAGCGATTGACGACGCCGATGTTGAGCGTTACGCCTGTTTCGTGCTGTACCTTCTGCATCTCCAGCGCTTCCTCGTAGGTACGGGCTGCCGGCTTCTCGCAGAGCACATGCTTGCCTGCGCGCATGCAGTCGATCGAGATCGAGGCATGGACATGGTTCGGCGTACAGATCGAGACGGCATCGACCTCAGGGTCCTCGAGCGCCACCTTGTAATCGGAGATGGCGATGCCGCAGCCGTATTCAGCGACGGCCTGCTCGGCCTTGGATTGGATGATGTCGCAGAAGTATTTGATCTCTGCGCCCTCGTTGGCCAGATAAGATTTGATATGGGCGGCGCTGGCGATCGTGCCGCAGCCGATAATAGCGACTTTGAGCGTAGACAAGTCGGATTCCTCCTATGCGTTAAGTTATCCCTATTATAGCTTTGACCGTCGTGGAAAGGGAGTTGAAAAGAGCGGAGTTGGTTATCCGAATTTGTGGTTTGGGGAAATGGAAAAAGCCCAGGCGTGTTTGCCAGAGCTAGAGGTTGGATGGAATTCCTATATTGGCTGACGGGCACGCTGGACTTGTGAGTGCTATCGGTCCAACTTATGCAACTTTGTTATTCATTCGGCGTACATACTGTATCTTCCAATAAAAGGAGTTGAGAGTATTGAGAAAGAAGCTGATTGCTTTAGTTGCATGTTTAGGGCTCTTAATTTCGAGCTCTTCTTATGCCACGGAGAATAATATAGACAGTCGAGTCGCTGAACAATTTGATATGACAGGCAAGTTTTTGAAGAAGATTGGTCTAACTATTCGCTATGACGAACAGACGCAGCCTGAGTGGGCATTTACCGGAATTCATGTTCCAGTTCGTGAATTGTTCGGAGGTGCAACTGAAATCACTTGGGACAACAACACGAAAACTTCTTATATCAAGAGAAATGGTGTCCAACTTGTAGTGTCACAGGACACAAAATATAAACTGACTAAAAATCAAGTCGCGTGGCCGAAAGAATGGACGAGCTTCGATAAAGGGAAAATGTATATCAAATTTCCTTATCTCGCTTACATTTTTGACAGATATGCAGATTTCTCTGCTGGTTCTGAAGAATCAGAGTGGAAAGAACGCTTGGAATTCTTGGGCATCGAATATATCGATAATAATGACTCCACTGCTAAAGATAATACCGTGCACTCGTTTGTAAAATATAACTGAAGGGAGTGGTTGTGAATTATGAAAAATATATTTACTGGCGTGCTGCTGGCGGTTTCTTTAGTCTTTTGCGCTTTTCCAGTTTACGGGTCGGATATTCAAATCAAAGTGGATGGTAAAGTTATTCCCTCAGATGTTTCGCCTGAGATCCGAAATAACCGAACGATGGTGCCTCTGCGCGTAATTAGCGAAATTCTGGGAGCAAATATACAATGGGACAATTCCGAGGCCATTCTTACGAAAGGCGATATGAAAGTATTGTTACGTTTGAATAATGCTACAGCGGATAAAAAGGGTGACAAGATTCAACTGGATGTGAAGCCCTATCTGAAAAATAATCGTGTCCTGGTTCCACTTCGTTTCATTGCCGAGGCCTTCCAAGCCAGTGTCAATTACAGCAATTTGACGGTATCCATCGATACGCCCCCATTGTTCATAGAAGGTGAACAAGTAAAATCATTACAATACGAATATCGCATGACTATGGGCGGAACCGTATATCAAATCAATGGAAATTCATATATTGAAGAAATATACAATATATTCTTGAGTAATAAGGTTGAAAAAGTAAACACTCCAGCTAACTACTCGTGGATGGTGAATACTGAAACACCAGGATCTTATTATAAAAATGGACAATTTGATTTTCTTGACCAAAAGGGAGATAGCTTAGCGCGCTTTGATCTTTATTCATTAAATCAGTTTTTTCCAGCTGAACTTCTAGATGGATACCCTGTCCGTTTAATTCATGATTTCTCTAATGATCAATGGTATTTGTTTAATAAAACCACACCGAAAACGATTGATGAGTTAATCCACAATGCCTTGATGAACGGATTTGTGAAGGTTATTAAAGATACAAATGCGATTCCAAACGAAACTAAAGGTTCCTAATAATTATAATCAGCCTACTTCTGATACTCCCGAGGCGTCATACCCGTGGCCTGCTTGAAGAGGCGGCTGAAATAGAAGGGATCGGCGTAGCCGACCAGCTCGCCGACGGCCTTGACCGGGAGGTCCTTGCGATGCTGGAGCAGACGTTTGGCCTCATTTATCCGCAGCGCAGCGATATATTTCGACGGCGCCTCGCCGGCATGCTTGATAAATATTTTGCTCAGATAAGCCGACGAGAAGTTGAATTGCTTGGCAAGCTGCTCGAGGCTGATGTCCTCGTGGAAGTGCTCTCGCAAATAATGCTGAATATGCTGCACCGTTTTTTCGCTGTCATTGGTATGGACGACAGGCTCGCTGGACAGCTGCGCATATACATCATCCAGTACATCGGACAGCTCCTGTGGCTTGACGGGCTTGAGCACATAATGCCGGACGTTGAATTTCATGGCCAGCTGCGCATATTCGAAGTCGGCGTAGCCGCTGGCGATAATAATCGCGGTGCGCGGATAATATTTGTGCACCTCCTGGATCAACTGGAGCCCATCCATGACCGGCATCCGAATATCGGTCACGAGCAGCTGCGGCTGCAGTCGGCGGATGAGCTCGAAGGCTTCCCCGCCATGCGTCGCTTCTCCCACGACGGAGAAGCTTCTTTGGCTTTCCTCAATTTTGCGGATCAGACCGCTGCGGATCAGATCCTCGTCTTCGGCTACGATAGCCGAGTATGGATGACGGCTCATGCGGTATCACTCCTTATGCAGCAATCCCCCGATGCGCACGCACGCGCCACCCTCCGGAAGATTATAGAGTTCGAATGTTTTATGCTCGCTATAGATCAGGTTTAATCGCAAGTAAATGTTGAGCAAGCCCATGCCGTTAAGCTCCAGCGCCGGCAGGCTGCGTTCCTTCTCCAGCAATGCGAGTCTGTCGCGAAGCTCGGCGAGCTTGCCCGGATCGAAGCCGGCCCCATTGTCTCTTACTTCAATCTGCCAGCGGTCGTTGGTTACGACGCCAAGGATCTCGATACGCCATGGCGGCGCGTGAGCGCTCATGTATTTGATGCTGTTCTCGACCAGCGGCTGGACGCATAGCTTGGGAACCTCCTGGGCGAGCAAGGGTTCCGGCACGGCGATACGATAGGTGAGCCGCCCACCGAAGCGCATCTTGTTGATCTCCAGGTAATTGACGGTATGCGTCAGCTCGTCCCGCAGCGGCACCTGTCGTTCTTTGGACGTAATATAGCGCAGGAAGTCGGACATATGGTCAATCGTTGCGATGAGCGGCGCATTCATCTGTTGGGCGGCCATCTCTTGCAGATTGGCGAGCGTATTGTACAAAAAATGCGGATTCATCTGAGACTGCAATGCGCTAAGCTGCGATTGCATCATCTGAGCTTCGGCAAGGAGCAGATGATCCAGCGATTGCTTCAGTCGATCGCTCATGCTCTGGAAGGCATCATGCAGCTCATCGAGCTCGGTGAAGCCGCTATTTAATCTCTGCTGGGCGAACAGGCCCGAGCCGATATTCTCGAAGGACAGATTGCGCACCGCGCGTCGAATGCGATCCAGCGGAAGCGTGATTCGGTTGGCAGCGTAGAAGGACAACCCAATCGCCAGCGCAATCAGCGCGAAGGCTGTGCCAAACAATTGAAACGTAAACTTCCGCAGCGGACGAAACAGATCGCTCTCCGAGGTCGTCAAGATCGTATACCAGCCGGTCGAAGCGGAATAATGGAGCGACAGCAGCTGCTTCTCTGCGGTGGACGGATCGGTAAACGGGATGCTGGCGTACGTGTCGGCGCTTGGGTTCATGTCGGCCACCAGCTGGCGGAGCGCATCATCCCGTTCGCCCTCGGACTGGAACGGATAGATGACTCGGCCTTCCTTGTTCAGTACAGCGATCTGACCATTATACGGATTGTTGCTTTGAAACTCGGCGGCGCTGGTCAGGATACGATGCGCGTATTGCTTTACTTCCACGGCGCCAATCGGCACATTGTATTCGTCGTACAGCAGTCGGTACAGGGAGATGGAATATTTTCCGTCATCGGATGAATAATACTTGGACAGCTGCAAGTCCAGATTGGGATCCGAAATCAGCTTGCCCGGCTCAGTCCGCAGCAACTGCGCAATAAAAGGCTTGTCCTCTGGCGTATAAGCATGCTCCCGATTGTCGAAGCCTGTGCCGTAATAACGTCCGTTAAAGGAGTACAAATAAATCTGCTCGGCCAGTCGCGAGGGACCGATAATGGCGCTCAGCGCATCGGTCAGCACCTTGGCGTCGTCAGCAGTCGACGCGCGCGGCCTGTTGCCGCCAAGATCCGCAGAGCCAGAGGCGATGTCGTCAGGAATGCCGCCCGGCGTCAGCGGATGACTCGAGTCGTCGAGGGTGCCGCCCGGTGCGAGTGGATCACTCGAGCCATGGTTGGCCGGTGCATCAACCGGCGTATCGGAGCCCTCGCTATCATCGGCGCCGCTGTCGGCTCCTTGGGACGGAGCTTGATGCGTCATATAATTGGTGAAGCGTTCCTTCACCAAGTTGGAGTATAAGACATTCAGAGAGACCGAGTTCAATTGCTCGATCTGCTGCACCATCTGGTCCTGGATCGATTCGCCGAAGCTGCCCAGTGTGCTGATCGCTTGCTCCCTTAGCTGATGCGTAGACCAGGAATAGAAGAAGAGCACGAAGGTGGCGAATACGATCAGAATGATGGCGGAGTTTGTACAGAAAAGGACCGTTTTCATACTTTTAAACATGCAATCGAACCCCTTGGCTCTAAACTCTACGAAACATTGAAGTAATTATACCTCAACAAACACAGAATGTAAGCGGTTAAATTTATACAAGTTTAGGACGGATTATTCTATGGTGAGACCGATGCAATTGCTTATACTTAAAAGTATCATCCAGCGGGATGAAGCAGAGGCGAACAGGAACATACGAACAGGGGGATGATTCTTATATGAAAAAGTGGAAAACGAGCTTGCTTTCGGCAAGCGTCGCTTTGACGGTCGTGCTGGCGGGCTGCGGCGGCAATAACGGAAGCGCAGAGCCTAGCGGAGGCGGAGAGCAGGGCAGCGGCAAAAAGAACATTACGTTGACCTACATGGCGAGTCAGGGCTGGATCAAGGATTCGGAGATGGAGCTGGCCAAAAAATTCGAAGCGGAAACCGGCATTAAAATCGATTATCAGATCGTGCCGGCCGATCAGTACTTTAATGTGCTGAAGACAAAGCTGAACGCCGGAGAGGGTCCAGACATCTTCGGAGGGCAAAGCGGCTATAGCGAAATTACGATGAACTATAACGTGGAGAAAAATGCGGTCGATCTAAGCGATCAGGAATGGGTAAAGCGCGAAGACCCGCTCTCAATCGAGCAGTTGACCGTTGACGGCAAAGTGTATGCGCTTACGATCTGGGACACCTACAGCAGCTTCGTCGTCGCGTATAACAAAAAGCTGTTCGGCGAGCTTGGCATCGAAGTGCCAAAGACGTATGAGGAGCTGAAGCAAGCGGCGGAAACGATCAAAGCGGCCGGCGTCACGCCGATCTATGAGCCGATCGCCGACGGCTGGCATCACGTGATGTGGTTCAGCGAGCCGGGCCCCAATTACGATAAGCTCGAGCCTAACCTGTATGCGGATCTGAATGAGAACAAAAAGAAATTTGCCGACAGCCAGGCGATGCTCGACTCGCTGACGCAATTGAAGGAAATGTACGATCTGGGCTTCTTCGGCGACAACTCGCTCTCCGATACCGGCTCCGACACGGCGGCCAAGCTGGGCAGCGGCGAATTCGCCATGAGTCTGTCGGCGCAAAGCCTTGCGGTCGAGCTGGCGGACGATTATGGCTTTGAACTGGACGATATCGGCTTCTTCCCGATTCCGCTGACGGACAATCAAATCTATTACATCCACCCCGGCGGTCCGAGCAAGTTTATCTACTCTGGCTCCAAGTATATCGACGAGGCCAAGCAGTACTTTAATTTCCTGACGAAGCAGGAAAATCTGCAATTCATGCTCGATAACGATCCGACGATCTCCAATCTGAACTTCCCGGGTCTGGAGAACAAATATACGGCCGAGCAGCAGAAGCTGTTCGAAAACTATTCGGAGCGCGGGACGGACCTTCAAAACTTCGTCACCTACGTCAACCCGCAATGGATGGACATCGGCAAGGATATCGTCGCGATGCTGGCAGCCGACATGAAGCCGCTCGACGTGCTGAAGAGCATCGACCAGCGACGCGAAGAGATGGCGAAGGTAGCGCAGGACCCGAACTGGAAATAAGCCTGCGGGCTCGCGGGAATCAGGATTGGCGATAGTCGAAGGGACGACTGTTGCCAATCTTCATTCGATCGTGGAATGAGGGAGGTTGCGATGAATCGTAGCGTTTATCCGTTTTATTTTGGCCTTGCGGCATTGATCGTTTATTCCATCTTTTTTGTTTTGCCGGGCGTCATGGGCATTTTTTATTCCTTCACGAACTGGAACAGCTACTCGGACGAGATTCGTTTTATTGGCTTCGATAATTTGGCTAAGATCTTCTCGGGCGAAGGAAGATACCTTGGCTTTATCTACAATACGCTGGTGTTCACCGTCAGTACGGTGATCCTCAAGACGGCGCTTGGCTTGTTTTTTGCCATGTTGTTGAACGACGGCATCCGGGCGAAGGGCTTCCATCGCGTCATGCTGTTCATGCCCTCGATTGTCCCGATGCTCGTGGTCGGCTTGATCTTCAAATCGATCCTGAATCCCGCCACCGGTCTGCTGAACGAATCGCTGCGGATGATCGGACTGGAGGTGCTGACGCAAAAATGGCTGACCGATCTGGGCTGGGCCTTCAAATCGATCATCGCTGTAGACGTGTGGAAGGGCGTCGGCTACATTATGATCATCCTGCTGGCCGGACTGCAATCGATCGACAAAACCTATTACGAGGCGGCGGAGATCGATGGCTCGAACTTCTGGCAAAAGCTGATTCATATTACGCTTCCGCTTATTGTGCCGGCGCTTGTCGTCACGACGGTCTTAAATCTGCTGCATGGCTTGAAGGTGTTCGAGGCGGTCTACGTGTTGACCAACGGCGGACCGGGGTATGCGACAGATGTGATGTATACGGCGATCTTCAAGGAGTTTTCCACCGGCAATTACGGGATGGGCACAGCGTTGTCTTCCGTTCTGTTTGTCGTCATGACGGTGATCGGCTACTTTGTGGTACGTCTGATGTCGAGAGAGGGGGATGAGCGATGATGAACAAGACTTTGCTGCCGGCGCTGCGTAATGTGTTCGCCTGGCTGCTGAGCGCGATCATGTTTATTCCGCTGCTGCTCGTTGTTGTGAACTCCTTCAAGACGAAAGCCGAGGCGAACGGCATGAATATGTCGCTCCCTAGCGACTTTCAGTGGTCGAACTATTCAATCGTCATCGCGGAGGGCAAGCTCATCCGATCCTTCTTCAACAGCTTGCTGTATGCGGGAGGCGCGACGGTCGGCAGTATTCTGCTGGCCGCGCTTGCAGCCTATGTCTTTTCGAGGAATCGTACAAAGCTGAATCAACTGTTTTATTTTTATCTGATTATGGGCATTGCGATGCCGACCAACTTCGTCACCTTGATGAAGGTGATGCAGTGGACCCAACTGGTCAATACGCAGCTTGGCATCATTGTGATGCTGGCCGCGTCGGCGATCCCGTTTAGTGTATTTCTGATCTATGGCTTCGTTGGCAGTGTTCCGCGCGAGCTGGACGAGGCGGGTATTGTCGACGGCTGTTCGCCGGTCCGTTTATTCGTATCGGTGGTCATTCCGCTGCTTACGCCGGTGCTAGTCACGGTAGCGATCCTGAACTTTATGGGGGCATGGAGCGATTTCATACACCCGCTATATTTCCTTAACAATTCGGACAAATGGCCGATGACGCTCGCTGTATACAATTTCTTTGGCCGCTTCCAGGTGAACTGGAATCTGGTGACGGCGGACATCGTATTGACGACGCTGCCGGTCATTGTCATCTATTTGCTCGGACAGCGCTTCATCATCTCCGGCATGACGGCCGGATCGGTCAAGGGGTAGGAGGAGAATCAACGCCATGGTTAACGATAAAGAGCAAGGACACGTCCAAGACGGGCGGCCCGCCTCGTCTGCGCAGGATGATCGCAGCGAGTGGTTTACGGAGGCTCGCTTTGGACTCTATATTCACTGGGGATTATATGCGCTTGGGGCGCGCCACGAATGGATGCAATCGAGGGAATTCCGGAGTAGGGAGGACTATGCCACGTATTTCCGGCATTTCGACCCTGATCTGTACGATCCGGTGAAGTGGGCGAAGCTGGCGAGCGATGCCGGGATGAAATATATGGTCGTGACGGCGAAGCATCACGAAGGCTTCTGCTTGTGGGATTCCGAGCTGACCGACTACAAGGCGACCAACACGCCATACGGCAAGGACTTGCTGCGTCCGATGCTGGAGGCGTTCCGCGCCGAGGGGGTCCGCACCGGGCTTTATTATTCGCTGCTGGATTGGCATCATCCCGACTATACGCTCGATGTGAAGCATCCGATGCGCTACAACAAGGACTATGCGGCGCTTGACGCGCAGCGCAACTGGTCCAATTATGTGGACTATATGCACGGCCAGACACGCGAGCTGCTAACGGACTACGGCGATATCGATGTGCTGTTCCTCGATTTCTCGATCCCGGCGGAGGAGGGCTTCCCTGGCAAGGGCAAGGAGGAATGGCAGAGCGAGCGCTACGTCGAGATGGTGCGGTCCCTGCAGCCGAACACGCTGATCAACGATCGGCTCGGCGTGCCGGGCGATATTACGACGCCTGAGCAGTATCAGCCGCGCGAGTGGATCAAGATCGACGGCAAGCCCGTGCTGTGGGAGGCTTGTCACACGTTCAGCGGATCGTGGGGGTATTATCGCGACGAGGAGTCCTGGAAGAGTACCGAGCAGGTGCTGCGTATGCTGATCGACACCGTGAGCAAGGGAGGCAACTTCCTGCTGAACGTCGGTCCCAATGCGCGCGGCGAGCTGGATGAGCGGGCAGTCGAGCGGCTGGAGGAGATCGGGGTGTGGATGCGCAAGCATTCGCGCGCGATTCATGGCTGCACAGCGGCTCCGGCCGAGCTGCCGCCGTGCCCGGAGGATTGCCGGTTTACCTATGATCCGAAGCGTCATCGACTCTATCTGCATCTGTTCGCCTGGCCGTTCAAGCAGCTGCATCTCGCGGGCTTCTCGGGGCTCGTCGACTATGCGCAGCTGCTGGACGACGCTTCGGAGATCCGGATGGTGGAGGGCGAGAAGACGCTGACGATGGAGGCGGGAGCCTTCGACGAAGGCCGTCCGGCCAACATGCTGACGCTGCAATTGCCGGTCAAGAAGCCAAAGGCGGCGATACCGGTCATCGAGCTTATGCTCAAATAAGGAATCGATCTTGAACGAAAGCGGGAGGGAAACGAAAATGGCGCACCGATATCGGATGGGCGTGATCGGACTGGGAGAAGGGCGCAGCATTATGTCCGCCGCGCTGCAAAGCGAGCGCTGGGAGCTGGCGCAAGTATGCGATTTAAATGAGGAGCTGTGCCGCGAGCGGGCCAAGGAATTCGGCTTTGACAGCTGGACGACCTCCTATGAGGAGATGCTGACCAATGACGCGATCGATGTGATCGCGATCTACACGCCCGATCAACTGCACTTTGCCCATATCAAGCAGGCGGTGGCAGCCGGAAAGCATGTCATTTGCACCAAGCCGGTGCTGCCTTCGCTGGCTGATGCAGCAAGTCTGCTTGCGTTTATGCAACAGACCGACCGCAAACTGTTCGTCGGACAGAGCACACGTTACTTCGAGCCGATGCTGCATCAGCGCCGGGACTTCGAGGCCGGAAAGCACGGGGAGTTGTCAGTCGTGGAGGCGTATTACATTACAGACGGACGCTGGTTCCTGGACAAAAGCTGGAGTCGGCAACAAGGCTTCAGTTGGTTCCACGGCTTTATGATCCACGCGGTCGATCTGGTCCGCTGGTATGTGCCGGATGTCGCCGAGGTATCGGGCTATGCCGTCACGAGCGCGAATACGAAAGCCTTCGGCCTGGAGGCCTGGGATTCGCTGCGTTTCGTCGCGCGCAACGAAGCGGGGCAGATCGCTACGATCGCCGGCGACTATGCGCTGCCTGCGCTCGGGCAGCATGCCCAATCGCAGATCGGCTGCGTGCTGCGCGGCACGCAAGGCGCGACGCGCGCCGAATATTCCAATCTGTCGTACTACACGCATTTCGACGGCGAGGAGCCCAAGGTACAAACGTTTGAGGACAAGGCCCCGTACTACTTCCGCTTCGAGAACCGAAGCCATCATGCGGGCGAATACCAGAATTACATCGAATACTTTGCCGATTGCCTGGATAACGGAAAGCAGCCGTTGCCGGACGCTCGGGAAGCGGTCCATACGCTTGCGTTGATGGAAGCGATGACCCGCAGCGTGCATCGGGGAGGGCAGCCGGTGAAGCTGGCGGAGGTTGTCGGCGAATACGGGCTGTAGTAAGTGAATACGGGCTGTAGCGAACAACCTCTGTAAGAGGTTGTTCAAAAAGCCCGCTTTTGATCACGAGGTGACTCAGGATGCAAATTCGACATCGAAGCTTGAATGCAGTCGGAACTTCCGGTGCTCACGTAGCCTCCAACTACGCTCCGCTCCTCAGTTCCTCCTGCCTCCAATCTTCTCGGTGCTGAAAACCGATCTTTTTGAACACGCACATAAAGGGAGACGGGAGGCGAGGAAGACTTGGAGCTGAATTATAGTCGTCCTGCGATCAGATGGACGGAGGGTTTGCCGGTCGGCAACGGCAGATTGGGCGGGATCGTATATGGCGGCATCGAGCAGGAGCGGATCGCGCTCAATGAGGACACGCTATGGTCGGGTTATCCGCGGGACTGGAACAATCCGTTGGCGCTGCAAGCGCTCGGCGAGGTGCGGCAGGCTGTGCTGGAGGAGCGCTACGAGGATGCGGAGCGACTGAGCAAGGCGGGCATGATGGGGCCGTATACGCAAGCCTTCATGCCGCTCGGCCATTGGCATATGCGGTTCTATCACGGACACTTCGCAGATGGCTATCGGCGTTCCCTCAAGCTCGATGAAGCTTGCGCTACCGTACAGTACGAGATCGGCGGCGTCCGCTACACGCGCGAGCTATTCGCTTCCTATCCCGATCAGGCGCTCGTCTGCCGCGTAGCTGCGAGCAGGCCGGGCCAGCTTGAGGTGAAGTCGTGGCTGGACAGTCCGCTGCGGTCGACGACCGCTTGGCGGGACGGCACAGAGGCGGGAGCAGAAGCGGGGGAGGAAGCGGCGGCGGCGTACTTTGCGGTGCGGGGCGATTGCCCCAGCGAGGTCAGTCCGAATTATGTCCACGACCCCGAGCCGGTAAAGTACGAGGCGGAGACCGACAGCCGCACGATTGCCTTCGAAGGCAGGCTGGCCTGCCGAGCGGACGCGGGCGCCACGATAAAAGTCGATCATACGGGCATTCACATTACGCATGCTACCGAGGTGGTCTTCTACTTTGCCGCAGGCACGAGCTTTGCCGGTTTTGACGCTATGCCCGACGCGACGGCTTATCCTCCCGCTCGATTGGCCGAGCAGCGGTTGCGGCAAGCGATGTCCAGGTCGTATGCCGAGCTGAAGCGCCGACATGAGGCGGACTATAAGCCGCTATACGAGCGGGTTCGCTTTACGCTGGGCTCATCGGTGTCGGACGAAGCGAGGGCGATGTCGACGGATGAGCGGCTTCGGCGCTATGGGGCGCAGGATGCGGAGCTGGTGGCGTTATTCCTGCAATATGGCCGGTATCTGCTGCTCGCGTCCTCCCGCGAGGGGACGCAGCCCGCGCATCTGCAAGGCATCTGGAACGAGCATATTCGTCCGATCTGGAGCTGCAACTATACGTTGAATATTAACCTGCAGATGAACTACTGGCTCGCGGAAACGGCGAATCTGAGCGAATGCCACGAGCCGCTGCTGCAATTCGTCCAGGATCTGTCCGTGACAGGCGAGGAGACGGCCCGTATTCACTACGGCTGCCGAGGCTGGACCGCCCATCATAACTCGGACCTGTGGCGGCAGTCTGCGCCTCCGGGCAATTACGGCGACGGCAATCCGCTCTGGGCGAATTGGCCGATGGGCGGCGTATGGCTTTGCGCTCATCTGTGGGAGCATTATTCGTTTACGGGGGACCTGGACTTTTTGCAGCAACAGGCTTATCCGGTCCTCATCCAGGCGGCGCGGTTCGTCCTGGACTGGGTGCAGCCCACGGAG
>Ga0160464_100359_pt1 | contig 37474 bp, 36 predicted proteins | sample HID1971I_E11MG_FD_108275 | JGI IMG/M metagenome (GOLD analysis project Ga0160464, IMG submission 108275) | Enriched millipede-associated microbial communities from UW Madison campus, WI, USA - HID1971I_E11 MG | ecosystem: Host-associated > Arthropoda: Insects > Digestive system > Unclassified ... | reverse complement strand
GAGATGCTGAATCGCGCCCGAGATGCCGACCGCCACGTACAGTTGCGGCGCGACGATCTTGCCGGTTTGACCGACCTGATAATCGTTCGGCACGTATCCCGCATCGACTGCTGCGCGCGATGCTCCCAAGGCCGCGTTGAGTTTGTCGGCGAGCGGTTCCAGCGTTTTCGTATAGTTCTCGCCGCTGCCCAGCCCACGTCCACCCGACACGATGATGTGCGCGCTCGTCAGTTCCGGACGATCCAGCTTCGTCACTTCACGGCTCACGAACTGCGAGATGCCTGCGTCGGCAGCGGCTTCGATCTTTTCGATCTGAGCGTTACCACCTTCCGCAGCAACCGGATCGAAACCCGTCGCGCGAACGGTGACGACCTTGATCGGATCGCTCGATTGCACCGTGGCGATGGCATTGCCCGCGTAGATTGGACGCTCGAACGTGTCGGCGCTATCGACGGCGGTGATATCGCTGATCTGCGCGACATCGAGATGTGCGGCGATACGCGGCGCGATGTTCTTACCGTAAGCCGTCGCGGGCGCGAAGATGTGCGAATAGTTTTTCGCGATGTTCAGTACAGTGCCTTCGATGTTTTCTGCGAGGCCGTCAGCGAGTTGAGGCGCATCGGCGAGCAGCACTTTTGCGACGCCCGCGATCTTCGCTGCCGCATCCGCCGCGCCTTGCGCGTTCGAACCTGCGATCAGCACATGCACATCGCCACCGATCTTCAACGCAGCCGCAATCGTATTCAACGTCGCTGCCTTGATCGACGCGTTGTCGTGTTCAGCAATAACTAAAGTCGTCATCAGATTACCTTCGCTTCGTTCTTCAGCTTTTCGGCCAATGCCTTCACGTCGGGAACCGTAATGCCCGCGCTGCGCTTCGGCGGCTCGACAACCTTCAGCGTCTTCAGACGCGGCGCGACATCGACGCCCAGATCGGCGGGCTTCACCGTCGTCAAGGGTTTCTTCTTCGCCTTCATGATGTTCGGCAGCGTCACGTAGCGCGGCTCGTTCAGGCGCAGATCAGTGGTGACCACTGCGGGAAGCTTCAAAGAAAGCGTCTCGGCGCCGCCATCGACTTCACGCGATACAGTCGCCTTGCCATCCGCGACCACGACTTTCGATGCAAACGTCGCCTGCGGCAGACCTGCCAATGCAGCAAGCATCTGACCGGTCTGATTCGAATCGTCGTCGATAGCCTGCTTGCCGAGGATGATCAAATCAGGCTTCTCCTGATCGACTAGCGCCTTCAACAGCTTCGCGACGGCCAAAGGCTGCAACTCTTCCGACGTTTCCACCATCACAGCGCGATCCGCGCCGATGGCCAGCGCGGTACGCAACGTCTCCTGACACTGCGTCACGCCGCACGACACAGCGATCACTTCCGTGGCAACACCCGCTTCCTTCAATCGCACAGCTTCTTCAACAGCGATCTCGTCGAACGGATTCATCGACATCTTCACGTTGGCGATATCGACGCCCGTGTTATCCGACTTCACCCGGACCTTCACGTTGTAGTCGACCACGCGCTTTACAGGCACAAGTATCTTCAAATCCATCTCCCGGTTCGTTTTTGCATGACACGCGCTCAAGCCAGCGAAGCGCGCCCCAGTTCGATATATCGGGCGAGATGATGATCTTCATCGCCCAGTTGATGATCGATCATCACGAGCCGCTTCGCGTAATGCGCGAGCGGCAACTCCCACGTCATGCCAATCCCGCCATGCATCTGAATCGACTCTTCCGCGACGCGCGCGCCGATGCGCCCGATCGAATACTTCGCCGCCGACAAGGCGCGTTCACGCGCGACGCCCGATTCACCGACCGCCGCCGCCGCATTGATCGCCGCCGAGCGCGCCTGCTCGATTTCGAGCAGGACGTCGGCCATGCGATGCTGCAGCGCCTGAAACGCGCCGATGGGCACGCCGAACTGCTTACGCGTGCGCAGATATTCGAGCGTGTGCTCCTTCGCGACATCCATCGCGCCGACCGCTTCCGACACGAGCGCGACGAGTCCATAGCCGAGCGCATGCGTGAGCACGGCGTAGCCGTCGCCTTCCGTGCCGACGAGCGCATCGGCTTCGAGCCTGACCTTATCGAGCGACACTTCCGCGGCCCGTCCGCCATCGATCTTGCGATAGCCGCGCACATCGACGCCCGCTGCATCGCGCGGCACCACGAAGAGCGAAATGCCCGCTTCGTCATGATCGTCGCCCGATGTGCGCGCCGACACGAGCAACACATCCGCATGCTCGCCCTGCTGCACGACGCCCTTCGCGCCGTTCAGCACCCAGCCGTCGCCGAGCCGCGTGGCGCGTGTGCTCACGCGGGCACGTTCGTAATGCGAGCCGGGTTCGTCGTGCGCGAATGCCGCGATCGTCGCGCCATCGATCATCTTCGCGATGATTCCGCGCTGCATATCGCTGCCGGCATATGCGAGCGCACGTCCGACGATCAGCGCATCGAGAAACGGTTCGACGACGAGCCCTCGCCCGAGCGCCTCGAACACGACGCTCACATCGAAGCCATCGCCGCCGAAGCCGCCGGCCGCTTCATCGAAGAATGCGCCGATGATGCCGAGCTCGCAGAACCGCAGCCACATATCGCGGCTATATCCTTCTTCGGAACGCGCGATCTTGTCTCGCGCATCGAACCGATATTGCTCGGCGATGAAGCGGTTCAGCGAATCCGCGAGCATCCGCCGGTCTTCCGTGTGCTGGAAATTCATCGTGCGACTCCTTTAAAGCCCGAGCATCATCTTCGAGATGATGTTCTTCTGTATTTCGTTGGAGCCGCCGAAGATCGACAGCTTGCGATTGTTGAAGTACTGCGCCGCCGCGTTGGACGCCTCGTCGTCGCATTCGTCTTCGATGAATTGCTGCGCATACGGACCCATCGCGCGACGCATCAGCGACGAGATCTCCTGACGGATTTCGGTGCCGCGAATCTTGAGCATCGAGCTTTCTGCGCCCGGCACGCCGCCGCCCGCAACCGCCGCGAGCACGCGCAGATTCGTCGTCTTCATGTTCTCCAGATCGATCTCGACACGCGCAAGCCGCGCGGCGAACAAGGGATCGTCGATGAGCGCGCGGCCATTGCTTTGCAGCTTGCTCGCCGCCGCCTTGAGCCGGCCCAGCGCCGCCACCGAGAAGCCCACGCCCGCGATGTTCGTGCGCTCGTACGTCAGCAGATACTTCGCATAGGTCCAGCCCTTGTTCTCCTCGCCGACGAGATTGGCGGCAGGCACGCGCACATCGGTGAAGAACACTTCATTGACTTCGTGCTCGCCATCGAGCGTGATGATCGGACGCACTTCGACGCCCGGCGTGTTCATGTCGATCAACAGGAAACTGATGCCCTCCTGCTTGCGCACATCCTGCGCCGTGCGCACGAGGCAGAAGATCATGTTCGCGTAGTGCGCGAGCGTGGTCCAGGTCTTCTGGCCATTGACGATGTAATACGTCTCGCCGTTCTCGATCGTGCGCACGGCTGTCGTGCGCACCGATGCCAGATCCGAGCCCGCGCCCGGTTCCGAATAACCCTGACACCACCAGTCGGAGCCATCGAGAATGCGCGGCAGCCAGTGACGCTTTTGCGCTTCGCTGCCGTACTTGATGAGCACCGGCCCGAGCATGTTCACGCCGAAGGGCACGATACGCGGCGCGCCCGCAATCGCGCATTCGTTCTCGAAGATGAACTTCTGTATCGCGGTCCAGCCGGGTCCGCCGTATTCCTTCGGCCAGTGATTCGCGAGCCAGCCCTTCGCGTTGAGAATGCCGTGCCATTGCGCCATGTCGTCACGCGTGAGGCGCTTGCCCGTATGCACTTTTTGCGCGATGACTTCCGGCAAGGACGTGCGCAGGAAGTCCAGCACTTCGGTGCGAAACGCCTCTTCTTCTGCGGCGAATTTCAGATCCATGACTGCGGTTCCATGATGAGTTTGACGAAGCCCACGGCTCAGGCTGTCTGATTGAGGCTCGCGAAGTTCTTGCCGCGCGCGACCAGATCGACGATCAATGGCGACGCGCGCCAGAAGAGCGGATCTTCCTTCGCGAATTCGCGGATATCGGCGAGGACGCTGTCGAGGCCGACGCTATCGGCGTAATGCATCGGGCCGCCGCGATAACGCGGAAAACCGAAGCCGTGCATCAACGTGGCGTCGACATCGAGCGGACGCTGCGCGATACCTTCATGCACAATATTCGCGCCTTCGTTGATCATCGCGGCCATGTAGCGGCGCACGATCTGCTCGTCGTCGAACGTGCGCGGCTCGACGCCCGCACGCACGCGCTCGGCATCGATGATCGCTTCGACTTCCGTATCCGGCGTGCCGGTACGCGCGCCGTCTTCATAGCGATAGAAGCCGCGTCCCGTCTTCTGGCCGAACCAGCCGCGCTCGCATAGCTCATCGCCAATGCGCACATAACGCGCATTCGGATCGCGCGTCGCGGCGCGGCGCTTGCGCGCGGCCCAGCCGATATCGCCGCCCGCGAGATCGATGACCTGATACGGTCCCATCGGAAAGCCGAAGTCGCGCACAGCCTTGTCGATCCGATACGGCGACGCGCCGTCTTCCATCAGATGATCCGCTGCCGCGCGATACACCGCGAGCATGCGATTGCCGATGAAGCCATCGCACACGCCCGCGCGCACCGCGACCTTCCTGAGCTTCTTCGCGAGCTCGAAGCCGGTCGCGACGACATCGGCGGCGACACGCGCGGGCACGACCACTTCGAGCAGCTTCATGATGTTCGCGGGCGAGAAGAAATGCAGCCCGAGCACGTCTTGCGGACGCGAGATGCTCGCCGCGATGTCGTCGATGTCGAGATAGGACGTGTTGGTCGCGAGCACCGCGCCGGGCTTGCACACGCGATCGAGCTCTGCGAACACGGCCTTCTTCACGGCCATGTCCTCGAACACGGCTTCGATGACGAGATCGGCATCGGCGAGCGCGTCGTAGGTCGTGTCGCCATTGAAGCGCTGCAACGCGCCCGCCTTCGTTTCGGGCGTCATGCGGCCTTTCGCGATCAGGCCGTCGTAGACCTTTTCGACATGCGCGCGGCCGCGTTCGAGCGATGCGTCGTCGCGTTCGATCATCGTCACAGAGAGACCGGCGTCCAGCAGCGCCACCGCGATGCCCGCGCCCATCGTCCCGCCGCCGATCACGCCGACTACGCGAATCGCGCGCGGTTTCGCATCGCGCGTTTCGGGCGACTTCTGCGCCTCGCGCTCGGCGAAAAAGGCATGCACGAGTCCGGCGCGCTGCGGGCTCTCGCGGCATTCGAGGAATCGCTCGCGCTCGAAGCGCAGGCCTTCGTCGAACGGCAGATTCAAGGCCGCTTCCACGCAATCGACGATCTTCTGCGGCGACAGCAACCCCCGCGATTTCTTCTGCGTCTCGGCGCGCGCGGCGGCGATCGCGGCGGCGCTCGCTTCCTTGTCCGCGAGACCGCGCGCGTTCTTCGTGCGGCGCGGCGCGGCCTGCGTCGCGAGCAGTTCGTGCGTGTAGGCGAGGCCTTCGGCGAAGACGTCATCGCTCTGGCCGACGCGATCGACGAGACCGAGTCGCAGCGCTTCCTGCGCGCCGGCATGACGGCCGCTCAGCATCAGCGACAACGCCGCCTGCGCGCCGATCAGACGCGCCGAGCGCTGCGTGCCGCCCGCGCCGGGCAGAAGGCCCAGTTGCACTTCGGGCAGACCGAGCTTCGCGCCCTCGACGGCGATCCGGTAATGCGACGCCAGCGCGACCTCCAGCCCGCCGCCGAGCGCCGCGCCGTGAATCGCCGCGACGACCGGCTTGCTGCAAGCCTCGATGCGATTGCACACCTCCGGCAGCGAGGGCGGTACCGCGGGCTTGCCGAACTCGCGGATATCCGCGCCGGCAATGAAGTTGCGGCCCGCGCCCACGATCAGCACCGCGCGCACGGCGGCGTTCGCATCGGCGGTTTCGATCGCATCGATGAGGCCGCGCCGCACGTCGGCATTGAGCGCGTTGACGGGCGCGTGATCGATCGTCACGACGAGGACGCTGCCACGCAATGCGTGCTGGACAGCTGCGGTTTCGGGCGCGCTCGAAAGCGTCATGGATGGCGACTCCGGTTGAGTATGTGCAAGCATTCTCGCGGGGACAAGCTTCCTTGACAATTACAGCGGCCATTGACAGACTGTCAAATCGCATTTGACAATCGGACGTACCGTGGACGTCAACGAACTCACGCTGCTGGTCGAAATCCTCGATGCGGGCAACCTCAGCGAAGCGGCGCGACGCCTGAAAATGAGCCGCGCCAATGTCAGTTATCACCTGAATCAGCTCGAAAAGTCGGTCGGCCTGCAACTCGTGCGGCGGACTACGCGCCGTGTCGAGCCGACCGAACTCGGCCTCGAACTCTACGAGCATGGCCGGTCAATCAGGAACGCGCTGCTCGCGGCGCAGGAATCGGTGTCGACATTGGGGCAAAGGCTGCAGGGACGGGTGCGGCTATCGGTGCCGAGCGGCTACGGGCAGCTCGTGATGTCGGAATGGCTGATCGCGTTCAAGCGCGAGTATCCGGATATCGTGCTCGACGTGATGTTCGAGAATCGCGTCGAGGATCTGCTGCGCGATGAAGTCGACATCGCCGTGCGCGTGATGCCGGAGCCGCCGCCGAGTCTCGTCGCGCGCGACATGGGGCCGGTGCGTTACGTCGCGTGCGCATCGTCCGGTTATGCCGATGCGCACGGCATGCCGACGCGGCTCGAAGAACTCGGCGTCGTGCCGGTGATCACCGCGTCGGTGGTCGGCAAGCAGACGCGCGTGGCCGCCTATCTCGACGACGAGCGTCACGAAGTGCTGCTGGAGCCGAGCGTGATCTCGGAGAACTTTCTGTTTCTGCGCGATGCGATTCTCGCGGGTCTGGGCGTCGGGATCGTGCCGGATTACGTCGTGGCGGACGACATGCGGCGCGGCGAGGTCGTCACGGCGCTCGATGAATGGCGGCTCAGCATCTTCGGCACGCATATGTACATGCTGTATATGCCGAACCGGCATCACACGCGCGCGACGCTGGCGTTTATCGAGTTCATGCTGGATCGGTCGCGGAAGGCGGGACGCGGACGGCTTCTTCCAGGCACGCACTAACCGAAACGTGCGCGGTCAATAGCCACCGAAAAGTCGGTCCCGCGCGTCAGCGATCAGGCCGCGGAATTCGGCAAGCGAACCGATCCTCTTGCCAAGCGCGCCGGCCGGGATGGCTGCCATTGCCGGCGTGTCCAGAAAACAATCTTCACCGTCGATCACGAAGCTCGGGAGCAGATCGGATGGTGTACCTGAATAGCCCAGGACTTTCGAGCGTCGTAGAGGAATCACCACGCGAGTGGGCAGGCTCCCGACATGATCGCTTTGCAAGTCGACCACGTAAGGCGTGCTTTTCCGCGAATCTTCGTTGGGATTGATGTAAAGGTCAAAACGGGCCATTTAAAACGTCCGATACTTCGCCAGCGGCAGGCCTTCGCGTTCTACCATCACGGTATACGCCTTGACGAGTTCGGCATTCTGTTCTGCCCACTGGCGGGCCTCAACTTCCTGAACCTCTTCACGCAACCCTCTCTCGCTCGCGCGGGAAACATTGACGTTCAGTTCCTTCGCACGCTCCAACAAATCCGAGGGTAGCGAAACATTGGTCGGCTTGCGCGTGACCTTTAAGCCCTTCTCAGGCTGGCTTGCCGAGGCAAGCTCGGTGCGCGCTGCGAGTGCGCGAATCATGTTCATCTCCTATGCGCATAGACTATGTGCATAGTATCTCACACTGCTTGCTGCGGCGTCACCCATGCCGCCTCCGCTCCGCGAACCACATCGCCACCGACATCAACGCAATTCCCGCCATCTGCACGCCGCTCAGACGCTCATCGAAAACCAGCCAGTCGATGACGATCGCCACCGCCGGATAGACGAACTGAAACACCGCGATGCGCGCGGTATCGAGCCGCGCCATGCCGATATACATCAGCGTGTACGCGAGGCCCGTGTGGATCAGCCCGAGGCCCGCCAGCCACGCCCACGACATGCCCCACGCGGGCCAGCCATGCTGCATCGGCCATACCCACAGCAGCATCGTGCCGACGGCGCACTGCCACCACGCGAGAATGCCGGCGGGCATGTCGCGCAGACGTTTCGCGATGATCGTCACGCACGCCATGCACAGCGAGCCCGCCAGACACGCGGCAACGCCCAGCCAGTATCCCGGCTGCAGCGCGCCGCCCGCCGCATGCTCGACGATGCCCGTCGCCAGCACGAGCCCGCACATCGCAAGCGAAACCGCAGCGACGCGCTGCCCGCCGATCGCCTCTTTCAGCCACAACGAGGCGAACAAGAGTACCCACATCGGCTGCACATGGAACAGCACAATCGCGACGCCCGCCGATATCCGCTCGACCGCGCCGAAGAACAAGGCCCAGCTCAGGACCATCAGCGTGCTGGCGGCCAGCACCCACGGGCCGTTGGCTCGCGTGAGAAGCAGAGCGCGCGTTTGCCGCCGAGCGATCACCCACGCGCTCATGCCCAACAGCCCGAATGCGCAGCGAAACCACGTCGCGGTCAGCGGATCGGCGTTTGCCTCGTGCAGAAACACGCCGATCGTGCCGAGCAGCGCGCAGCCGGCGATGAAGGGCCACGCGCCTGCCGTGCGTCGAGCCTCGCCCTGCGCAACGAAAGATGATGAGTTCGTGTTCATGACCGCAGTGTGTGCCGCGACGCGTCGAACGAAAAGCGCATAATTCGAACTTCATCCATTCGATTTTCGAAAGCGACCTGAAGCCGATGAAACATCACGATCTGCAAACGGACTGGCTCAAGTGCTTCGTCGCCGTCGTCGACGCGGGGTCGCTGTCGAGCGCGGCCAGTGAAGTGCATCGCTCGCAATCGGCGGTGAGCATGCAGTTGAAAAAGCTCGAAAGCGCGCTGGGGCTGCGGCTCGTCGAGCGCGGCTCGCGCACGCTCGCACTGACTCACGACGGACAGACATTGCTCGGCTATGCGCGGCGCATCCTCGATCTGCACGCGGAAGCTCAGGTCGCGCTACAGGGCGAGCAACTCACCGGCCGCGTGCGGCTCGGCGTACCCGACGACTACGCGGCAAAGTATCTGACGCCCGTGCTCAAGCGCTTTGCGCCGCGACACAGCGGCGTCGAAATCGAGCTGATCTGCGAACAATCGACGTCGCTCATTCCGCGTGTCGCGAATGGCGAACTCGACATCGCGCTCGTGTCGCGCGACCACGGCCGGCGTGGCACGCCGCTTTTTCATGAGCCGATGGTCTGGGTCGGCGCCGCGCAGTTCGAGTTATGGCGGCGCGATCCGTTGCCGATCGCCGTCTACGAAAGCACGAGCCTCGCGCGGCGCAGTGCGATTCATTCGCTCGCGCAACAGGGACGCCGATACAAGGTGGTCTACAACAGTTCGAGTCTCGCCGGGCAGATCGCCGCCGTCGAAAGCGGCCTGGCCGTGGCGGCGCTGACGCAATGCAGCGCGCCGGAACATTTGCGGATTCTGGGCCGCGAAGAAGGTCTCGGGCCGCTCGAACCGATGGAAGTCGCCGTGTACCGCAGCCGCGATTCGCGCGGCTCTAAAGCCGTCGATAGCCTGCACAGCCTGCTCGTGAAGACGCTGCGGCAATCCGCGTCAGTCTGAGCGATGCCGATGTGACGCGATCCCCTCGATCTCGACGAGCAGATCGCTGCGGCAAATATCGACCTTCAGATAGCGAACGCTCGCGTCCGGATGAAACGTGGCCTGCGCCAGTTTCATCACGCGCGGCAGATCCGCCGCATGCCGGTAGTACACCTTGATCTGGTCCAGTTCGCGCAGCGTATAGCCGCCCCGCGAACCCTGCGCTTGCAGATTCTCCGCGCCGATCAGGTGCTCGATATTGCCGGTCGCCACGCTCCACTGCTTGTCGAGATCGCCTTCGTGCACGGTCTCGTGTCCGAGAATGCTGGCCGTGCCGGATACGAAGAGCGTATCGCGCAATTGCGTGCCGCGCGCGAAGCTCGGCGATTTCGGACCGTAACGCTGCGGATACTCGTACGCGGGCGTCTGTCGCGAGTTCTCGATATGCCGCATCGGACTCTCGCGGCACGCCAGAAAATAGAAGCCGACGCCATCCCCCCATGTGCCGATGCCCGTCGCCGCCGGCATGCCCGACGCGTGAGCATAGTCCTGCTCGAATGCGACAGCGCGCCCACGGCAGAAATCGCGATACACCTCGAGCCCTTCCTGATTCGCGCCGTTGATGTGCGGAATGAAGTTCCACATGCGGAAAATCTTGGGGAACTTCAGTTCGCCAACGAGCGCGAACGCATGGCCGTAGGTTTGACGCGTGGCTTCGGTGTAGCGGTCGGAAACGGGGATGAAACCCGCGCAAAACAGGAACTCGTCGTCGTACGCGAAGACGAGGTCGTTGAAGCTGCCGCTGCGGATCGGTCCGGCGCTCTTCCAGATTTCGGCGAAACTGTCGCGCGCGTCGTCGCACATTCTGAGGCGCAGCGTGGGCACGCCGTTTTCGATGCACGGCGCGCCGCTCGCATCAGCGAAGACGATGCGCGCGAGCGAGTCCTCGCTGCATGGGGCGTCGATGGCGATGAAGCGGGACTCGATCGTCGCGGTCATCGATTATTCATCGGCCTGATCGCCGAACAGGTCCGCGGTCGCGACCCGATCCTGCAAGGGCGGCAACGCGCCGCTGCGCACCTGTTCGAGGACGGCCGGCGGCAGCCAGGTTTCTTCCATGGCGCTGATGCCGTTCTCGATCATCTGCTGGAGGAAGAACGATTGCTTGCGCCCCGTCACTTCCGCCAAGAGTCGCAGCCGTTGCTCGAATTGTGGATCGACCCGCACTGCGACCACCTTCAGCTTGTTTTCGGCGGTCCTTCTCACTGCATGCTCCTGTCACGTTCGTGCGCGCCGCAAGCGGGCGCGCGCATGCGGTGCTTATACCACAGCTCATCTACGGCACGACCGTGCGCGGCGCTGAAGCACGTGCGTGCTACCATCGAAACGGCGTATCGCTCGCGTCCGACAAGACCCGCGCACGCCCTACACAGCGTCATGAACGAACCAGAAGAACACTCCGGACTCGGCACCGCAGAGCCGCTGCCTTCACTTCCTCCGCTCGACTTTCGCGCCGCGCGCAGGCGGCTCTTCGCCGCGCTCATCGCGTCCATCGTCATCCCGTTCGCGTTTTTCTGCCTGTACGGCTACTACACCTATGAACGCGCGCTCAGCGAAACGGGCCAGTCGCTCGAACGGCTGGTGCGCATCATCGACGAAAAAGCGAACACGGTGCTCAGCATCAATCACGAGCTGATTGCGCGCATCGACGAGATGCTCGGCAATGGCGACGAGGACTTCATCGCGCGCAGCCAGCCCGAGCTGCACGACAAGCTCGCGCGTCTCGCACAGAGCCATGCGCAGATCGCCGCGCTGTCCGTGCTCGACAGTCACGGCAGGCTCATTCTCAGCAGCCGCTTTTTTCCGGCGCCGAACGTGTCCATCGCCGATCGCGCCGATTTCATCGCGACGCGCGACACGCGTTCGACGTTCCACGTCTCCATGCCCGAACGCGGGCGCGTGAAGAACACCGACATCATCAATACGCTGAGCGCGCGCTTCGCGAACGACGGGCGCTTTCTCGGCGAGATTTCGATCTCTGTGCGGCGCGATTATCTGATCGGCTTCTATCGCGAACTCGCCGCGCGCGATCCCGCGCTCACGCTCGCGCTGCATCGCGACGACGGCGCCGTGCTCGCGCGTTATCCGCCTGCGTCCGTGCCCAATCCGCCCGATCGCCATCTCGTGCTCGCCGACGCATTCGCGCAAGGCAAGCCAACGGGCCTCATGCGTTACCTGTCGCCGCTCGACGACGACGAAAAGCTCGCCGCCTGGCGGCGCGTCGGCGACTATCCGGTTTATGCCGCCGCAGGCTTCTCCATCCACGACATACGGCTCGCATGGTGGCGGCGCGATGTATCGATTGCATCGATCGGGCTGATTCCGTGCATCGCGCTGTGGGTGCTGATCGGCTTCTCGCTGCGCCGCCTCAAGGCCGAAGAAGCGGCGTGGCATAACTGGCGCGGCGAACTCGCGCTGCGCCGCTCGGCCATCGCCGCGACGAGGCGATTGCAGCGCATGGGCGCGCTCGGCACGCTGGTTGCGAACGTCGCGCACGACTTCAATAATCTGCTGATGGTCGTCACGGCCAACATGGAGATGGCGCGGCGCAAGGGCTTCAATGACCTCGAAAAAGAAGTCAGCGCGGTGGAGCGCGCCTCGACCAATGCGCAATCGCTCGCGCGTCGTCTCCTGAGCGTCGCGCGCCGTCAGCCGTTGCAGATGCAGGTCATAAGGCTCGATCGCTGGATGGCGGAATCGGAGCCGCTCGTGCGCGCGTCCGTGGGCGACAAGGTGACGCTCGGCACGCGCGTACCGGATGCGACGTGGCCCGTGCGCGTCGATGCGACCGAGCTGACATCCGCGCTCATCAACATCGCCGTGAATGCGAAAGACGCGATGCCCAATGGCGGCGATTTTCAGATCGCATGCAGCAACGTGCGCTATGCGGAAGCGCACGACGGTCTCGGCGCCGGCGATTATGTCGTGATCTCGTGCAGGGACAGCGGCATGGGTATGCGGCCCGATGTCGCGAGGCAGGCGTTCGAGCCGCTTTTCACGACCAAGGGCGCGGGCGCCGGCACGGGGCTCGGCCTCGCGCAGGTGCTGGCGATGGCCGAACAGGCGGGCGGCACCGCGCGCGCGAATTCGGCGTGGGGCTTCGGCACGACCATCGATATTTATTTGCCGCACTGGACCGGCGAAGCCGAAGCGCTCGCGGAGGCGCCGCCTGTCGAGGCCATCGAACACACCGCGCTTTCGTCCACCGTGCTCCTCGTGGAAGACAACGAGGAAGTCGCGGCCGGACTATGCGCCGTGCTCGACGTGCTCGGCTGGCAGACGCGTCACGCAGCGTCCGGCGATGCCGCGAAGCAGATGCTGGAAGCGGGAAACGCGTTCGATCTCGTGCTCTCCGACATCCAGATGCCCGGCAATTACGACGGCATCAAGCTCGCGGAATGGATCAAGACGACGCGCCCGACGCAGCCCGTCACGCTGATGACAGGCTACGCCGATCAGCTCGACGAGGCGCGCCGCACGGGCTTTGCGATTCTCGCGAAACCCTTCAACATCGACGATCTTCAGCGGCTGCTCAACGGTCTCTCGATGCGTGCCGCGAAGTGAGTTCGATCATCGGGTTTCGCGCCACGCGCCGAATTGCGCGATATCTTCGAGCGACAGACGCGCACGCGGCGCAAGCTCACGCTCGGCCAACGATGCAGGCAGCGCGCGGGCGTCGCCATGATGCGCAATGGAAATCACCGAGAGCGCCGTGAAGCGCTCAGGGATATCGAACGTTTGTTTGAGGCCGTTCGCGTCGAATCCACCCATCGCGTGCGCGGCGAGTCCCTGCGCGTGCGCCTGAAGCAAGAGCGCCATCGCGGCGGCGCCCGCATCGTAGGCCGCGCTCGCGTTGATCTCGCCTTTCGCGTTCAGCGTGTCCGCGAGCACCGCGATCAACACTTGCGCATTCTCATTCCATGATCGATTGAACGGCACGAGCAATTCGAATGCGCGCGCGAAGGCTTCGGGATCCTGCGCCTTCTCGAACACGACGAAGCGCCAAGGCTGCACGTTATACGCCGACGGCGCCCAGCGCGCCGCTTCCAGCAACGCGACCACCTGCGCATGCGCGACGGCGCGATCCGCATAAGCGCGCGGGCTCCATCGTCCCGCGATCAGCGGATGAATGGCGATATCGGTCGGAGCGGGTCGATGTGTCATGAATGAATCGAATAATAATTAAGTCATAAAACGCGATGACGCGCGCCCGGATGCGTTTCGTTGAGACGCGGCCCGCGCCCGGCAAAGAGCTTTTCGCGCAACGTGCCCTCGGCATATTCGGTGCGATAACGTCCGCGACTCTGCAACTCGGGCACCACGAGATCGACGAACGATTGCAGGCTTTCCGGCATCACGAGCCTTCGCAGGTTGAAGCCATCGACGCCGGTTTCATCGGCCCACGCGATCAGTTGATCCGCGACCTCGCGCGGATCGCCGACGATGAAGGGCCCGCGCCCGCCGATCTGATCGAAGCGCGTCATGTCGCGCGGCGTGATCGGGCGGCCCGCGCGTTTCGTGAGATTCTCGACCGTCGATTGCAGCGCGTTGCTCTTCACATAGCGAATCGGCTCGTCGATGCCGAGCGCCGCGAAGTCGATGCCCGTCCATCCCGAGACGAGCGTGAGCTGCCCGAGCACATCGACGTATTCCGCGTACTCGGCGTGCAGTTCGCGCGCCTCCTTCGACGTGCGCGCGACGACCACTGTCGCGCCGAGATACAGCAGGATGTCGTCGGCGGCGCGGCCGGCATCGAGCGCATGCTGGCGGATATCGCGCGCGGCCTGCGCGACGATCGCGGGCGTCTGTCCTTCGAGGAACACGCATTCGGCATGCTTGCCCGCGAACGCCTTGCCACGTCCCGACGCGCCCGCCTGATACAGCACCGGCGTGCGCTGCGGCGACGGATCGGCGAGATTGAAGCCATCGACGCGGTAATACGGCCCCTCGTGCCGCACACGGCGAATGCGCGACGGATCGGTGTATTGACCCGTCCGCCTGTCGCGCACGACGGCGCCATCGGCCCAGCTTCCTTCCCATAGCTTGTACACGGCTTCCAGAAAGTCCTCGCCCGCCGCATAGCGTTCGTCGTGCTCGCGCGCCGTATCGAGGCCCATGCCGCGCGCCGCGCTCTCCAGATAACCGGTGACAACGTTCCAGCCCGCGCGCCCGCCGGTCAGATGGTCGAGCGTGGAAAAGCGCCGCGCGAACTGATACGGATGCTCGTACGTGAGGTTCGCCGTCACGCCGAAGCCGAGATGTTTCGTCGCGTACGCCATTGCGGGCACGGTCAGCATCGGATCGTGCGATGGCGATTGCGCTGCGGAATGGTGCGTCGCGTCGGTGTTGCCGCCGTAGACATCGTAGATGCCGAAGACATCGGCGAGAAACACGCCATCGAAGAGACCGCGCTCGGCGGTCTGCGCCAGATCCACCCAGTAGGCAAGCGTGTTGTGCTCCGTCGAGCGGTCTCGCGGATGCCGCCAGAAGCCCGCCCACGAATGCGCAGGCGCGTTCATGTGAAACGCGTTGAAGTGGATGTGCCTGCTCATGTGCGCAATGCGTCGCCGGATATGCCGAAGAAAAATCATAAGAGCGATGTCCTTCGGCACAAACCAATTTACGCTGCTAAGCAAATGAATACGTTTCGCACATACGCAGCTATTCAAAGCATCGAATCGTTCGAAAGCATCGCTGAAAAGATCGGTTTGTGACGACTGTGCGCGCGACGAAGATAAGTTTCTTTTCTCTGACGTCGAGGCGCGCACATCATGAGTTCGACTTTCGAAGATCGCGTCTATTGGGTGACGGGCGCATTCGGCGCATTGGGCGCGGCCACGGTAGAGCGCCTCGCGGATGCGGGCGCGCACGTGATCGCGTCGTCACGCAACGTCGATACGGAGCGCTTCGCCGATGCGCCGCGCGTCGTGCCGCTTTCCGTCGATGTCGCCGACGATCACAGCGTGCGTTCCGCGTTCGCGCATATCGAAGAGCGCTTTAATCGTCTCGACGGGCTCGTCACGAGCACGAATGTCGCCGCGTTCGGCGACTTTCTCGATCTCACCGACGACGACTGGCAACGCGTGATCGACGCCAAGCTGCTCGGCTCCGTGCGTCCGATTCGCGCCGCGCTGCCACGCTTCATCGAACAAGGGCGCGGCGCGATCGTCGCGATCAGCGGACGTGGCGGCATCGCGCCGCCGCCGAATCACTTTCCCGGTTCGAGCGTGAATGCGGCGCTCGATCTGCTCGTGCAAGGGCTCGGGCGCAAATATGGACCGCAGGGCGTGCGCGTGAATGCGGTCGCGCCCGGCCCGATCCGCTCGCCGCGCTTCGATGCGATGGCGACCGCGCAAGCAGGCGACGAGCCCACGCGCCTCACCGCGCTCGACGGCCCCGGCACGCCCGAGGACGTCGCGGCGGCGGTCGCCTATCTGCTTTCCGACGACGCGCGCTTCGTCACCGGCACGCGGCTTTATGTCGACGGCGGCGGGCCGCCCTACGCCTGATGCCATCTTCCTGACTACGCACAAAGGATTCATCGCCCATGCCTCGCTTCGTTTCTCCCGCGCAATTGCGCACGCTCATCGCTCAACGTTCCGAACTCGCCGTGCTCGACGTGCGCGAGGAAGGCGTGTCGGCAAGAAGGCGTCTTTTCTATTCGTCAGTCGCGCCGGTCGGCCGGCTCGGGCTCTTGATCGAACGGCTCGTGCCACGGCGCGGCACGCCCGTCGTTCTCGTCGATACGAATGGCGAGCACACGCCGCGCGCAGCCGCCCTGCTCGCGCGCTGGGGCTATACGGATGTGTCGATACTCGAAGGCGGTGTCGATGGCTGGGCGAACGCAGGCTATGAAGTTTTCAGCGGCACCAATGTGCCCGGCAAGGCGTTCGGCGAAGTGATCGAACACGAACTCCATACACCGAACATCGACGCGGAAACACTGAAGGCGCGCCAGGACGCGGGCGACGATCTCGTCGTGCTCGACTCGCGTCCCTTCGGCGAATTCAACACGATGAACATTCCGGGCGGCATCGACTGCGCGGGCGCGGAGCTCGTCTATCGCGCGCTCGCGGCAGCGCCTTCGCCGGAGACGTTGATCGTCGTGAATTGCGCGGGCCGCACGCGCAGCATTCTCGGCGCGCAATCGCTCATCAACGCGGGCGTGCCGAATCCGGTCGCGGCGCTGACGGGTGGCTCGATGTCGTGGCTGCTCGCGGGTCTCGAACTCGAACATGGCGAAATCCGCACCGCGCCGCGCCCCGACGCCGCCACGCTCGCCGCCGCGCGCGAGCTTGCAATCGCGGCCGCACGCAAGGCCGACGTGCCGATCATCAATCGCGAGACGCTCGCCGCGCTGGAGCGCGAGAAGGGCGAACGCACGCTGTATCGCTTCGACGTGCGCGATCCGCTCGAATACGAAGCGGGTCATCCGACGGGCTGGCGTTCGGCGCCGGGCGGCCAGCTCGTGCAGGCGACCGACGAATACATCGGCACATTGCACGCGCGCGTGGTGCTGCGCGACGACGATGGCGTGCGCGCGCGCATGACCGCGTCGTGGCTCAGGCAGCTCGGCTATCTCGACGTGCGAGTGCTCGACGACGACGCAAGCGCCGCGCTAAGCGCCGATGCGTTCGAAGCCGGTCCCGAGCCGCTCGCCGTGCGTCCGCATGGCGCGCGCACGCGCTGGATCGAGGCGGATCAGTTGCGCAAGTCGATCGAAGAAGGCACGGCGCAAGCGATCGATATCGACAACAGTCTCGCGTTCAGGCGCGGCCACGTGACGGGCGCGCGTTTCGTCGCGGCGAGCGAACTGCTCGCGCGTCTCGACGACTTCCCGAACGACAAGCAACTCGTGCTGACTTCGGACGATGGCGTGCTCGCGGGTCTCGTCGCCGCCGAGCTTGCGCGCGAAAAGCCGCACATCGCCGCGCTGATCGGCGGCACGCGTCGCTGGAGCGCGCTCGGGCTGCCGCTCGAATCGGGCGACAACAACAACCTCACCGGCGACGACGACGCCTGGTACAGCCCGTATCACGCCGCGCCGGATCGCGTCGCCGGGCAGATGAACGCATACCTCGAATGGGAACTGCAACTTGTCGCGCAACTGGAGCGCGACGCGATCGCATCGATCGACGTGCTCGACTTCGAGACCGCGACCGCCGCTCGTAGCCACGAGCGTTTGAGCGCGCTGAAGGAGAGCGCCCTGTGACGCCTGCGTTCGACGGCACCACGAGCCCCGCCGACATCCCCGGAAGCCCATTGCACGCGGCGTTTCAGCAGCCGCTGATGCTCGGCCTCTTCCTGCCGGTCCAGAACGGCGGCTGGTCCATCTCGACGCTTCCGCGCGGCACCGACTGGCGCTTCGATTACAACGCGCGTCTCACGCAAAAGGCCGAGGCGCTCGGCTTCGATCTCGTGTTCGGCCTCGCGCAATGGCTCGGCAAGAACGGGCACGGCGGCACGCTCAAGTATCGCGAGCAATCACTCGATGCGTTCATCGCGACGAGCGCGCTCGCCGCGATCACCGAGCGCATCGTGCTCATCTCGACGGTGCACGCGCTCTATGGCCCTTGGCATCCGCTGCATCTCGCGAAGTTCGGCGCGACGCTCGATCATATTTCCAACGGGCGCTGGGGCATCAATCTCGTGACGGGACATGTGGCGAGCGAATGGGCGATGTTCGGCCAGCCGATGATCGAGCACGACGAGCGCTATGTGCGCGCGGCCGAGTTCGTTGGTGTGCTCGACACGCTCTGGCGCAGCGACGCGAACCTCCATATAAGGACGAAGCACTGGCAACTGAACGATGCGTTCGTGAGCCCGCGCCCGCGCTTTCATCGGCCCGTTCTGGTGAACGCAACGGGCTCGGCGGCAGGCATCGATTACGCCGTGCGGCGTTCGGATCTCATCTTCATCACGAGCCCCGCGGGCGCGGATTTCAACGACGCCATCGGCGCATTGCCCGCGCATACCGCGACGATTCGCGAAGGCGCGCAACGCGTGAACCGGCGCGTGCGCACGCTGATCAATCCGACCATCGTGTGCCGCCCGACCGAGCGCGAGGCGCGTGCGTATCACGATGCGATCGTCGCCCATGCGGACGAAGGCGCGCTCGATGGCTTCGTCGGCATGCACGGACGCAGCGATGCGAAGGCGTGGGCGAAGCACAAGCGCGAGCAGCGCATTCTCGGCGGCAATCTGCATCTGATCGGTTCGCCCGAACAGATCGTCGGGCAATTGCTCGCATTGAAGCATGCCGGATGCGACGGCGTGCAACTCACCTTCTTCGACTTCGAACCCGATCTCGCGTATTTCGGCGATGCCGTGCTGCCGCTGCTCGTCGAGGCGGGCTTGCGCATTCCGGCTTCCGCTCATCAACCGCTTCTTCATACGACATCATGAGCCACACGCGACAACTGCATCTGAACACCAACGTCACCGGTGTCGGACGTCATCCGGCAGGATGGCGCACGCTCGACAATCCACGCTCGATCATCGATCTGAATTTCTTCAAGGAGATCGCCGCGATCGCCGAGCGCGGCAAGCTCGATGCCGTGTTTCTCTCCGATCTGCTCGCGCTGCGCAATCACGCCGAAGGGCCCTCGCAGGCGCTGGAGCCGACCGTGCTGCTGACCGCGCTCGCGGGCGCGACGACGCATATCGGCCTGATCGGCACGGCATCGACGACATTCAACGATCCGTTCAATCTCGCGCGGCGCTTCGCATCGGTCGATCATCTGAGCGGCGGGCGCATCGCCTTCAATGCGGTCACGACCTACGATGCCGCAGCCGCCGCGAACTTCAGCCACGACGTGCCGCTCACGACCGAGGAACGCTATGCGCGCGCGCAGGAGTTCGTCGAAGTGGTGACGAAGCTGTGGGATAGCTGGGAAGACGAAGCGGTTATCGCCGATCAGAAGGCGGGCCGTTATGCCGATCCATCCCGTGTGCATGCGATCGAGCATCGCGGGACTTACTTCTCGGTGCGCGGGCCGCTCACCGTGCCGCGCAGCCCGCAAGGGCGGCCCGTGCTCGTGCAGGCGGGCTCGTCGGAAGGAGGCCGTGCGCTTGCCGCGCGCTTCGCCGATGCCGTGTTCACCGCGCAGACGACCTTGCCCACGGCGCAGGCGTTCTATGCCGAGATGAAGGAGCGCGTGCGGGTGCATGGACGCAATCCCGATCACTTCCTGCTGTTGCCCGGCTTGTATCCGGTGATCGGCGGCACGGAGCGCGAAGCGCGCGAGCGCAAGGCCGAGCTGGATGCCCTGCTCGATACCGATCGTGAAGTCGCCCGACTTGCGGGCGCGCTCGGCCTCGCGCCGGATGATCTGCATATCGATGCGCCTTTGCCTTATGAGCTCATCGCGAAGGTGAAACGTCCGGATCTCTCGCGTGGCTTCATCGATTCGACTGTTGCGCTCGCGAAGAGCGAAAGCCTCACGGTACGCGGTCTGCTGGATCGCAACCCGGGAGCGCACCGGATCATCGTCGGCACGCCGGAGCAGATCGCCGACGATATCGCGCTCTGGTTCAACGAGCGCGGCGCGGATGGCTTCAATCTCAACGCGGACGTGTTTCCTTCCGGACTCGCGGCGTTCGTCGATCATGTCGTGCCGTTGTTGCAGAAGAAAGGCATTTTCCGGCGCGATTACGAAGGCACGACGTTGCGCGAGCATCTGGGCTTGCCACGGCCGGAGAGTCAATATGCGCGCGCGGCGCGGGCGGCGTGACATGCATATCAATCTTATCCGGTCGGACAAAGAAGCACTCGATATCGCGCGCCGTCTTGCGAGCGAATTCGCCGTCGATGCAGCGCGCCGTGATCGCGAGCGCCATCTGCCTTCGAACGAAGTCGAAACGTTCAGCGCGTCGGGATTGTGGGGCATCAACGTGCCGCGTGCGTTCGGCGGAGCGGATGTTTCGGTTGGCACGATCGTCGATGTGTTCGAGATCATATCGGCGGCCGATTCATCGCTTGGACAAATTCCGCAGAATCATTTCGCCACGCTCGAACGGTTGAAACATGACGGAACGCCGAGCCAGCAGGACTTCTTCTTTTCACGCGCGCTTGCGGGAGAGCGCTTCGGCAATGCTACCGCGGAACCGGGCGACAAGTTGCCGTCGGAACATGAGACGCGTGTGCGTCGCACCGGAAGCGGTTTCGTGCTGTCGGGGCGCAAGGTCTACTCGACGGGCGCGCTCTTCGCGCACTGGATACCGGTGGCCGCGCGTGATGACGATGGCTTGACTGTTACCGCATTCGTCGCACGGCATGCGCGTGGCGTCGAAGTTATCGATGACTGGTCCGGCTTTGGGCAGCGCACGACGGCGAGCGGTCAGGTGCGGCTCGATAATGTCGAGCTGGACGAGTTGCAGATCGTGAAGCGCGGCCGCCGCGCGAATATCGATGCGGCGAACGCGGTCTCGCAACTTATTCATGCGGCGATCGATCTGGGAATCGGGCGCGCAGCGCTCGACGATACGAAGCGGTTTCTGAGAGAGTTGTCGCATCCGGCGCGTGGAAGTGCCGTGACACGCGCGGTCGATGATCCGTTTTCGCTGCGTGATATCGGCGCGCTGACGGTTGAATATCATGCGGCGCAGGCGTTGACGATGCGCGCGGCGGCGCTTGTCGATGCCGCGCGTGGCGAAGCGGAGCGGAGCGATGTGGCTGCTGCTATCGTCGCGACGGCCGAGGCCAAGATACTCACTACGCAATTCGCGCTCGATGCGTCGAACAAGCTTTTTGAATTGGCGGGTACGCAATCGACGCTGGAAAAGCATAACCTCGATCGGCATTGGCGCAATGCGAGAACGCATACGCTGCATGATAGCGTGCGGTGGAAGTATCACGCGGTGGGGCAGTTTGCGTTGAATGAGATGCTTTGTGATCCGTTTACTTATGCGCATCCGTATAGCGCGATTGAGGCGGGAAATGAAGATTGACTGGTGCTGGCGCCAAGTCAACCAAGTTCTTCTCTGACATCGTCCGCTGTCAGGATGCCGCTACTGCAAAAGAGACGCTGTACGCCGTCAGGTCCCAGGGTCAGCTGGTTAGGATCGCGCATCTTTTCATCGACAATCGCAACGATGGCCTCTGCCGTCACCAAGCGAACCTCGCTGATATCGGTCTCCATCTTCAGCTCGCGGATGAGGTCATCGAACTCATCCTGGAACGAACTGGAGATCAAGACATAGTAGAGATTGCGTAGATGCCGATGCCTTTTCAGTTGCCTGCTTTGAGTCGTAATATATTCACGGATGGCCCGATCGTCCGTTCCCATCGTATAGCCACGTTGCCTTGCTTTAGCGTCCCACAGAATTGCATAAGAATAATCCGCCGAGATTGCGAGACCATCCTGCACTCGCCCCTGACCCTGCCCCAGAAGCTGAGCGTCATAGCCCAGTATCGTGAATGCCGCGTGGATACTCTTTTCGAGCGCGCGCGCAATGCTAATACCAGACGTTGCAGCTGCTGTTTCGAGCAATGAATCATTCAGGGCCAGCCGAGGGATGATGCTGACGATCGGGGGAACATAACTGTCCGGCAACTGCGATAGCGCCAGTTCCTTGTCCTTCGCGACCAGTGTCGCGCTCGGCACAGTTTCAGCAAGAGCGATACTCGCAGCAGGGATCACTGCTTTATCGGCATGCTTCTTCGTGTACCACCACACATGCTCCACGTCGTAATACGTGACCGGTCTTCCGAGCGTTTTCGCGAACAGATCACGAACCTCGACATGCAGCTCGACGTATTCGATGTAGGCATCCGCCGGATCGTCGGCAGGCTGATAGAGGTTAAGATCCGAAAGCACCTGCACGCTGTTCGTGTAGTAGATCGGCCATCTCTCCGGCGAGAAAACCTGCCAAAAATAGCTCAGGAAAAACGGAATGCTCGAGATCTTCGGGCGAGCATGTTTGCTGGCACCACCGGCAACGTAGTCCTCTCCGATACGCCTGACGTAGCTCGCAAAGTTACGGATGCGACTTTTCGCTATCGCCTCATCGGCAGGCGCCTGCAAAGCCAGCTTCAACTCCGCAGCGAGTTCGGCTTCATCGACGCAAGCGTTGTATAGCAGATTGAAGAACATCTGCCCTTTGATGCCCTTGAACCCCCAATATTCGTGCCGCTTATTGGTGCGATCGATCTCTGGCTTGAAATCGGCGAGTGACATTGCACCGTCAAAAAAACGGTCGAGCGCGGGACGCAAGATCGAAGCGATTATCGCTCGGCGGTTCTCATCCAGATCGCGGCATTCTTCGACCGGCGTCTTGCCAGTCACGGAGTCGGGCGACGCCGACAGGAAAGCTTCAAGTTCCCTGACGGCGAGCGCCTTTTGAGTTTCGTTCAGTGCTTCCATGGCTCGGAGTGAATCGAGGGCTGGGTCGGTCCGGTAAAGTATCACCTTTGCAACGCCCAGTCATCCCTCCGAACCTGGCAGGACAGAATATCGCAGCTTCCCTCACCGCCCCGCCATCGCCTGCGCATCGAACACCGGATTGAACTCCACATCGACCTTGATCTTGTTCTTGATATCCCCCGACCGGTAAAGCGTATCCGCAATCCGCTGTTCTCTCGCGACGAGCTGCTTATCGAGCGGATAAAAAACCGACCTTCCATTCTCCGCAGAAAACTTCGCCCGCGCCGGGCTCTGCTTCATCTTCTCCAGATAGATCTTCTCGACCGCCGGCACGTTCTGCGACCACCACGTCCACGAATTCTTCAGGCGCCCGAGAAAATCACCTAACGCCTGACTCCTAACCGGATCGCGCAGCACTTCCGTACGCGCCGTGAACACCGACAACGCCGGAATATCGAGTTCATCGCTCTTGATGACGACCCGCGCATCGCCCTTGTCGACGGTCTCCTTCACAGGTCCGAATCCGCCCGAATACACCGCAACCTGCCCCGCATTGAACGCGGACGCCGACACGTTCCCATCGCCGAACTTCACGCCCTGAAAATCCTTCGGCCGCAGATCGGCCTTGTTATACGACAGCACGTATTGCAGATAATTGAAGCCGCCGAAGTTATAGCCCCACGTCTTGCCGCGCAGATCGGCGAGGTTCTTCACGTCGGCTTCCTTGCGCACGACCGTGACGATAGGTGGATAGCTGCTATCGGGATTGCGCCATCCCGCGATGATCTGCAACGGAGCCGTCTCCGGCGTCCAGGCTGCGCGCGCATTGCCCTGCTCGATGATGAGCGACGTATCGCCCATCAACCCCACATCGAGCACTTTCGAATAGAGCGCGGAGAGCTGCGCGGCAGGCCCGGTCAGCACGGCCCATTTAACCTTGTACGGCGCGCCGTCGAGCACGTGCGATGCCTCGACGATCAGCGGCCAAGCGGCGTCCTGCGTGCCGATGGTCAACGTGAGCGGTTCGTCGGCGAATGCGGACGCCGACACGCCGAAAAGACTCGCGACGAATAGCGCGGTAAAGCGTTTCCTGATGCGCATGGATGTGTGGTGAGTGAATGAAATCGTTATGCCGCTTTGCGCGGCGAATCTTGCGTGACGCCGAGTTCGGCGAGCAGCCGCGTTCTGAGCGCAATGGATGCTTCGTCGCTGCGCGAGCGCGGACGCGGAAAATCGACGACCACATCCGCGCTGATCTCGCCTTGCGACAGCACGACGATACGATCCGACAGCAAAATCGCCTCGTCGATGTCATGTGTGACGAGCACGACCGCCGGCGTATGTGCGCGCCACAAGCGCGCGACGAGTTCGTACATGCGGATGCGCGTGAGCGCGTCGAGCGCGGCGAAGGGTTCATCGAGCAACAGCAGCTTCGGCTCTCGCACGAGCGCACGCGCCAGTGCAACGCGCTGCGCTTCGCCGCCGGAAAGCGTCTTCGGCCAGCCATCGGCATGGGTCGCGAGTCCGACTTCATCGAGCGCGGCCAGTGCGGAAGGCTTCGCGGCGCTGAGGCGGTCATGACCGATCACGACGTTCTCCCACACGCGCTTCGCCGGCACGAGACGCGGTTCCTGGAACACAACAGAGCGCGCACCCGCGACACGCACACGGCCGCTGTCGGCCTGATCGAGGCCTGCAAGAATGCGCAGGAGCGTCGTCTTGCCCGCGCCCGATGCGCCGAGCATCGATACGAACTGGCCGCGTCTTACGTTGAGCGATACATCCTTCAGCACCGCGCGGCCCGCGAACACGCGGCTCACGCCATCGAGTTCGAGCGCGGTCTCGCGTTCGTCGCGCACGGACCTGGCGTATGCGTTATCAGGCGAGTTCAAAGCGCGGCCTCCAAGGAAGAGCGAGATGTTCGAGCGCACGCATGATGAGATCGGTCACGATGCCGAGCGCCGCATACACGAGAATGCCCGCGATGATGATGTCCGCGCGCTGGTTCTGGTTCGCGTTCACGAGGATGTAGCCGATGCCGTTCTGCGCGTTGATCTGCTCCGCGACCACGAGCGCGAGCAACGCCACCGCCGACGAGTAGCGCACGCCGACGAGTATCGAAGGCAGTGCCGTCGGCAGAATGATGCGCAGCGCGATCTGCCGGCTCGACAGACCGAACACGTTCGCCGCTTCGAGCAGTTTCGGATCGACACCGCGCACGCCCGCATAGGTGTTGAGATACATCGGGAAAATGGTGGCCGCGAGGATCACCGCGACCTTCGCGCCTTCGCCGATGCCGAACCACGTGATAAAAAGCGGAATCAGCGCGATGAACGGAATCGTGCGCAGCATCTGCAATGGCGCATCGACGATTTCCTCACCCACACGCCACAGCCCCGCAAAAAGACCCGCCAGCAAGCCGATGCCGCCACCGATCGCGAGGCCCGTCGCCGCGCGCACGAGCGACACGCCGATCGCGCTTTGCAATTCGCCATCGGCGATCAGTTCCTTCAATGCTCCGATGATGACCGTGGGCGACGGCAAGGTTTCAGGCGCGACGAGTTGCAGCGACGACGCGAGCTGCCACAACACGATGATCGCGAGCGGCACGCCGACACGCAACGCCCGCGAGCGCAGCAGGGACCATTGCAGCACGGTGCGGCGGCGCACTTCGCGCGTCGGCAGATCGATGAGCGCGCGTGGATCGACGGCGCGTGCATCGGCGCCATGAGTGCGATCAGGCGTCGTGCCCGGATCGAGCCCGAGCGCGGCGGATGGAAAGCGTGGGACGTTCATGGGCGTTCGTCGGAATCCGAAAGGAATGGAACATCCGATGGTACGGTCGCATGTCCTCACGTCAAACGAACGCTTTGCAAGATGCTATGCGCACTCCGCGTCATTTGGATTCCAACGATCCGATAAAGGCGCGAACCGTGCATTGCTTAGCAGATTCGCTTCGTTGGCGAATGTGGCGCGCTCCCCTAACGTATGCGGATGATGTCTTGGGGATATCAGACAGCCTATTTTCAGGGAGTATCGATCTTGTCTCGATTCATTTCATCGCGCGGGCCACGGGTGGTCGGCATCGGCGGCACGACGCGGCCTCAATCATCGACCGAACGGGCACTCGCATTCGCATTGCGCGGCGCACAGGAAAGCGGCGCGAGCGTGCAGCTGTTCGGCGGCGCGTTCCTGCATAGCCTGCCGCACTATGCGCCGGAATCGCGCGAACTCACCGACGAGCAACATGAACTCATCGAGGCCGTGCGCGCGGCCGATGCGCTCATCATCGCGACGCCCGGCTATCACGGCGGCATCTCGGGCCTCGTCAAGAACGCGCTCGATACGCTGGAGGAACTGCGGCTCGACGAGCGCCCTTATCTCGACGGACGCGCGGTCGGCAGTATCGTCACGGCATATGGATGGCAGGCGGCGGGCACGGTGCTCACTTCGCTGCGCTCGATCGTGCACGCGTTGCGCGGCTGGCCGACGCCTTTCGGTGCGACGATCAACACGCTGGAGACGCGCTTCGAATCAGCCGATACCTGTTCAGATCCGAAGGTCGTCGAGCAGCTTCGCACCGTGGGGAAACAGGCGTCGAGCTTCGCGCTGGCGTTCGGTGCGGTGCGGGCGGACGCGTATCACGAAGTGGAACTCGCACAGCATTGAGTCACCGACGATAAAGCTGCGCATCGCGCGCAGCTTGTCTCTTTCGTTTCAGTGCAGCGGCGATTCGCTGGGCAACTGGAACGCATCGACGGTATAGCCCATGTTGAAATAGCCCGCGCGTGCATAGGCAGAGATGTGTTCGAGCTGTTCCGCGCGCGTGGTTTCGCTGACGGCGTGCGCGTCCTGCGCCGCCGATTCTTTCGTGAAGTGCTTACGCACGCGCCCGGCCGGCGCCGATAGCGCCTGCCAATAGTGAGTCAGGAATTGCGGCATGGCTCGCCCCCTCGGTGCACGAATAGCTCAACTCTAGGCTGTCAAAATCGTTTGGACAAACAAGGTTTTCTGCAATGCATTGCAGGGCGCACCGGGTTGGCGCATGGGCCGTAGTTCAAATGATCGCGCGTATCACTTCGCACCATCAAGAATCGGATGCGACTGCCCCGCTATCGGCCGCCCGCGATTATCGGTCGGCACGAGTTGCGTCTGGAACGCGACGAAGAGCGCCTGAAACTTGTCATCCACTTCGATCATCACCGCGCCGTCCTGAAACACGCCGTTCTCGTTCGAATGGTCCTTGATATGGCTGCCCTTGCCCGGCTTCGGGTTGCCCTGATTCATGTGCGTTTCGTGCAGCCCGTCTTTGCCCGGTTCGAACAGGAAGCCGAAGCCGTAGACGGTGACTTGTTTCGCGGGCTTCCATCCGAGGCGATCGTCGCTATAAGCGGGCGTCTTGTAGACATAGTCGATGCCGCTCGACGACATATCGAGTTGCAGCATCTCGTTGAGCAGCGCGTTGATATCGTTGTGCTCGTCCTTGGTGTCGAGCGGAATTGGACGCATCGCCGTGAGATCGAGAAGGCGCTTGTCGTGCACGTAATCGAGCTTCGGGAAATTCGATGTGGCGATGCCCGCAGGCAGCCTGGCGAGATCGGCGGTCATCGGATGATCGAAATATTGATCCCACAGATACAGCACGAGATAGCCCGCCGGGCCCGTCAACGAGCTGTCCGATTTCACATTGGTGACGATGTTGAATGGCTTGCCATTCGTGTCTTCACCGACGATCACATAATGCGGATCGCCCTTGTAATTCTGGAGATAGGGAACGCCGAGCGTGACCGTGCCCTTGAACAGAACATATTCATTGCGCGCCATGATGCTGCTCCATGAAGTGAACGATCATTTGATTCGACAAGTGTGACATTCCTGCGATCGAAACGTGATTGAGCGGAACACGTCTTGCTGAAACGCAACTCGGAAATGCCGCCGTCATCGAGCGCTCCACAATGAAACTGTCATTGGGTACACTAGGATCCGCCTGCACGACGCACCGCGCACATTCACACGAACAGAAAAAAAGTCGGAGCCAGTTTGAGGAAGCGAGCCACGGTCATCTGTCGAAAAGGCAACCGGATATTGCTGGTTGCGCGACGTCGCACCAAATGGGCGCTGCCCGGCGGCATGCTCAAGCGAGGCGAGCATCTGCCGGACGCCGCGCTGCGCGAGCTCAAGGAAGAGACACGTCTCGCAGGCAAGTCGGCAAAATTTCTGTTCCACCATCGGGGACGGCAGAAGCACCATCACGTCTTCTTCTGCGATGTGCCGAAAAGCGCGAAGCCCCGCGCGAGCAACGAAATATCGCGGTGTCGCTGGGTCCACGTATCCGAGATCCCACGGCTCGCCACCACTGCGCCGACCAGGCTGATCGTCAAAGCGCTCGGCGACGAAAAGCGCAAGCGCTGAGCCTTCATCGCTCGCGGCGACGAAATCGTCAAGCGCCCTGCTGTTTCGCATCGCCGTACACGACGCGCACCGCAGGCACGAACCACGCGAGACACAAGCCGACGAATGCCGCCATCGCGGCCACCACGAGCCCGACGTGAATCGATGCGACCAGCGCCATGCGCGCCGAATGCATCATCGCATCGCCCGACTGGCCCGCGGCGACGAGGCGTTCGATCAGCGCCGACTGTTCCGCACGATCGATCAGCAGATCCGGGCTCGCGAACGATTTGAGCCACTGCGTCGCCTGATACGCATCCAGCGGACGATGCACGTTGCGCGCATAGAAGTGCCCGAGCAATGCGCCCGTGATCGCGGTGCCGAGCATGCCGCCGAAAATGCGCAGCGATTGCAGCAATGCCGTGACCGCGCCGATCTGATCGTGCGCGACGATCTGTTGCGAGCAGATCGTGAGATTCGTCGCGACGAGCCCGAGGCCGAGTCCGCTCGCGCCCATGCACGCCATCCACACGGCATGCGGCTCATGGCCGTTGAGCGACACGAGCGCGAGACAGCCTGCCACGCACAGCGCAAAGCCCGCATACATCAGCACGTTGGCGCGCGGGATGCGGGTGACGATGCGATTGTTGAGCATGCTGCCGACGCTGGTGCCGAGCAGGAGCGGCGTGATCAGCATGCCCGAATCGTGCGGCGACATGCCGTAGCCGCCCTGAAACAGCAGCGGAATGTAGAAGGCCATCGAGAAGAGCGCGAAGCCGCCGAGCACGGAGATCGCGAACAGCGCGGCGAGCTTGCGGTCGACGAGCACATCGACGGGCACGACGGGATAGCCCATGCGCTTTTCCCAGAAGTACAGCGTCGCGCCGAACACCAGTGTGATGAGCGCGAGCACGATCGTCATGCCGCTCACGCCTTCCTTCGGCAACAGTTCGATCAGCAGTTGCAAGGCGCCGAGCGTCACCGCGACGACACACGCGCCGAGCCAGTCGAGCTGAATCCGTCCGCGCGCCTTCAGACGATGCAGATTCGGCACGAACAACAGCACGAACATCAGCGAGACGATGCCGATGGGCACGTTGACGAAGAACACGAGCCGCCAGCCGCGCATCTGCGTGAGCATGCCGCCGAGCGTCGGGCCGATGACGTTGGCCACGCCGAATGTCGACGTGACGAGCACGAGCCAGCGCAGACGCAGCTTCGGATCGGGAAAGAGATCGGCCACGGCGGCGAATACCGTCCCGAGCAGAATGCCGCCGCCGATGCCCTGCACGCCGCGCGCGATCACGAGAAACAACATGCTGTTCGCGAAGCCGCACAGCACGGACGCCAGCGTGAACAGCACGATGGCCGCGAGCAGAAAAGGCTTGCGTCCGTACAGATCGCCGAGCCGCCCGAAAATCGGAATCGTGATAACGGATGCGAGCATGTACGAGGTCGCGACCCACGCGTACAGATCGAAGCCCTTCAGTTCCGCGACGATGCGCGGCATCGCGGTGCCGACGATGGTCTGGTCGAGCGCGACCAGCATCGTGACGAAGGCGATGCCGAGCATCGCGAGCAGCGATTCGCGAAACGGCAGACGCTGCCGTTCCGGATCGTGAACGTCAGCGAACGAGTTCATGACGGGCGCGAGCACGCAAGTTGTTACGCGCTCGCGAGCGGGAGCTTACTGCCCGCCTTCCTGAATCGTCAGAACATTCTTCACGGACGTGACGCCGCTCACGCCTTTCGCGATCGACACGGCCTTGTCGATCTGCTCCGCGTCGGCGGCGTGTCCGGCAAGCGTGATCGCGCCGTTCTTCGCGATCACATCGATGCCGTTCAGATCGACGCCTCCTTTCTGCATCGCCTGCGACACTTTCCTGCTGAGCGCATGGTTGGCCTTGCGGGCCGCCGATTTCGAGCTTCCGGCGCTCGCCGAAGGCGTTGCGGACTGGGTCGGGGCCGCATCGCTGGTCTGGGACCATGCGTTGACGGAGAAGGCAATCGCTGATGCAACGGCGGCAAGTCTGAGCGCATTGATCGTTTTCATCGCTTGGCTCCAGGTTGGCTTCATTGACTGTGGTGGCACGAGGGCACGATGCATTCTAGTCGCGGCTTCGCCATATCGCAGGAATTCGGGCCATTCATTTCGCGAACGCGCGCAATTCGGCGGATGACAGGAACAAATCCCCGTTGTCCGCGAGCCTTTCGACCATGAAGTCAATGAACGTTCGCACTCGAAGCGGCTGCTCCGTCCGATGCCGGTAGTAGATGTAGATCGATTCGCGCTGCGTCAGATGCCGCGTGAGCAAAGGTACGAGCCGCCCTTCGCGGATATGCGTGACCGCCGAGAAACTCCCGAGCTGGCCGATCGCGAGACCGGCGAGCACCGCGTCGGCTTCCGCATCGATATCGTTGGTGCAGAGCGCCGCCGCGATCTCGCGATAGACGATCTCATCGCCGATCATGAATTCCCACGGCGCCTGCTTGCCCGTGTTCGCGCGGCGATAGCCGGTGCAACGATGCGACGCGAGATCGTCGACGGTACGCGGCGCGCCGTGTCGTTCGATATACGCAGGCGACGTGCACACGATGAGCTGGATCGGCACGAGCCGCCTTGCAATCGCGCCGCCAGCGGGCGCCGAGCCGCCGCGCAAACCGACATCGGCGCGTTCCTCGACGAGATCGGTGAAATGGTCGTCGAAACGCACATCGAGTTCGACGTCCGGATAGAGCGCCGCGAACGCCAGCACCGGCGGCCACAACGCGCGCCCGAGCGCTTTCGGCGCGCTGATGCGCAACGGACCGGCGATGTCTTCCTTTGCGCTCTTCGCATCCGCGATCGCCGATGTGAGCATCGCGAGGGCCGGCTCGACGTTCTGCAGGAGCCTTTGCCCTTCCTCGGTCAGCGAGAGCTTGCGCGTCGTGCGATGAAACAACCGCACACCGAGCGACTTTTCGAGCTGCATCACCGCGTGACTCGCGGCTTGCGGCGAAATCCCCTGATCAATGGCCGCACGCCGCAGACTACCGAGCGTGGCGGCGCGCACGAAGATCGATATCGCGCGGACCTCGTTCATGGACGCCCCGATTCGCAAATTAAAGTTGATTATCAGTCTAGCGTTTGACGGCTAGTTCGTGCGAATCGGACGCCCTATGCTTCGTTTCACGTTCACCACCACCGACACAACGGAGCACATCATGAGCAACGCAACCCAACAGCAATACAAGCGCGTCTGGTTCATTACGGGCGCATCGCGCGGCCTCGGCGCGCTGATCGCCCGCGCGGCGCTCGACGACGGCAACGCGGTCGTCGCCGCAGGCCGCAATGTCGCGGCGATCGTCGAGCGCCTCGGCGAATCGCCCGCGCTGCTGCCGGTCGCGCTCGACGTCACGAGCGAAGCACAGGCCAAGGCGGCCGTCGAAGCCGCCGTCGCGAAGTTCGGCCGCATCGACGTGCTGATCAACAACGCGGGCTTCGGGCTGCTCGCGGCCGTCGAAGAATCGAGCGACGCCGACGTGCGCCGCATGTTCGACACCAATGTCTTCGGCCTTCTCAACGTGACGCGCGCCGTGCTGCCCGTGATGCGCAAGCAGAAGAGCGGCCACGTCGTGAACATGTCGTCGATAGGCGGTTATCGCTCGGCAGCGGGATTCGGCGTCTATTGCTCGACGAAATTCGCCGTCGAAGGCATCACCGAAGCGTTGCATGCGGAACTGCAACCGCTCGGCATTCACGCGACAGTCGTCGAGCCGGGTTACTTTCGCACGGACTTTCTGGATGCGTCGTCGCTTCTCGTGGGCAAGGAAATCATCGACGATTACGATGCGACTTCCGGCAATGTGCGGCGCTTCGCTGTGGGCATGAATCACAATCAGCCGGGCGATCCCGAGAAGCTCGCGACCGCGCTCGTCACGCTCGCCGATGAGCAAACGCCGCCGCTGCGTCTCGCACTCGGCACCGACACGCTGAAGGCCATCGCGGAAAAGAACGCGTACGTCACGGCGGAAACGGAAAGCTGGCGCGCGTTGTCGGCTTCGACGGACTTCGCGGCCTGATCGATTGCACATAACACCGCGACCATTTTCAGCATAATTCCGCGGGCATGAATCAGGCGGCATAAGGCTTGAGCGGCATCGTCGGAAAAGGCCCTGCGTTGACCATCGCAATATCCGTCCGTATATTGCGATGACACAGGGCCACGACGAACGACAAGATGCCCCCCACGCCAGAGGTCAAGCCGCACGATGTCCAGGGAAAGCATCGACTCGCACATGATTCGTGTGCTGCATACGCTCCTTACCGAGTCGAGCGTGTCGCGCGCCGCCAGTCTGCTCGGACAATCGCAGCCTACGGTAAGCATTGCATTGCGCCGCTTACGCGAAATCACCGGTGATCCTTTGCTGGTGCGTAGCGGCAGCCGCATGGTGCCGACGAGCCACGCGCTCACGCTGATCGAGCCGGCCGCGCAGGCGCTCAGCAACATCGACGCGATCCTGCATCCGAACACCACGTTCGATCCCGTCGCGAGCACGCGCACGTTTCGCATCGGCTCGCCGGATTATCTCGACGTGTTCTTCGTGCCCGCCGTCATCGATGCGTTTCATCAGGCCGCGCCGCTCGCGAAGCTCGAATTCAAGCATCTGATGATGGTGGACGGCGGCTATGAGAACGGGCTCGAAACGGGCCTGCTCGATCTCGTCATCGGCAACTGGAGGACGCCGCCGGAGCATCTGCATCTGCAGCCGTTGTGCAAGGACGAACTCGTGTGCCTGATGCGCTCGGATCATCCCATCGGCAATGGCGCGCTCACGCGCGATGCGTACGAAAGCGCCGAGCATCTTTCGGTCACGACGTACAACACGACGGCATGGGGCACCATCGACACGGAACTCGCGCGCAACGGCCTCACGCGCACCGTGACGACCACGCTGCCCTACTTCGGCATGGCGCCGTATGTGCTCGTGCGTTCCGATCTTCTCTTCACGACGACGCGCGCGCTCGCATCGCACTATGCGCGCATTCTGCCGTTGCGCATCGAGCCGATTCCCGGCGAAACGAATGCATTGACCTACTATCAACTGTGGCACGAGAGAACGCATCGCAGTGCCGCGACGCGCTGGCTGCGCAAGCTCGTGACGACCGTTTCGCGCACGCTCGTCAGCGACGTCGCCTGAAAAGCAAAAAAACGCCGCGTACAAAGCGCGGCGTCAATGCGTTCAACCGATGAACAAAGCGACAGGCCCTCGGTGCATCATCGGTGAACGCGACGCGGGTCGGTCAGAAGCAAGCTGCGTCGTTATCGTTGTTCGATCGTCGGTTCAGAAGCATCCCGCCGCCATCGCCTTGATGAGCGCGGCCTTGCCTTGCGTCGCCGCGCCGAGCAATGCGAAGCCGAGCGCGCGCTTGTCGGCGGCGTGTTCGCACAGCGCGGCAAGGCCGTCGAGCGGATCGTCGCTCGCGGGAGCAAAACGCCATGTGCCGGATTCATTCGGTGGCACGACGACCGTCGGCGATGCGGGCGATTTCACCGTGATCGGCATGACCGGAAAATCGACGCGCGTCGGCTCGCCGGCGAGCGTGCGCGCGAGTGCGCGCGCCGCATGCATGATCGGCAGGACATACGGCTGCACCTTGCCTTCGATCGCCGCGCAATCGCCCAATGCATAGATATCGGGCGCGCTGGTTCTGCACCACGCGTCGGTGCGAATGCCGATGTCGATATCGAGCCCCGCCTGCGCAGCCAGTTCGGTGCGAGGGGCAAGACCGATCGCCGATAACACCACATCCGCGGCGATGACTTCGCCGTCGTTAAACGTGACGTCGTAGCCCGATTCACGCCTGTTCACGCTCGCAACCGATTGTCCCAGGCGCAGGCGAATACCATGACGATCCAGCGCTCGCGCGAATGCGTCGCCGGCGAGTTCGGGAAGCAATCGCGACAGCGGCGTGGCCGCGGGATCGATCAGGGTCACGTCATAGCCCGCGAGCGCGAGATCGTTGGCGAACTCGCAGCCGATCAATCCCGCGCCGAGCAGCGCGATCGATTTCGCGCCTTCGATACGCGCCCTGAATCGCGTGTAATCGTCGAGACTGTTCACGGAAAGCACGTCGGACGCGCCATCGCCGACAAGCGGAATACGGCGTGCGTCCGCGCCCAGCGCGAGCACGAGTTTCGCGTAACGAAGCGGCGCGCCGTTGACGATCACCTCATGCGCGTCGGCTGCGATGCGCTCCACCTTGCGATGCGTGATGATGCCCGCGTTCAGTTGCGCGCGCATCGCGCCGGCATCGAACGTGACGAGTTCGTGCGGCGCCTTCTTCATCGCGAGCGCGTTGGAGAGCGTCGGCTTCGAATAGAAATCGCCGGCATCTTCGCTGATGAGCACGATGGGCACGTTCTTGTCGAGCTTGCGCAGTTCGCGCGCGACCGTATAACCGGCGATGCCCGTGCCGACGATGATCACGCGATCTTCAGTATCAGTGCTCATGCCGTCACCACCTGCATGTCGAAGTCCTGCTTGCCGGTGCCGCAATCGGGGCAGAGCCAGTCGTCGGGCACGTCTTCCCAGCGCGTGCCCGCCGCGATGCCCGCTTCGGGCAAGCCTTGCGTTTCGTCGTAACGAAAGCCGCAAATCACGCATTCCCAGATCTTCATGATGATGTCCTCGGTATGCGTTTCAGCGGACGTAGTTCTGGCCAAGCCCGATCTCGGCGAGCGCGCGGCGATACGCACCCGACGAGCGATCGGCGAGAATGGGCGCTTCGGCGGCGCGATCGATCGGCAAGTCTTCGGGACATTGCAGTTCGACGATCGCGCGGTCTTCTTCGAACACCTGCCGGTTGAACGCGTAGACGTCGTCGAGAGGCAGGTTCTTGTCGAAGTTCCGCGCGATTGGCACGAACAGACGCGTGAGGCGCGCGGACACGGGGCTCGCCGCATTGAGGATCGCGAGCCGACCGCCTTCGGGAAACTGCACGGTGAGACGCGCGAAGAACGGTACATCGACTTCGAACACGCGGCGCCACAGAAAGCCATCGGGCGCGCGATGCTGCATCGACTTCGGGAAGTTGCTCACGGTGCTCACGTATTCGGCGCGCATGCCGTTGTCGCGACGCTCGACCGTATAGTTCGGCACGACGGGATTGCGCCGGTCCGCAAAGCTGTGATGATGAATCCACGCGAAGTGCGCGACATCGATGAAGCCTTCGGTCTGACGCCCCGCCGATGCCTTGATGTCGATGGAAGGTGGCAGGATCTGCTGGAAGCCTTCGGTGTTCCAGGCGGGAAAGTCGGGCAACGGTTGCGCGCCGCCGCCGAGCGAGACCCAGACGAGGCCGTAGGCTTCCTGCGCGGCATACGTCGTCAGGCACAGGCGATCGGGAATCGGGCCGCCTTCCTGCGAAGGAATGTGGTTGCACTTGCCGTTCGCGCCATACGAGAGGCCGTGATACGGGCACACGAGGTTGCCGTTCTCGACCCAGCCCTGGCTCAACGGCGCGCCGCGATGCGGACACACGTCGCGGGCGGCCACGAGCACGCCGTTCGAGCGGAACACGACGAGCGATTCATCGAGCAATTGCGCTCTGAACGGCTTGTCCGCGATATCCGATGCGAACGCGACTGGGTGCCAGTACTGGCTCAGGATCTGCCAGTCATGCGGATCGAACGTGCAGTTGCGAGGAAGGTTGGGTGCGCGCTGGAAGGTGAGCGGCGCGACGGTGGGGGTCGCCATGATTGTTGTCTCCAATCTGCTGGGTCTTGATGGCGGTCTTGCACGGTGCGACCGCCTGGAGATAACGATATCGGTGTGTGGCGTGTCGCCCAATCGCTGGGGGGACATTGAGTCTATGTTTGGGAGGGAATGCGAGAAAGGGAAAGAGCGTTACTCATTGACTGATCTGCTCCCGAACCACACTAACGGGGTCCGTCGGAAACTTCGCTGGATTCTGCGCAGCCGTGCGCTGGTAGGGATCGGACGCATCGATCCGGCACTTCGCCTCGATCGCTGCAGGCCATTGCGGAATCTTGCTGGTCCTGATTGCGAACACGCGACCAATCGAAATGAGCCACACCACCGGCGCGGAGATGTACTGGATGAGCCTCGGCAGTCCGTTGAGGTTTAGGTTCAGCGCGAACAATCCTTCGCGAAATGTTTCACGTCTGCTTGCAACGTCATGGCACCAGTGGACATCGCTATAGACGGCCTTCGGGCCCTCTTCCATGTAGCGACGGACGAACTCCCAGCAGTTTTTAAGCTGGCGAGGATCTTCACTGTCGCCATGCAGGGCAAAGGTCCACTCCACCGTCTTTCGGTCTGCCTTGAGCGCGTGACCGCGAATGTCCCAGATCTGCGGTCCCGAGCCCGGCGTGTACGATCGCCTGCACCGACTGATCGTAAAGAAGAGATCGTCCCACTTCGCCGAGCGAATCACACCGTCAAGGCAGAAGACGTACACCATGCGCTTGCGGTAGTTGAACCGGATGGGGTAATGCGTCCAGCGGAAAGATTCTTTGAGTAGCATCCAGACTAAATAGGCCCAAAGCGGCGAATAGGCGATACACACGATTCCGATCACCATTAGCTCTTGACTCGTCAACGTGAAGTGCCATGTTGGATAAAAGAATACCAGCGACAATAATACAATAGGGAAACAACTGAACAGCAAGCTACCGAACGTCACGTAACCGCGATAGATAAACCATCTATCGACCAGCTCCATGTAGGTGGAGTTGAATTTGACTGTCGACGCGTTATAAAACGGCGTAATATCCAAGCGTTCTTTCTGGCGTAGTTGGTTTTGCCGCTCCTCTGCGGTCAGCATCCTGTTTACAGGATAGCTTTTTTGCGAAATGTCTTGGTAGTTCATTTAAGATCCCGAGAGCGAATGCACTTCGCTCATTTGCTACGTTGCAACGCTTTAACCAGATAGCCAACCGTCAGTTGCATCTGAACGTCCGGACGCTGAGTGACCGTTTCCAACGGCAAAATCATTCCTTTGAATTGCTTTGAG
>Ga0160464_100356_pt1 | contig 37530 bp, 30 predicted proteins | sample HID1971I_E11MG_FD_108275 | JGI IMG/M metagenome (GOLD analysis project Ga0160464, IMG submission 108275) | Enriched millipede-associated microbial communities from UW Madison campus, WI, USA - HID1971I_E11 MG | ecosystem: Host-associated > Arthropoda: Insects > Digestive system > Unclassified ... | reverse complement strand
CGGATAGATGCGTCCACCGGCTTCGCGCACGATCGTATCGAGCGCGCCGAAGAGTGACGAGTTGCGCATTTCGTGCTGCGGAAAGTCGAGCGCGAGCGAGGTGCCTTCCATCGGAAACGACAGCAGTCCCGGCGATGGAATGTCCCCGCAACGCTTGAGCACCGCGAGAAACGAACCCGTGCCGCTCGATGAAATGCGATCGAGCATCACGCGGACCGCATCGCGCGCGCTCGCCGCCGGCACGACGCACTGATACTGCTGAAACCCCGACGGCCCGTAGATGCGATTCCACTCGAGCAGGCTGTCGAGCGGATAAAAATATCCGTCATAGCCGACGCGCGAAATCTCGATCGGCTTACGCTGCTTGCGGTAATACAGTTCGTTGAACGCGCGCAGCGTGAGGCCGTTGATGAGCGACACGGGCGGCGTGAACGGCACGCGGCGCGTGTTGCGTTGCTCGACATCGAGCGAGCCGTGAATCGCATGATCGCCCGCCATGAAAATGCCGCGTCCGAGCGCAGGCCCGCGGCTCGCGCAATCGACCCACGCGACGCAGTATTCATGCTTCGCGTCATACTCCTCCGACAGATCGAAGAACTCGTCGAGCTTGCCGAAGCGGATGCTCGTCACGTCGATGAGACTCGTACGGATCGGCATCAATGAGAACTCGGCCCACAGGATGAGACCGGTGAGCCCGAGGCCGGCGATCGTCGCATTGAACATGTCCGTGTTTGATTCGGGCGAGCATTCGATCAGCGTGCCGTCGCTGCGCGCGAGGCCGAACGCGCGCACATGCCGCCCGAACGTGCCGCGCACATGATGATTCTTGCCGTGCACATCGTTGGCGATGGCGCCGCCCAGCGTCACGTACTTCGTGCCCGGCGTGACCGGCAGCATCCAGCCGCGCGGCACCGCGATCGCGAGGATCTGCTCGAACGTGATGCCTGGCTCCGCGCGCACGATGCCGCGCGTCCAGTCGGCGCTGATGATGCGATCGAGCGCGAGCGTCTGGAACACATGATTCGAACTGGCGAGGCAGACGTCGCCGTAACTGCGGCCATTGCCGAACGCGAGCGTCGTGCCGTGCGCGCTCTGCACGTCGTGCCAGCGCGTCTGCGCTTCGTCGCGCCAGTGCGCGGCGTGCGCCGTCTGCGGCAGATGCGGGTAGCGGCCCCAGGAGAGCAGATCGCTCATCGGTCAGATCGCGAGCCAGAACGCGACGCCGCACAGCGCGACGACGAGCAAGCTCATGCGATCGCGCGCCGCGAACACGATGGGATCGTCGTTCATTCTGCCGCGATGCGTGATGACCCATGTCCGGCTGAACCAGTAGAGCATCAGCGGACAAACCATCCAGATGAATTGCGGATGCCGGTAAAGCATCGTGGTGCGCTCGTCCTGGATGTACAGCGCGAGCACGAGCACAGAGATATAGCCCGACGACGTCCCGAGCGACGACACGATCGAGAGATCGCTCGCCAGATAGCCGCGCCCGCGGGCGCTGTCGCGTCCGGCCTTCATCATCGCGTGAAGCTCGGTGTAGCGCTTCACGAGCGCGAGGCTCAGGAACGCGAACATCGAAAAAGCCAGCAGCCAGAAAGTAAGCGGGATGTGGATCGCCGCGGCCCCGGCGACGATGCGCGTCGTGTAGAGCGCGGCGAGCACGACGACATCGATCATCACCTGGCGCTTGAGCGCGAGCGAATAGGCGAGCGTCAGCACGTAATAGCCGAGCAGGGCCGCGTTGAACTTCCACGACAGGAACGTGAGCGCGATCGAGAACGCGGCGGCGAGCAGGACAGGGCAGAGCGCCACGCCCCACGCGAGCGGCATCGTGCCGGCGGCGAGCGGGCGCTTGCGCTTCACCGGATGCTGTCGGTCGTCCTGGAGATCGAGCAGATCGTTGAGCAGATACACGCTCGACGCGCACAGCCCGAACGCGAAGAACGCGAGCACCGCGAACCCGATCGCAGTCGGCGATTTCAACTGATGCCCCGCCAGCAGCGGCACGAAAATCAGCACGTTCTTCAGCCACTGATGCAGGCGCAGCGACTTCGCCCAGACCTTGAGCGTCGGCTGGCGACTCTCGAAAACCTGTTCGATGTTGTCGTGTTTCGACGCCGCGCGCATCACGCCCGCATGCGGGTTGACTACGTACGCGCGATCGGCAGCGGCCCAGACGGCGATGTCGTCGCGCGAATTGCCGACGTAGTCGAAACCCTTCTCGCCATACTCCGCGACGAGCCGGTCGCGCTTGCGATGCGAAGAGAGGTTCACATGCTCGTCGGTAGCGAACACGCGATCGAAGATACCGAGATGCTCCGCGATCCGCTGCGCGAACGTCTCATGGCTCGCCGTGGCGAGCGCGATCGTGCGGCCCGCGGCGCGCATCTCCCGCAGCCAGTTCACGATCTGCGTGTTGTAGGGCAGCGTCGTGACGTCGATGCTCACATGTTCAGCGAGCCGCGACTTCAGTGCGGGCTTGCCGCCGCTCGAGAGCCATTGCAGCGGTTTATAGAATCTCTGCGGAAACGATCTCAGGAAGGCGAATCCGCTCTCGACGAGAATGTCGGAGTGGATCAGCGTTCCGTCCAGATCGACGACAATGGGCTTGTTCATACAATTCACGTCAGGTGATCGGTTAAGCCCACAGCGCGTCCAGTCCGGACCAAAGGAAAGACGCGGCAGAATCCTTCACGTGCTCGCGGAATTTAGCACAATCTGTAACAAGAAAAATTCGTCTTGCCGCGTTGTGTGCCATGCCGCGCGGTTGCCGAAAACACCCACATTGAGGACAATCTTGGCGTCTTCCACTCGTCGATGCGGTCCGTTTTCCTTTCGTGGCGCGGACACCCCCTCTGTCCGATGAACGCGAACGCATCACCGATCACCCTCAGCATCTCCATCGTCGTCTACCGGCCTGATACCGCGCTGCTCGCACGCACCATCGAAACGCTCGAAAGCGCGCTCGCGCAGTTGCACGACGTCGCCGGGCGCCCGTGCCTGTATCTGATCGACAACGGCAATCCAGGCGAACTCGCCGATCTGCCCGCGCCGTCGGACGCCGAATTCGACACGGTGGTGCTGAAAGGGCACGGGAACGTCGGCTACGGGCGCGGCCACAATCTCGCGATCGCGCGCGCCAACAGCCGCTATCACCTGATCCTGAACCCCGACGTCGAGCTCAATGCGGACGGCCTGCGCCGCGCGCTCGCCTTCCTGCGCGACTCGCCCGAAGCGGGCCTGCTCGCGCCGTGGATCGGCGGTGACGACGGCCGTCAGCAGTTTCTCTGCCGCCGCTATCCGACCGTGCTCGATCTCTTCGTGCGCGGCTTCCTGCCGTCCGCGCTGCGCAAACCGTTCGCGGGACGCCTCGCGCGCTACGAGATGCGTGATGTCATCGGCGAGACGAACATCGTGTGGGATCCGCCGATCGTGAGCGGCTGCTTCATGCTCTTTCGCACTGACGTGCTCGAGTCGCTCGGCGGCTTCGATCCGCGCTATTTCCTCTATTTCGAGGACTACGACCTGAGCCTGCGCACGCGCCGCGTCGCGCGCATCGCGTATGTGCCGTCGGTGCGCATCCTGCATCACGGCGGCGGCGCGGCGAAGAAGGGTTCCGTGCACATCAAGCTCTTCGTCACGTCGGCGTACCGGTTTTTCAACCGCTTCGGCTGGAAGTGGCTGTGAGCGATACCGGCCGACGTATCGCGATCACCGGCGCCAACGGCTTCGTCGGCCGTGCGGTGAGCCGTGGGCTGCTCGCTCGCGGCATCGGCGCGACAGGACTCGTGCGGCACGACGCGCAGTGCGAGCCGGGCGTCGACATCCGCCATATCGACGGCCTCGAATCGATCGCGCCGGACGCGTTCGCTGGCTGCGATGCGGTGATTCACCTCGCCGCGCGCGTCCATGTGATGACCGACGCCGCGCATAAGAACGCCGAGGCGCTGCTGAGCGCGTACCGCGCGACCAATGTCGAGGGCACCCTCGCCGCCGCCGAAGCCGCGCGGCGCGCGGGCGTCACGCGTTTCGTCCTGATGAGCAGCATCAAGGCGCTCGGCGAATGCGATCCGGGCCGCCCGTTCACCGAGGACGACGTGCGCAATCCGCCCGATGCCTATGGCGTCTCGAAGGCGGAAGCCGAAGTGACACTGCTCGAATTCGGCAGCCGTACGGGACTGGAGGTCGCGATCGTGCGGCCGCCGCTCGTCTACGGTCCCGGCGTGCGCGCCAACTTCCTCGCGATGATGCGCGCGATCGCACGCGGCATGCCGTTGCCGCTCGGCGCGATCGATGCGCGTCGCAGTCTCGTCTCCGTCGACAATCTGGCGAGCGCGACCATCGAATGCGCGCTCAATCCGGCCGCCGCAGGGCGCCTGTTCCATGTGACCGACGGCTACGATCCGAGCGTCGCCGAACTCGCCCGCAAGCTCGGCGAGCATCTCGGCAAGCCCGCGCGGCTCGTGCCGGTGCCGGGCGGACTCTTGCGCGGCGTCGCGCGCGTCGCTGGCAAGACCGCGCAGGTCGATCGGCTGACCGGCAGCCTGCGGGTCGATTCGCGCCGCATCCGCGACACGCTCGGCTGGAACGCGCCGCAAACGCTCGACGAAGGCCTGGCCGCCACCGCAGCGTGGTTTCACTCGACGCGCGGGCGATAACCGGTCTCGCGCCGCCGAAAAGGCCAGCCGCGAACGTTAAAATAAGCGCTGCTTCGACGCAGGCATTGCAAGACGCCTGACAGATATCGTCGAGGCGATTTTCCTTATTTTTCATATATTTAAAACTAAAACCCGGCAGTCGTTCGCGTATGCTTCGGGGTCGATAACTCAATAACATTGCATGCTGCATTCGTATTTTGAAGCTTCGCCGCTGCTGGCCGCGATGGCGGTAGCGGTATTTGCCTTCGCCGCGTGCGCGCTGATTCTGCGGACGCTCATTCGCACCGGCCTCGCGTGGCGGCTCGCCACCGATATCCCCAACGAGCGCTCGTTGCACGAACGGCCCACACCGCGCGTCGGCGGCTGGGGCATCGTGCCGGTCGCCGTGGTCGCGCTCATCGTCGCGGCGCCGTCGATGTGGCTGGCCGCGGCCTGCGCCGTCTTTCTCGCCGCCGTATCGCAAATCGACGATCGCCGGGGGCTGCCGGCGCGCGTGCGCTTCGCGGCACACATCGTCGCGGTGGCGCTCGTCATCGTCGTGCATCCGGCGGACGTGCCGTGGTGGGCGCTCGTGCTCGTCGGCTTTCTGATGCTGTGGCTGGTGAATCTCTACAACTTCATGGACGGCTCGGACGGACTCGCGGGCGGCATGGCGCTGTTCGGCTTCGGCGGCTACGCGCTCGCGGCGCTCGCCGGACCCGCGCCGCAAGCCGATCTCGGCCTCGCGAGCCTCGCTATCGCAGGCGCGGCGGCCGGATTTCTGACCCTCAATTTCCATCCGGCCCGGATTTTTCTGGGCGATGCCGGGTCTATTCCGTTAGGGTTTCTCGCGGGCGCGCTCGGTTATTGGGGCTGGCAACGAGGCGCATGGCCGGTCTGGTTTCCGGCGCTCGTGTTTTCGCCGTTCATCGCGGACGCCACGGTCACGCTGTTGCGCCGCCTCGCGCGCGGCGAAAAATTTTGGCAGGCCCACCGGGAGCACTACTATCAGCGCATGGTGCGCCTCGGATTGGGGCATGCGCGCACCGCAATCACGTGGTATCTGCTCATGCTGGCGGGCATAATGCTCGCAAACTGGGCGCTTCGGTTTTCCTTTGCTGGGCAGTGGGCGGCAGTTGCGGGCTGGGCAGTCGCGGTTGTGGCAGCGGGCGCGGTGGTCGACGCGCATTGGCGGCGTCATGAGGCCCGCCATTCCGGACAATCTTGAGGGTCCAAGCTGATGAATCGAATAAAAGCTACATGGCTATCGGCGGGGGCGTTCGGCTTCGATCTCGTGGCCGTCGTCGGATCCTGGCTCATCGCTTATCTGTTGCGCTTCAACGGCGCGATTCCCCATGACTTCCGCCAGGGCGCGCTCGCCGCGCTCGTCTGGGTCGTGCCGGTCTACGCCATCGTGTTCCGCGTCTTCGGCCTGTATCGCGGCATGTGGGTGTTCGCGAGCCTGCCCGATCTGATGCGCATCTCCAAGTCCATCATCGTGGGCGCGCTCGTCGTGATGGTGGGCGCGGTGATGTCGCAGCCGATTCCGATCATTCCCCGCTCGGTGCTCATCGTTTCGCCGCTCCTGCTCTTCCTGTCGATGGGCGGCGCGCGCGCTCTCTATCGCGCGGGCAAGGAGTTCTATCTGTACGGCGGCCTCGTCGGGCAGGGCAAGCCCGTGATCGTGCTCGGCGCGGGCACGGCGGGCGCGATGCTCGCGCGCGAACTGGCGCGTTCCAGCGAATGGCGCCTGGTCGGCCTGCTCGACGACGATCCCGCCAAGCGCGGACGCGAAGTGCTCGGCCACAAGGTGCTCGGTTCGTTCAGCGAGCTGCCACGCTTCGCCGAGCAGTTCAAGACGGATTACGTGATCATCGCGATTCCGTCGGCGTCGGTCGAGGAACAGCGGCGCGTTGCCACGCTGTGCGTGCGCGCCGGGGTCAAGGTGATGGTGCTGCCCGCGCTCAGCCAGCTGACGGCGGGCGAGGGCAACTTCCTGTCGCGCGTGCGGCAGATCGACCTCGAAGACCTGCTTGGCCGCGAGCCGGTGAAGATCGACATGCCGCACGTCGAACAACTGCTGCACGGACGCGTCGTGATGGTAACGGGCGCGGGCGGTTCGATCGGCTCGGAACTGTGCCGTCAGATTCTGCGTTTCTCGCCCGCGCAACTGGTCGCCTATGATCTTTCCGAGTACGCGATGTATCGCCTCATCGAGGAACTGCACGAGCGTTTTCCGGAATGCTCGGTGATTCCGGTCGTCGGCGACGCGAAGGACTCGCTGCTGCTCGATCAGACGATGGCGCGCTTCACGCCGCACATCGTGTTCCACGCGGCCGCCTACAAGCACGTCCCGCTGATGGAAGAGCAGAACGCGTGGCAGGCGGTGCGCAACAACGTGCTCGGCACGCTGCGCGTCGCGCGCGCGGCGATGCGCCACGACGTGCGCCACTTCGTGCTGATCTCCACCGACAAGGCCGTCAACCCGACCAACGTGATGGGCGCGAGCAAGCGTCTCGCCGAAATGACGTGCCAGGCGCTGCAGCAATCCGCGCCGCGCACGCAGTTCGAGACGGTGCGCTTCGGCAACGTGCTCGGCAGCGCGGGCAGCGTGATTCCGAAGTTCCAGCAGCAGATCTCGAAAGGCGGCCCGGTGACCGTCACGCATCCCGAAATCACGCGCTTCTTCATGACGATCCCGGAAGCCGCGCAACTCGTGTTGCAGGCGTCGAGCATGGGGCGCGGCGGCGAAATCTTCATTCTCGACATGGGCCAGCCCGTGAAGATCGTCGATCTCGCGCGCGACCTGATTCGTCTCTACGGCTTCTCGGAAGAGCAGATCCGCATCGTGTTCACGGGCCTGCGTCCCGGCGAGAAGCTCTACGAGGAACTGCTCGCCGACGACGAAACCACCACGCGCACGCCGCATCCGAAACTGCGCATCGCGCAGGCGCGTGGCGTGCCGAACGATTTCATCGACGCGTTGCTGCCGTGGCTCATGCAGCATCGCGTGCTCTCCGACGAGGAAGTGCGCCGCGACCTGCGCCGCTGGGTGCCGGAGTATCAGACGGCGACGCTGCCCGTCCTGCAGAGCGTCGCGGCCGTGCCGACGGCGCGCGAGCGCGGCGCGGCGGGCTGACGCGCACGGTCACGCATGACGACGCTCGACGATGTTCATGCGCTGACCCACGCGGGCTCGCTGTTGTCGCCGGGCGGTGAGATCGTCGCGCCGTACGATCTCGAAGTCGCGCACGCCGACGCATCCGGTTTCTCTGCCTTGCCCGCCGAAATCCTGAACGCGGGCCGCGAATCCTTCGATGCGGACTATGCGCGTGCGCGCCACGTGCATCTCGTCAACGCATTCGGCGTCACGCTCGGCGATTCCATCATCGGGCTATCGGCGCTCTTCGCGGTTAAGCGCCGCCATCCGCATCTTCGGTTCACCATCTATCGTCCGGCGCGCGCGCCACGCTACGTGAAGCGCCTCTACGCGCTCGCCGCGCCGGGTTTCGGCGATATCGTCGATCTGCCCGTGCCGCTCGCGAGCCTGCCTGCAAACGAGCTCAGGATCGACATCGGCAATCAGCTTTTCTGGCCGCGCTTCGCTTCGATGCCGATGATCGATTTCTTCCTGTGGGCGATGGGCATCGCGCCCGAGAACATCGCCGCTGGCGACAAGCGCAATCGATGGCTCGCCGATGTGCCGCGGAGAGCCATCGAAAGCGAGCGCTACGCGCTCTTCTGTCCGGACGCAAGCACGCCGGTGCGCAGCATTCCAACATCGGTGCGCGCACGCATCGTCGCGCGGCTCGCGGACGAAACCGGCTTGCCGGTGCTGGGCTTCGGCGCGGTGGATCATCCGCGCTATCGGGATATCGCGCCGCTTTCACGCGACACGGACGATTTCCTCGCGTGGATCGGACACGCGCGCTATCTGGTTACGGCGGATTCGGCAGCGCTGCACATCGCGGCCGGCTTCGACGTTCCGACGACCGCGTTTTTCACGACGATTCCCGCCTTCATGCGCGCGCGGGATTACGCCAACTGCGTCGCGGTCGAATTCGCCTTGCCGCATCTGCAAGGCATTCACGCGAGCGCGCGGCCCGCCGATCTGGACGCGCTCGAACGCGCGTATCGCGACTACGACTGGCGCGCGATGCCGTTCGCGCACGACGCATCGCTCACCTCGAGTTCGGCTTGCCGCTCACCTGAAACGACGGCAGCCGTCCATACAGCTCCGCGACCCAGTCGATGAACACGCGCACGCGGCGCGGCTGATGGCGATTCGACGCATAGAGCACCGACACCACGCGCGGATACGACGGATACTCTTTCAGCACTTCCCTGAGCGCGCCGCTTCTGATGAGCGGATCGAGCGTATAGCTCGAACTCTGGATCAGGCCGAGTCCCGTCACGCCTGCCGCGATGTACGAGTCGCCATCGTTCACGGCGATCTTGTGCTTCATCGCGACGATGCGCGTTTCGCCATCCACGACGAATTCCCAGTTGCGCACGCGCCCCGAGTTGTTGAGCACATAGCCGACGGCGAGGTGCTCCTCGAGGTCATCGAGCGACACCGGCTCGCCGTGCTTTTCGATGTATCCCGGCGACGCGCACGTGATCTGCGTATAAGCGCCGACGCGTTTCGCGACCAGCCCGACATCGCCGACCGCGCCCACGCGCACGACGCAATCGACCGCTTCCTCGACGAGATCGACCTGCCGGTCCGTGAGCAGCAACTCGACGCCGATATCCGGATACGCCGCGAAGAATTCCGGCAGCGCGGGAATGATCGTGTTCTTCGCCATCACCGTCGGCAGGCTCACCTTGACGTTGCCCTTGGGACTGAGCTTCGAATGCGAGAGCGACGCTTCCATGTCGTCCACTTCGCCCAGCACGCGCACGCAGCGCTCGTAATAGGCTTCGCCGTCCTCGGTGATGCTGATGCTGCGCGTCGTGCGGTTGATGAGGCGCGCGCCGAGATGCGCTTCGAGTGCCTGGAGCGTGCGCGAGACGCTCGCGGGCGGCAGGCGCAGGGCGTCGGCGGCTTTGGAGAAACTGCCCGCCTCGACGACCCGCGCGAAGACTTTCATTGCAAGAAAGCGGTCCATGCTCGGGTTCCGGAAACGTGATCGCGCGCCGGCAAGGGCGCGCGCGAAAGGAGAGCGTGAGTTTTCAAGCGACGATCATACTTGGGATCGCCTCGACCGGACAGGCGATGAGATCAGATCCCGAGCCCCTGGCAGAGCCACCCCGAGTAGTGTTCGATCATGCGTTGAAACGGCGCGTGATGGCCGTAGGCGATCGACGACACGGCAAGCAGCCCGCAACCCGCGACGAGCGCGCGCGGCATCTTGCGCGGCTGATCGAAAACGCGCACGAGGAAGAGCGTGGCGATAATCGCGCCGAGCACCCAGCCCGCGACGACTTCGGCGGGCGTGTGCGCGTCCTGCATGATGCGGCTCGCGCCGATCGCCGCCGCGAGCGCGAGCCCGCCCGCCGCGCCCCATCGATACCAGCCGCCGCCGAAGCCGCCGAGCAGCAGTCCGCCCGCGACCGTATAGATCGATGCGGCGAGCATCGTGTGGCCGCTGATCATGCGCAACTGGATCGCGGCGATTTCGAGGCCGCAGCCGGCGTAGAGAATCTTCGAGAGACCGACGAGCCCCATGCCGATCGCGAGCAGGATCGCCCAGCGCAACGCGAGACGCGCGTCCACGGTGCGCAGCCACAGCGTGCAGACGAGGGCGAGCGGGAGCAAGAAAGCCGCGTCGCCGAGGTTCGAAAGTGTCCAGAGGACTTTTGATTCCATGCGTATCCGTTATAGGCAGGCTGGCTCGCGGGCTCGATCGAAAGCGCTACGAACCGTCGCCCAGTTTGCGGCGGCCGGCCAGCCGGTATTCGGTCGGCGATATCGACAGCCGTTTGCGGAAGATCTTCGCGAGGCCGTCGCCGCTGCCCGCGCCGCAACGCCGCGCGATCTTGTCGACCGGCAGATCGGTCGCGGCAAGCAACATGCAGCTCGCATCGAGGCGCGCGCGCAGCAGATATTCCGATGGCGTGAGCCCGATCTGCGCCTTGAAGCGGCGCAGGAAATTGCGCTCGCTCATCGCGGCGACGCGTGCGGCGTCGGTGATCGAGATCGGCCGCACGTAGTTCTCGCGAATCCAGCGCGCGGCCGCATCGATCTTCTGGCGCACGCCGCCGGCTTCGGTATCGTCGAGAACGGTGGAGAGTTTTTGCCATGCGCCCGGGATCGAGCGCTCCGAGACTTCACGCGCGAGCGCGGCGCCGTGATCGCGCTTGATGATCGAAAGCGCCGCCGCGATCGGCCCTTTCGGATCGTCGAGGGTGAGCGTCTGCTCGGCGATGAAAAGTGGGTTCGATAACGCCGACGGAAGTGCGCGATGCCCGGACTCTCCAGTGAAATCGAGCGAGCGGTTCTGCACGGTGAGATTGGCGGCGGCGAGAATGTGCGCGCCTTCGCCGATCGCCTTGATGAACGGAATCTTCGGCGCCACGCGGCCGAGCCGTTTTTTCAGCACGACGTCGTTTCGCGCATGCCGGGCCCCGACGCCGCCCGCGATGAAGAGCGCGTCGCATTCGTTCGTCCAGCGCGTTTCGAGACCTTCTGTCCAGATGCGCATCGAGCAACTGCTCGCCACGCTGCCGCCTTCACTCGATAAAAACCGCAGCGAATAGTTCGGCGCTTCGGCGTGCTGGCCGGCATCGGCGGGCACGCGAACCTGATTCGCGACCGAGAAGACCTCGGAGATCGAACTGACTTCCACGAGCGAAAAGTCCTCGAAGATCAGAATGCCGATCCGCTTCTCCGCGCTGGCCATATCGGCGGGCGGTGCGTCGGGCGCGACGCCGCGCACGACCTGAAGCCTGCCCGTACCATTGGCGTACACCATCGACTTCTCTCCGGTGCGGACTGGAGCCGGCGCTGTCACGCCTTGCCCGGGCCCGGTCCATGAAGGAACGTAAGTAACGGGAAAGTGAGCTTACATGGGTCGCACTATACGCGGCGCCCAACGGTCGCCGTGCCCCGAGTCCGAAATTGACGAACTGTTGGCAGATGATCTCGGTACGCGGGGAAGAGGCTCGCAGTCGGCATGTCGTCTGACTAAATCGGACGGCGCGATTTGCGTTATCGCGCGCTCAAGAACGGACGCTCGCGTACCGTTATCAAGGGAAGCAGTAGATGATCGATGGTTCTTGGCGGTAGGGCGGGCGGCGCGCAGCAATGCGCGCCGTTTGTCCTTCAGCGCGCGCTTCCGATCCGGATCAGCGGAAGTAGGCTTTCGTGTACTCGTGTACGTCGTCGAGCGCGAGCAAGTCGTCGGGCAGGAGCCATCGATAGTCGCTGTGCTGATCGAAGCGGCCGATCGGCACTTTGCCGCTCAGCGTCATCGTGTAGGCGAGCACGATGTAATGCGTGCCGATTTCGTCCGCGCCCGCGAAGTTGTCGTCATACAGATGCTCGTACACGCCGAACAAACGCGAGGCCGAACGCTGCGCGCTCGCGACGCCGAGCTCGTTATGGACGATGCGCCGGAACGCGGCGTCGAGCGTTTCGTTCTTGGTGATGCGCCCGCCCGGCACGAACCACGTGCCCTGCGCCGGCCGGTTGCGCCGATGTCCCAGGAGAATGCGCCGGTTGCCGTCGGTGACGATCAGGTCGATCGCCACGAGCGGCGTAAGCCGCACCACCGTCAGGAAGTCCGCGTTGCTCAGCATCGTTGCTCCGTGTTAGCCGTCGTCGTGCGCAACGCAAACGATGCTGCCTGCGTCATCGCATGACCGTGCGCATGCGCACGCGCCGATGTGCTTCGTCCGAAGACGGCGAAGATCGATTCTCAAGAGTGAAACAAGCAAGGCTGACGAGTTCGGGCATCACAGGTATTTCCATAAGCGGCAAACTTGACCGATTCGCAAGCCCGTTCGATGCGTCGAAATCGTCGCCGCGCGAATTGCGAACATGCGCGCGAATTCGGCGGCATTCGACCGAAGAATGAAAAAATTTGATTGGACGATTCAACAAATAGTGTCACAGCGTGCGCCGCCGCAAAAAGACTAGCCGATGGCGGACCGGGACAGTCCCCTGGTCCCGCGCGCGCGCGGGTTCGACGCCGCCATTCGCATATTGCGGCACAGCATCCAGCCTCTTTTGAAAACACCGCATTATGCTCTTGAATAAAAATCGAAAGGGCTAATTTAAAATGGCTCGATTACCTGATATACGATTAATGGAAAATCAGCGCCATTCAACTGCCAATCCAATCGGACTTTTAAATAGGCGGCTGAAATATCTATTACATCCGGTTCCCAAATGTAACGGCAAACCCAAAATTTTCCGATTCACACGGTACGAACGTCCGGTTTTTCGTCCACTCGACGTTTCAAATCTGAATCAATTTCTTTGATCCGACATGGCCGCTGAAGTGCGCGGCGACCCGCACAGGGCCGTCACTCGGGGCGTTGCGGTCGCGCGAATGTCCGATCTGGCGGCACCGTAATCGAATTGCGCTAAGCCCGTCCGGCAAAGTTTGTATGACAAATCCATTTCCCGTAATACATGCTTTGAAAACGGCATTCCAGAATCTGGGGAGCGATATCAATGTGCGCTCACCCTCACAGCGGAACAGATTCTGTGGTTTAAGCGCGAAAATCTAGAGCACAAAAAAGATTGTCTGCTTATTATTCAAGCCAGCGGATCGATTCCGCCAACACTTCGTTCCAATCGGTCACGGCAACCCGGCGAAGTTCGGGAAAGTCAATTGGTGCGCCGCAATGGCCGAGAAACTCTTCCGCGCCTTCCAGGAAGCAAAGCTGCAGAGGATGACCATGCCTTACGCCACTCTAGAACCCGCTGTCATGGGTTGGACGCCTCCCGCGACGAAAGCCTCGCCGACCGAGGTCCGCCAGATCGCGATCTTGCTGTTCGACGGTTTTTCCCTGCTCGGCGCGGGGATCGTCGCGGAGGTCTTTCACATGGCGAACGAGTTCGCGTCGGCGAAGTCGCGGCCGGACTGCAGCTATGACGTGCGTTTTCTGTCCGTCGAGGGCGGCAACGTGGCGTGCTCGTCGTCGGTGCGCGTGTGGACCGACGGACTGGACGCGCGCCACTACGGTGGCTTCGACGCGCTCTTCGTCGCGGGCGGCCGCGGCGCCGACGACGCCGCGAAGGACGATCGCATCATCGAATGGCTGCGCCGCGTGCAGTCGAAGACCACGGTCGTGCGCGCGATTTCCGAGGGCCGCAAGGTGCTCGACGCCGCGGGCATCGGCCAGGCGCAGGACTCGCAGGCGCGCTTCAACAACGCGATGCATCTCGTGCGCGACGAGCAGCAGGGCGACGCGGGCGACCGCTACGAGTCCATGAAGGGCGCGCTGCTGATCGTGAAGCGCGATCTGGGCATCGACGTGTCGCGCAGCGTGGCCGAGCGTCTGATGCCCGGTTCCGCCGCGAAGCTCGTGTCGATTCTCGGCGACAGCGGCGCGGCGTCCGCGGGCGACAAGATCCGCGCGGCGGCGCGCTGGTTGCAGGACAACTGTGAACGGCCGATTTCGGTCGTCGATGCGGCGCAGGTGGCCGCGATGAGCGAGCGCAACTTTTTGCGCCGCTTCAAGATCGAGATGGGCATCACGCCGTCCGATTATTTGTTGCAGGCGCGCCTCGCCGTGACCTGCGCGCTTCTGACCGATTCGGAATTGCCGGTCGACAAGATCGCGCGCAGAAGCGGCATGGGTAACGGCGACAGGCTCGCGAAGATTTTCCGCAAGCGTCTTCTGATCTCTCCGACGGAGTACCGGATGCAGAGCAGACGCGAGGCGAACGGCTGACCCGCGTGGAGTGTGACGTGGGCCGCTCTGACGCCGACTATGGCGAAAAGCGTCGGACCTTTGGCCGGACCCGATCGGTTCGGCATTTGATCATTTCCCGGACGGCATTGTCGTTCGAATGAATTTGCAGGCAGGAGTCCTCTATGACGAATGAAGCACGCACGAAAGGTGGGGTGGAGCAGGGAGCAGCAGGTGTGGAGGCAGGCCCGGCCAAGGTGGCCGGGCCGTGCCGCCGCCTCGTCCCTGTGATCCTCGCCGGCGGCTCGGGCACCCGCCTGTGGCCGATGTCGCGTGAACAGTTCCCGAAGCAATTGATCGGTGTCATCGGGCATGACTCGTTGTTGCAGGCTACGGTTGCGCGGCTGAAAGGCTTTGCGGGCGACTTCAAGGTGGACGGCGAGCCGATCATCGTGTGCGGCGAGGAGCATCGTTTCACGACGGAAGAGCAGACGCGCGAGAGCGGCGTCGATGCACGCATCATCGTCGAGCCGGCGCGCCGCGACACCGCGCCCGCGCTCACGCTGGCGGCGCTCGCCGCGGTGAAGGACGGCGAGGACGCGATCATGGTCGCGATGCCGGCCGATCACTCCATCGCGGACATTCCCGCGCTGCATCGCGCCATCGCGATCGCGGCGGAACATGCGGAGCGCGGCGTGATCGCGACGCTCGGCATTCCGCCGACGCGCCCCGACACCGGCTTCGGCTACATCCGTCTGGGCGACGCGCTCGACGACGGCGCGCATAAGATCGATCGCTTCGTCGAAAAGCCCGCGGCGGAACTCGCCGCGCAATACGTCGCGGCGGGCACGTACTGGTGGAACAGCGGCATCTTCATCGTGCGCGCCAGCGTGTGGCTCGCGTCGCTCAAGAAGCTCAACGCCGACATGCATGCGGCCTGCTCGGCCGCCGCGCAGCAAGGCGAGGACGACGGCAAGTTCTTCCGGCCACACGCCGCGCAATTCGGCCGCGCGCCGTCCGACTCGATCGACTATGCCGTGATGGAACACATCGGCACGCCGAGCAAGCCGTGCGACGGCGTCGTCGTGCCGCTCGTCGCGGGCTGGTCGGATCTCGGCTCGTGGGACGCCGTGTGGGACGCGATGGACAAGGACGAGTCGGGCAACGTCGCGAGCGGCCGTGTCGTGTTCGAAGGCGCGACGTCGAGCTATGCGCGCTCCGAAGGCGGACGCCTCGTCGCGTGCGTGGGCACGACCAACGTGATCGTCGTCGAGACGGACGACGCCGTGCTCGTCGCGGACCGTTCGCGCGTGCAGGACATCAAGGGGCTCGTCGCGCGCATTCGCGAGCAGCACGCGCCCGAAGCGGACACGCATCGCAAGGTGCGCCGTCCGTGGGGCTTCTACGATTCGATCGAGCACGGCGAGCGCTTTCAGGTGAAGCGCATCGTGGTGTCGCCGGGCTCGAAGCTGTCGTTGCAGATGCATCACCATCGCGCGGAGCACTGGGTCGTCGTGTGCGGCACGGCGCTCGTCACGCGCGGCGAAGAGCAGTTTCTGCTCTCCGAGAACGAATCGACGTTCATTCCGCTCGGCGTGCGGCATCGTCTGGAGAACCCGGGCAAGGTGCCGCTCGAGATCATCGAAGTGCAGTCGGGGAGCTATCTCGGCGAAGACGACATCGTGCGCTTCGACGATACCTACGGACGCCACTGAGCGCTCGGAGGGCAAGGGCATCACGGTTTGAGGCAACTGACTTCTTTGCAACGGCTTTCATTCGAAAAGACGGGCTAAGGCGAGGAGGAGACTGAGGCGGGCGGTAAAGGGCTGATTGCGTTCCGGGGAAAAAAACATGCGCGATTTACAGGGATTGCTCGCGCGCCTGTTCGACGTCGTGATGATCGTCGGCGGCGCGGCGGTGGCGTCGCAAATCAGGTTCGAGTACATCGAGGCTCACACCTATTCGATGGCGTTCGTCGCGTTCGCGGCGGCGTTTTCGCTCGCCCTTTTTCCTGGCTTCGGCGTCTACCAGTCATGGCGCGGCCGCAGCAAGCTCCAGCTCGCCTGTCAGGTCTCGCTCGGCTGGCTCGTCGTGCAGGGCTGCGCGCTCGCGCTGATGTTCTCGCTGCATCGCCTCGACTACGTGTCGCGCCTCTGGTTCGCTTACTGGACCGCGATGTCCGGCGGCCTCATGATCGCCGGGCGCCTCATCACGCACGCGATCCTCGCGCACATGCGCAACGCCGGCCTGAACTTGCAGCAGGTGGCGATCGTCGGCAGCGGCAGGCATTGCGATGCGATCCTGCGCAAGATCGAGCGTTCGCAGGACACGGGCTTTCGCATGCGCGCGGCATTCAACGCGGCGCCGGGCAAGGCGCGGCTCAACACGCGCGTGCCGGTGTACGACGACTTCGACGACTTCGTGAGCTTCGTGCGCACGCAGAACGTGCACGAAGTGTGGCTTGCGCTGCCGCTTTCCGAAGAGCCCACGATCCTGCGCTTCGTGAACGAATTCCGCGACGATCTGCTCAACGTGCGCTTCATCCCCGACGTGCGCAGCCTCGCGCTCTTCGAAAGCGGCGTGACCGATCTGCTCGGCCAGCCCGCGATCAATCTCGTCGCGTCGCCACTGTCGGCATCCGCGCAGTTGCAGAAGGAACTCTTCGACCGCGTGTTCGCGCTCGGCGCGATCATCGCCGTCTCGCCCGCGCTGATCTGCATCGCGCTCGCGATCAAGCTGACTTCGCGCGGGCCCGTGCTCTTCCGGCAAAACCGCAAGGGCGCGGACGGCCGCGTCTTCACCATCTACAAGTTCCGTTCGATGCGCATGCACACGGAACAGGCCGGAGTGCTCCGCCAGGCCACGCGCGACGATCCGCGCGTGACCCGTGTCGGGGCGTTCCTGCGCCGCACCAGCCTCGATGAGCTACCGCAGTTCTTCAACGTTCTGCGTGGCGACATGTCGGTCGTGGGCCCGCGTCCACACGCGCTCGAACATGACGACCTGTATCAGAAGGTCGTATCGGGGTATATCCATCGTTACCGGATCAAGCCAGGCATCACCGGCTGGGCCCAGGTCAACGGTTTTCGTGGAGAAACGGATCGGATCGAAAAGATGGAAGGACGCGTCGCTCACGATTTGTACTACCTGGGTAACTGGTCGTTCGGACTCGATATGAGAATCATCGCCGCAACGATCTTCAAGGGACTACGCCACACCAACGCTTACTGAAGCAGGGGACGACCATTATGCACAACCAACAACAACCGGGCACCAACTCCATGGCCGCCAACACCAACGTGTCGCGTATCTTCCGCCTCACGAGCCTGGCTGCGGCAGCTTCCATCTCCGTGATCCTGACGGGTTGCGGGCTCTCGCCGGGCATGCACATGGAAAAGCCGGCGCAGCTCGTCGAGACGTCGAACGATCAGGGCGATCCGGCCACCACGACCAACATTCCGATCACCACGATCGATGCCGCGCTCGTGAAGAAGATGCGCACCGCGCAGCCTTCCGCGGCGACCGATCCGAACGCATCGCTCTACGGCAAGCCTGCGCCGTACAAGCTGGGCGTCGGCGACGTGCTGCAAATCACGGTGTGGGATCACCCGGAACTCGTCGCGGCACTCGGCCAGCCCGCGAATCAGACGCGCACGTCGGATGCCGCGCCTGGCTTCGTCGTCGATGCGGACGGCAATCTGCAGTTCCCGTATGTGCCGGGTTCGCTGCATGTCGCGGGCAAGACCGAGACGCAGGTTCAACGCGAGCTGTACACGCAGCTTTCGAAGGTCTTCGTGAAGCCGCAGGTGACGGTGCGCGTCGCGTCGTTCCGTGCGTCGCAGGTGTATATCGACGGCGACGTGCGCACGCCGGGCTCGCAGCAGATCAACGACATTCCGATGACGCTCACCGAGGCGATCGGCCGCGCCGGCGGCTTCGCGACGACGGCGGACCAGAGCCGCGTCACGCTGATCCGCGACGGCGTCACGTACAACATCAACATGGCCGGCATGACGGCGAAGGGCCGCAGCCCGTCGGACATCATGCTTCGCCCGGGCGATGCGCTGCGTGTCGATTCGCGCGACGAGAACGGCGTCTACGTGATGGGCGAAGTGACCAAGCCCGCCACCGTGATCCCGATGCGCAACGGCAAGCTCACGCTTTCGGACGCGATCTCGCAGGCGGGTAGCTTCAACCCGGAAACGTCGAACCCGCGCGAGCTGTACGTGATCCGCAACGGCGCGACGGACCAGCCGGAGGTCTACAAGCTCGACGCGCTCTCGCCGGTGTCCATGCTGCTCGCGAACAACTTCGAGCTGCAGCCGCATGACGTCGTCTACGTGGACAACAGCGGGCTCGTCCGCTTCTCGCGCGTGTTGAACCTGCTCTTGCCGGCGATCAACGCGGGTCTGACGGCGGCCGTGCTGACGAAGTAAGTGCTTTGACCGCAGGCGTTTGACCGGCGCGCGCGGGGGCGCGCCGGAGCATCATTGTTCGACTCAAAAAATACAAGCGAGCGAGATCATGGCCATGAACTTTGACACGCGGTATACAGACATATCGACTGCCGACGAATTGCGGCTGTCCGATTATCTGGCCGCGGTGATGCGCAACTGGAAGCTCGTGACGCTCGTCACGCTCGCCGTGGTCGCGCTCGGAACCGCCTACGCCTACCTTGCGCCGCCGACCTACAAGGCGGACGCGATGATTCAGGTGGACGAGGCCAGCGGCAACAATGCGAAAGCGAACGCCAGCGCCGAGGCGGTGCAGGCGGTCGCGCCGCAACTCACCGATACGAAGTCCGTGACCGCCGCGCAGATCGAGCTTCTGCGTTCGCGCCTCGTCATCGACGATACGGTGCGGCGTCTGCATCTCGACATCGGCGCGTCGCCGCGTTCGTTTCCGGTCGTCGGCAAGCTCGTCGGCAACGTGTTCTCGATGCTGAACAGGCCGATGCCGCCGGGCTATCTGTCGCGCTTCGCATGGGGCGGCGAAGAGATCGACGTGCCGCTCTTCGACACGCCGAAGGCGCTCTACGACAGGAAGTTCACGCTCGTCGCGGGCGAGCATGGCGCATACGTGCTCCAGGACCCGGACGGTCTCGGCATTCTCACCGGCCACGTCGGTCAGGAAGCGTCCGGCATGACGCCGCAAGGTCTCATTACGCTCAAGGTCGACAAACTCACGAGCAAGCCGGGCGTGCAGTTCGACCTGCAACGCTTCTCGACGCTCACGACCATCGACCGTTTGCAAAAGCGCCTCACCGTGGCGGAGACGGCATTGCAGTCGGGCATTATCGGCGTATCTCTGGAAGGTAGTAATCCGAAGGAAATTGCGGCGATCGTCAACAACATTGCGAACCGCTATGTGCAGCAGGACACGCAGAAGCGCTCGGCCGAAGCCGAACACACGCTCGCGTTTCTGGAGCAGCAACTGCCGGTTGTGAAGAAGCAGCTCGACGAAGCCGAGCAGCGCTACAGCGCGTTCCGCAACAAGCAGGGCTCGGTCGATCTCTCCGAGGAAAGCCGCCTGCTCCTGCAACAGGTCGTCGACAACAAGACGAAGCTCACGGATTTGCAGCAACAGCGCGCCGAACTCTCGCTGCGCTTCACGGCGAATCATCCTTCGGTACAGGCGCTCGATGCGCAGATCGCCGCGCTCACCGTCGCGCAGACGCGCCTCGGCAAGAACGTGTCGACGCTGCCCGATACCGAGCAGACCGCGCTGCGCTACATGCGCGACGTGCGTTCGAGCACCGAGCTCTACACGAACCTGCTGAACAGCACGCAGCAACTGCGCATCGCGAAGGCGGGGCAGGTGAGCAACGTGCGCATCGTCGATCTCGCGCAGGCCGCCGACGATCCCGTGCGTCCGAAGCGCGCGCTCGTGATCCTGATCTCGGCGGGCATCGGACTCGTGCTCGGCATCATCGTCGCGTTCATTCGCAAGGCGCTGTATGGCGGCGTCGAGCGTCCGGAAGACATCGAACGGCAACTGGGCACGCGCGTCTTCGCGATCGTGCCGCGCAGCACGCAGCAGCTTCGCCTGCAACGGCAGGTCGGGATGCGCCGCGAAGGGCTGCACGTGCTCGCCGCGCAGGCGCCGGAAGATGCGGCTGTCGAAGGCATTCGCGGTCTGCGCACCTCGCTGCAACTGCAGCTTTCCGATGCGCGCAACAACGTCGTGATGCTGACCGGCTCGCGTCCGGAAGCGGGCAAGTCGTTCCTCTCGGCGAATCTCGCGACGCTCGTCGCCTCGACGAGAAAGCGCGTGCTATTGATCGACGCCGACATGCGCCGCGGCGACATTCACTCGCACTTCGGCGTGCGCCATTCGCCCGGTCTCTCCGACGTGCTGATGGGCGCCGACGTGATGAGCACGATCCTGCACGACGTACTGCCCGGCGTCGATCTGATTCCGAAGGGCGCGCTGCCGTCTCATCCGGCGGAGCTTCTCGCGAGCGACCGTCTCGGTGAAATTCTCGCCGAGCTGAAGCAGCATTACGATCTCGTGGTCATCGATACGCCGCCGGTGCTCGCCGTGACCGACGCGACCGTGATCGGCAGGCACGCGGGCACGAGCCTGCTCGTCGTGCGGCATGGCAAGAATCAGGTGCAGGAAATCGGCGAAACGATGAAGCGCCTGTATCACGGCGGCGTGCACATGAAAGGCGTGCTGCTCACCGATGTTCCGCAATCGAAGGTGCTGATGGGCAGCACGTACGCCGGCTATTACGGCTACGAAAGCATCGCGGAGTAAAGCTCCGGCGCGCTTCAGTACGGCGACTTGTAGATGTCGCGCGAGCGCGCCGCGGTCGGCGCCGGCGGGTTCAGGCCCGGCGGCGCCGGATAGAGCGCCGCGGCGGCGCTTTTCGGCATCATCATCGACTTGGCGTCGGCCTTGTGTCCGCTCGGACGCAGCCGCGCGCCGCCCGCGGGATTCCCCACATAACCGTTCTGCTGCGCGAGCAGCTTGTCTGTCGGCGATGCATCGTCGGCATGGGCAACCGAGGGCGCGAGCGCGGTCATCGCCAGCGACAAAAGCGCCGTGCCTAGCGCATGTTTCATGACGTCTCCTCCGGGTTTGTCGGATGCGCTGACGGCGAGTCGCGCACACATGAACACAGGATATTGCGCGCTGCCGCCCGCCGACGCCAAAAACCATGCACGAGCGGCCATTCACCCGATGCAGCCGAGTTTTACGCGCGACGAAAGCGGGCGTCGTTATAATCGCCGTCCGACCTGGTTTTTAGGCTGTCCGTCCGTGAAAAAGCTCATCGCTCTCGCACTCGCTTCGGTTGTCCTCACCGCCTGCTCGTCCGCCGAGAAGGAGCAGCAGAAGGAACGCACGTTCCTGCTCTCGCAGCAGACGCTCGACGACGCGCAACGCAACGCGACCGTCTCGTGCCGCGACGCCGCGCAATGCGATGCGGCCTGGAAGCTGACGAAAACCTACGTCGCGCAGAATTCGAAGGAACGCCTGACCCGCGCCGACGATGCCGCCATCGAAACCGATATGCCATCGGATTCCGGCAAGCCGGTGTTTTCGGCGACGCGCATCGCGAACGGCAACGGCGCGACGATCTCGCTCTTCGCCCAATGCAAGGACATGTATGGCGATGAACGCGCGCGCGGCTCCGATTTCAACGACTGCGCGACGAAAATCATCTCCGTGCAGAACGGCTTCGCGCAGTATCTGAGGGCGCACCTTCCCGCGCAGTGAACCTGACCGCGCTATTGCGCGGGCAGCGAGCCGGGCGCGCGCGACGGATTCGCCGGCAGGATTTCCGGTAACGGTTCGTCCTGCGGGCGTATGTCGGGCGGCGTGCCAAACCACGGCGGTCTCTGCGGCGGCTCATACCCGGCCGCTTCGGCGGCGCGCATCTGCATGACGTGCGCGATGCGCGCGTACGACGCGACGACGAGTCCGAGCGCGACGCCAAACACGACGCCCGAGAAGCGGTCGCCGAGCGGATTGCCGCCGATCGACGTCGCGGGTAGCGCCGCGAGCACGAAGAGCGCGCGTCCGAGCACGGACAGATGCGGCGCATCGGGCGCGCGATGCCGCCACGCGCGATAGGCCATCGAGCCGCGCCAGAGCGCCCACAGCACGGCGAGCGGCAGCGCGAGTCCGAACAGCAGGCCGCCCGCGAAGAACTGATAGACCCAGAAATCGTGGCCGGCCGCCCAGATTCTGATCGCGTAGAAATCCTTCTCGCTGATCATGCCCGCGAGATCGGGCAAGTACGACGGCGAATAGCGATAGTCGTGTCCGTATCCCATGCCGACCATCGTCGAGAGCGTCGAGGATGTCGTCTGATCGACCTGATCCTTCATTTCGGCGAGACGCGCGATCGTGACCGGATCGCGTGCGGCCGGCACGTCCTTCGCGAACGACATGTGCTGCATGAACTGCTGGGCGACGGTCGGGAAGAACGTGGCCGTTGCGGCCGCCATCGCGCCGAGCAGCGTCAGAATCGCGACCGCGCGCAGGCCGGCGGTGAAGAACGGCCGGATCGAAGGCGCGGCGAGCCAGGTCGCGTAAGCGATGAGCAGCACCGTGCCCACGAGCAGGCTGGGCGTGGCGCAGACGATCTCCACGACGATCGTCGCGAGAAAGAGCAGCGCGGCGAGCTTCGCGATGCGCTGCGCGAAGACGAACTCGTGCAGCAGCAGCCCTTGCAGACAGAGGAACGTGACCGGGACGACGTGCATGCTCATGTTCCCGGTTCCATCGGACGTCGCCATGTCGAAGCCGACGCCAAACACGATCGATGCGATCAGCGAGCCGATCATCGCGCGCTCGATCTGTTCGAGACGCTGCGCATCCCACGGACGGCAGCCGACGAAATAGCCGAGCAGCATCAGCAGGAATGGCAGGATCACGCGCGCGTAGTTGCCCGCGTCGTTGCCTTGCAGCAATTGCGTGGCGACGCTGCCGAAGATCGTCAGCAGAAAGAGCGAGGTGACGAGCGTGCGCATGCGCGAACGGCGCGCGAAGCGCGGCGCGATCAGCAGAATCGCGCAGGCGGCGCCCATCGAGGTCACGGTGAGCAGAATATCGACCGTCCTGCTGGCCGCCTCCACGCCCTTGAAGTCGAATGCGAGCGGAAGCAGGCAAAGCCATATCCAGATGACGGCGAACTTGTTGCGCATGACGACCCCGGGAACCCCATTTTTTGCGTCGAATATATCAGCGGCTTTTAGCGCGCGCCGTCGCGGCGGCGTCAGGCGCCTAGTCTTCGGCGTGAAACGACGGACGCGCATGTGCGCCGCACCACGCATCGTTGGGCGCGTGTCTTTGTCGCGCGCTCCTGTCCGCAAAGCACGGGATTCTGGCGGATCGTCCCCGATTTGCGGACCGAAGATTGAATGGCCGGAAGCGACGTGTTCCGGCGTGAGACCACTCAATACGTGCGATGTGCGTGCACGTGCCGATACGAGGTAACCCGGTTTCGGGGTAAGCAGGCCCACGAGGACGCGCGGTTCCGCCGCGCGAGCCACGCGACAACAAACGACCCTCGCAGAAGGGAAACGGCATGGGCTTGTTCGGCGCAACACGCATGCAGGAACCCGATCGATCGATGCGATTCGATTTCATCCGGGGACTCGCGATCATCGCAGGGACGGGTGGCCCGTTCTCCGCACGCCGAATCCGCGCGATTCAAAGCTGGCGCGCGCGCCGATTTTCGCGTATCAAATAGGTTCCTGCCGCAAGGCAGGCCGCGTTGCGCTTCGTGCATCGATCGCTTCGTCCCCAACGCGCGGGGCTTTCTCCGATAGCCCGTGTCTCATCGTCACACACGCGAATCACACTTCGATTACCGGCCAGGCGCGCGCTCGATCGGGCCTTTGCGCGCTTTCGATTCACGACATCACTCAGGAGACTCCCATGTCCGACAGGCTCAGCATCTCCACGCCCGACGGCAATTTCGACGCCTACGTCGCCTATCCCGCGCAAACGCCCGCGCCCGCCGTGATCGTGATCCAGGAGATATTCGGCATCAACGCCGACATGCGCGAAACCTGCGACGAGTACGCGCGCCAGGGATATGTCGCGCTGTGCCCGGATCTCTTCTGGCGGCTCGAACCGAACGTCGAATTGACCGACAAATCCGAAGCCGAGTGGCAGCAGGCGCTGAAGTACTACAACGCGTTCGACGTGAACACGGGCGTCGAGGACATCGCGGCGACCATCGGCTTTGCGCGCGGGCTGTCGCAAGTGCAGGGCAAGATCGGTTCGGTCGGATTCTGTCTCGGCGGTTTGCTGTCTTTCCTGACGGCCGCGCGCACGGATATCGACGCATCGGTTTCCTATTACGGCGGCGGCACCGACCAGTATCTCGCCGAGCTGCCGAAGATCAAGGTGCCGCTGATGCTGCATCTCGCGGAAGAAGACGAGTTCATTCCCGCCGACGCGCGCGGTCGCGTGCTCGCGGCGGTGCAAGGGCACGCGAACGTCGAGGCGTTCACGTATCCCGGCTGTCACCACGCGTTTGCGCGCAACCAGGGCGCGCACTACGACGCGGCGGCAGCGCAACTCGCGAACGGCCGCACCGCGGAGTTTTTCAAAAAGCATCTGACGTAAGCGAGGCCGCAAACGAAAACGCCGCCCGGAGCGGGGCGGCGTTCATCGTCGGGGAAAAGAGCTTACTTCTTCACGGTGTGCGGCCGTCGAAACACGAGCCAGCGCGGCGACTTGAAGCGCACGATGCTCATGTAGAGCCATACATACGTCGCCGCGAACACGACGACGAAGCAGAACAGATGCACCGTGTGCCGCCAGAAGAGCGTCGCGGGAATCACCGCGATCAGGCACAGCAGCCACAGATACGGCGACGTGAGCGAGTTGCGCCGCGTGAGTTCGTGCGCGTTCTTCGCGCCGACGGCCCAGCGCATCAGCCGCTTGTAGACGAGCATATGCAGATGCACGCCGTCCGGAATGCCGGGCGAGATGCCGCGAATGAACTTCTTGCGATAGATCGAGAAACACGTCTCGAAGATCGGATACATGAAGAGCAGCACCGGATACCACGCGGAGACGTCGCGGTTGCGCATCACGAGCATGATGGAGAGCTCGCCCAGCATGAAGCCGACGAAGTACGCGCCGCCGTCGCCGAGAAAGATCAGGCCGGCGGGGAAATTCCAGATGAAGAAGCCCATCACCGCGCCCATCATGATGAGCGATCCCGACAGCACGACGGGATCGTGCACCTGGAACGCCACGTAGGCGAGCGACGCGAACATCATGAAGCTGACCATCGACGCGAGGCCGTTGAAGCCGTCGATGATATTCACCGCGTTCGCGAGCGCCGCGACGGCGAGCACCGTGACCGCGCAGGAAATGATCGCGTAGGACAGCAGGAAATCGAGCGGCGGCACGCTGATGCGCGTGACCGCGATATTCAGCAACGCATAGGCGAGGCCCGCGGCGGCCATCGTGCAGACGAGGCGGGCGAGCGGCGAGACGCGCTTGGTCAGGTCTTCGATCAGCCCGGAGAGAAACGCCGGCAGGCCGCACGCGACGATGCCGAGAATCCCGCCCGACACGGCCGGATAACTCCATCGCAACTGCACCGCCGATGCGGTCAGCCCGCAAATGATGCCCACGCCGCCGATGCGCGGCACCGGGCGCGCGTGAAACTTCTGCACGCCGGCGAGATCGGTGTCGCCGAGCACGCCTTCCTGCAGGTGTGCGAAGCGCACGATCAACAAGGTCACGAGCAGCGAGATCAGAAAAGCAAGCGCGAAACTAAGCATGAAAATAGAACCGGTTGGGAGAAGCAGCCCCGCATCGCTCGGAACGACGAGGCGGGGCGCAGCGAGACTTTACGCGAACCCGTTCGGGTTTTGCGACTGCCAGCGCCAGTGATCCACGCACATGCGTTCGATGCCGTGCTCCGCGCGCCAGCCGATCAGTTCCGCGGCGGCGGCCGGATCGGCGTAGCAGGCGGCGATATCGCCCGGGCGGCGCGGCACGAGCTCGTACGGCACGGGCTTGCCCGACGCCGCCTCGAACGCTTTCACGACATCGAGCACGCTATAGCCCTGGCCCGTGCCGAGATTCACGACGAAGCTGCGGTCGAGCGTCTTCAGCGCGTCGATGGCCGCGATGTGCCCGCGCGCCAGATCGACGACGTGAATGTAATCGCGCACGCCGGTGCCGTCGTGCGTATCGTAATCGCTGCCGAACACGCGCAGGCGCTCCAGCTTGCCGACGGCCACCTGCGCCACATACGGCATCAGGTTGTTCGGAATGCCCGCCGGATCTTCGCCGATCAGCCCGCTCTCATGCGCGCCGACCGGATTGAAATAGCGCAGCGTCGCGATGCGCCACGACGGATCGGAGACTTCGAGATCGCGCAGGATCTGTTCGGCGATGAGCTTCGACTGGCCGTAAGGGTTGGTCGCCGAAAGCGGAAAAGATTCGTCGATCGGCACGCTCTTCGGCACGCCGTAGACCGTCGCGGACGAGCTGAACACGAAGTTGCGCACGTTGCGCTCTTTCATCACCTTCAGCACGGCGAGCAGGCTGCCGATGTTGTTGTTGTAGTACTCGACCGGCTTCGCGACCGATTCGCCCACGGCTTTGAGCGCGGCGAAGTGGATCGCGCCGGTGATCTCGTGCGTGTCGAAGATATGGTTGAGCGCGGCTTCGTCGCGCGCGTCGGCGTGATGGAACGCGACGCGCTTGCCAGCGATGCTTTCGACGCGCTTCAGCGATTCGGCGCGGCTGTTCACGAGATTGTCGATGACCACGACGCCATAGCCCGCGTCGAGCAATTCGACGCACGTATGCGAACCGATAAAGCCCGCGCCGCCGGTGACGAGAATCGTGCCCTTCGTCGGCTGATTACCATTCATCTTTTGCTCTCCCGATTGCATGAAATCAGAGTGAAATGCCTGTGATGGCATGTATTGTGCCCTTGTAGCGTTCGACGACATTCTTTTCGTCGAATTCGCCCGTGACTTTTTCGCGGCCGCGCAGCGCCATCGCTTCGCGCTCGCCGGACGAGAGCGTCAGCATGCGTTCGAGCGCTTCGGTCAGGCTGTCGGCGTTCTTTACCTCGCAGAGAAGACCGTTCACGCCGTCCTCGACGACCTCGCGGCAGCCGGGCACATCGGTGGCGACGATCGGACGGCCCATCGCCGAGGCTTCCATCAGCGTGCGCGGCACGCCCTCGCGATACGAGGGCAGCACGACGCAATCCGCCGCGGCGACGAGCGGGCGCACGTCGTTGGCTTCGCCCAGATATTCGACGATATTCTCCGCTTCCCACTTCTGCACATCCGTGCGGCTGATCGCGCTGGGATTGTCGACGCCGACCGGCCCGAGCAATTGAAAACGCGCGTGCGGATATTTCGCCCGGATTCTGCGCGCGGCCTCGACGTATTCCGCCACGCCCTTGTCCCAAAGGAGCCGCCCGATCAGGATGAAAACGAAGTCCGCGCGCGCGGGCAGCGGCTGAAACGCGAATTCATCGAGATCGACGCCTTCGCCGTGCAGGCGCCGCGCTCGATCCGGATGCGCGAGCAGATTCTCGTGCAGAAATGCTTCGTGATCGTCGCGATTCAGAAACCACACTTCGCGCGGAAAGCGGAACGCGAAACGGTACAGCAGCTTCGCGACCTGCGCCGTGCGGCTCTTCTGGATGAAGACGTAGCCGAGGCCCGTGGTCACCGCGATCGACGGCACGCGCGCGAGCATCGCGGCGAGCGAGCCGTAAATGTTCGGCTTGATCGTGTAGTGAAACACGATATGCGGGCGCGTCGCGCGATATTCGCGATAGAGCGCGGCGAGCGTCCTGAAGTCCTGGCGCGGGTCCGTTCCCTTCGATGCGACCGGCAGCTCGACGCAGCGGCAGCCCATTGCCGTGAGCGGCTCGAAGGTGCGATCGCGCGGCGCGATGATCGTCACTTGCGCACCGGCCGCGGTCAGCATGCGCAACACGCCTTGCCGGTAGGTGTAGATCGCCCACGCCGTGTTGCAGACGAGGGCGATGCGAAGACTCGACTTTTCTTTCGTCATCCGGAAGAGCGCTCAACGTGGCGCGAACTGAACATTGAAATTTTCACGCGGAAGACGTGGACTTCAGCAATCGCGCCTTCAGACCACGCAACGCGCGATACGGCAGGACGAGATGCGCGATGCTTTTCGCGACGCCCGCCCAGTCGAGCGGATTCGTCACGCGCAGATAACGCAGTTGCAGGCGCAATGTCGACATCACCTGCACGCGCCGCTTCGTCGCGCTGATGCCGCTTTCGTTCAGCTCGTAGAAGAGACCGAACTCGGGCAGGTTCGCGCCGTCGTGCCGTTGCAGGAGCCGCAGGATCAAATCGAGATCTTCCGCCGCGCGATAGTCCGCGCGATAGTTGCCCGCTTCGATCACGGCATCGATCCGCAGCATCAGCGAAGGATGCGTGAAGCACGTGCGCGCGAGCATCGTGCGGCGGATCGCGGCGGGCTCGGCCGGCGGCGTCAGGTCGAAGAGCGGCGCGCCTTGCGTCGATACGACGTGCGTCCACATGCCCAGCACCGCGACGCGCGAATGGTCCTCCATGTACGCGCGCTGCTTCGCGAGACGGCCGGGCGTCGCCAGATCGCCGGCATCGATGCGCGCCGCATAACGTATGCCGCCCGTGGCGAGCGCCGCGATGCCCGCTTCGAGCGCGCGCTCGATGCCGCCGTTTCGCGGCATCCGCAGAATGTCGATGCGCATGCCGTCGATGACGGGCGCGACGATCGGCGGCGTGCTGCCATCGTCGACGATCAGCACGTTCACCGTCGAGGCTTCCCTGAACGATGCGAGCGTGCGTTCGACCTCGGCCTGGCCGTTGAACGCGGGCATCAGCACGGCGACATCGGATAGATCGTTCATGCGCGCAGCCGCAAACGGATGTAGTAAAAATTCACCGACGCCGCCGCGACATAGCCCGCCGCGAGCCCGATCAGCGCGCCGTAGCCTTCGATGCGCGGAATCGTGAACCAGTTCACCGCGAACGCGACGGCCAGCGCGAACAGCCATTTCGACAGCAGCACGTACTTCGCCTGATATTTCAGCACGACGAGATTGCCGATCGCCTCGATGCCCGCTGGCACGGACAGCCACACGGCCCAGCGGAAAATATCGGCGGCGCCCGCGTAGTTCGGCCCGAACACGCGCGCGATGATGAAGCCCGCGAGCGCATCGAGGACGGCGGCGCCCGCGATCATCAGCACGGCGGTCATCGCGAAGAGGCGCACGAGATTGCGCCTGAGGCGCGCGGTTTCCTGCACGCGATAGACGAACGCCGGCGCGATGGTCTGCGAGAGCATCAGCGCGAGCGCGATCCAGTTCTCGTTCAACTGCTGCGCGGCGGAGTAGAGCCCGAGTTCCGCGAACGACACGCGATGCGCGAGCATGAGCCGGTCGAGCTTGAGAAACAGATACATGCAGATGAGTCCGAGCCAGAACACCGTGCCCGCGCTCGCGAAATGTCTGAACAGTGCGCGATCGAAGCGCCAGCCGAGCGTGCCGCCGTGACGGCGCATGTAATACACGACGAGCGCGGCGCTGATCGCCGCGGCTTCGAGCGCCCAGAGCCAGCCGAAACTCGACGGCGCGGCCATCGCGCGCACCAGCGCGAAAACAAGCGCCGCCTTGACGATGGCCGCCGCCATGCTCGCGATGAGCTGCGGCTTGCTGTAGGTGAGACTTTGCAGCCACGAATTGACGACGCCGATGAACGGCTCGCGAAAGAGCATCGTGACGGCGAGGCCGGCGAGCATCAGACCGACCATCGGATCGGTGCCGCCCGCCGCGATCCACATCCACGTGACGACGAGCGCGATGATCGAGACGCCCATGCGCAGCACGAACGCGCTGCCGAGCACCGCGCCGGCTTCGGCGGGCGTGCGGTTGACGATCGTCGGCACGAGGATTTCCGCGCCGCAGACCCAGGTGATCGGCGCGATCACGAGCAGGAGCGTGTTCGCGTATTGCCATTTGCCGAAAACGTCGGGGCCGAGATAGCGCGCGAGCAGTCCCGAAATGACGATGGCCACCGCAATCTGCGTGAGCCGTTCGAGCCCGAGCCAGACGATATTGGCGAGCGCGCGGGCGACGTCCGGGTTACCGGAGCGCGTCAGCGCCTTCATGCGGCCGATCCGGCGGCACAGGCGGGCACACGGCGTGCTACCTCAGCCTGACCGCCCTGCAAGTCTGCGTGTTCGGTCAAGTTTTGTGTGTTTGCACGCAGACGCGCCTCATTCGAAGGCATCGAGGCGAAAGAGCGTTTGAGCATTGGATTAGAATGAACGCGCAGGCTTTGAACCGCCGCGCGCAACCACGAGAGCGCCGAAAGACAGCGATTATAAGTGCGATCCGCGGCTTGCCCGTTGCGCTGGTTTTGCATCCAGTTGCTTCCAATTGTTTCTTTCGTGTTGATTTGACAGACGCATAGGCAGAATTCGTACGTCATCTGGCAGTCGTTCACGCGCCTCGCACGCTGCATGGCGCGCCAACCGTCACGACCTGCATGCCCTCATGGCTGCATCGCCGAGAAACCATCAATTAATAGAGAAGAGGTAGCCATCTCATGAGCCAAGTATCCCAATCCATCTTCAAGGCCTACGACATTCGCGGCATCGTCGGCAAGACGGTCGACACGGATGTCGCGAAGAGCATCGGCCAGGCATTCGGCAGCGAGATCAAAAAGCAGGGCGGTGACTCGGTCGTCGTCGCGCGCGACGGACGTCTCTCCGGCCCCGAACTCGTCGGCGCGCTTGCCGAGGGCTTGCGCGCGGCGGGCGTCGATGTCGTCGATGTCGGCATGGTGCCCACGCCCGTCGGCTACTTCGCGGCGAGCGTGCCGCTGCCGTTGCCTTCGGGCGAGCGTCGCGTGGACTCGTGCATCGTCGTGACGGGCAGCCACAATCCGCCCGACTACAACGGCTTCAAGATGGTGCTGCGCGGCGCGGCCATCTACGGCGACCAGATCCAGGGCTTGTACAAGCGCATCGTCGATAGCGACTTCACCACGGGCGAAGGCACGTACACCGAGTTCGACGTATCGCAGATCTATCTCGATCGCATCGTGTCGGACGTGAAGCCGGTGCGCGGGATGAAGATCGTCGTCGATACGGGCAATGGCGTCGCGGGCGGCCTCGCGCCGAAGCTGTTCAAGGCGCTCGGCTGCGAACTCGTGGAACTGTTCACGGAGATCGACGGCACTTTCCCGAACCATCACCCGGACCCCGCGCACCCGGAAAATCTGCAGGACGTGATCAAGGCGCTCAAGGAAACGGATGCCGAAGTCGGCTTCGCATTCGATGGCGACGGCGACCGTCTGGGCGTCGTGACGAAGGACGGGCAGGTCATCTATCCGGATCGCCAGTTGATGCTGTTCGCGCAGGAAGTGCTGTCGCGCAACAAGGGCGGCCAGATCATCTATGACGTGAAGTGCACGCGCAATCTCGCGAAGTGGGTGCGCGACCAGGGCGGCGAGCCGGTGATGTGGAAGACCGGCCACTCGCTCGTGAAGGCGAAGCTGCGCGAAACCGGCGCGCCGCTCGCGGGCGAGATGAGCGGCCACGTGTTCTTCAAGGACCGCTGGTACGGCTTCGACGATGGCCTGTACACCGGCGCGCGCATGCTCGAAATCCTGTCGCGTGTGGCGGACCCGAGCAAGCTGCTCAACGATCTGCCGAATTCGCTATCGACGCCTGAGTTGCAGCTTAAGCTGGAAGAGGGCGAGAACTTCGAGCTGATCGCGCGTCTGCAGAAATCGGCGAAGTTCACCGGAGCGGACGATGTGCTGACGATCGACGGATTGCGGGTGGAGTATCCGGATGGGTTCGGGCTGGCGCGCTCGTCGAATACGACGCCGGTGGTCGTGATGCGTTTCGAAGCGGATAACGACGCGGCGTTGAAGCGGATTCAGGAGGATTTTCGTCGGGTGATTCTGGCGGAGAAGCCGGATGCGAAGTTGCCGTTTTGAATGGTTTTATCCGTAGATGACAAAGCGGCACGGTTTTTCGACCGTGCCGTTTTTTTTGTCACTCCGGATAGAACTCGGTCGACAGGATTTGTGCTGTCGACCAGGGAAGATTCTCGGGGAACAGGTCGAGTCCGGTTTCTTCGACGGCTTTGGAAACGGCGTCAGCCCAGGTTCCGGTCAGCCAGTCCGGGTCGGCCAAAGAGTTGCGAAGACTCGGCGTTTTCTGCAACGCGACGCCCACCGCGCGACGTTGCTCCCTGATCGTGCGTTGCCAGCTCGAGCCGCGGCGGCCGGGTTGATATTGCCACTTGAGCAGATGAGCCAACAGCACCGCCATGCGGCTCGATAGTTCGCGTTGTTCGCTCTTGCCCACGTCTTCGATTTCCTCTGCGATGTGCTCGACGTCGATCGCCGAGAACTTCCCTTCTCGCAGCAGGGCAGCTTGTTCCCGCGCCCACGCCACTACGTCTTGTTCGTAACGCGTTCCCATCGCGTACTCCTCTTGTCGTCGGATTTGCCCGGACTTCGACATGTTACCGGCTTTTTTCCGGCCCAAATCGCCCCGAGCGTGACGATCTGTGTCCGTTCAGCAAGCAAGCCGCGCTAAAATCCCCGTTTCCCTGCTCACCGCGCAGCGCCCTCCCGCGCCTCCCCACCCCAGCGTGCAAAAGATCCTGATCGTCCGCGTGTCGTCGCTCGGCGACGTCGTCCACAACATGCCGGCCATCGCCGACATCCGCCGCCGCTATCCCGATGCGCAGATCGACTGGCTCGTCGAGGAAAGTTTCGCAAGTCTCGTCGAACTCGTGCACGGCGTGCGCCGCGCGATCCCGTTCTCGCTCAGGCGCTGGCGCCGTGGGTTCGCATCGCCCGAGAACTGGCGCGAGATCGGCAAGTTCAAGCGCGAACTCGCCGCCGAAAAATACGATCTCGTCATCGACTGTCAGGGTCTCATCAAGACCGCGTGGGTCGCGAGCTGGGCGCGCGGGCCGCTCGTCGGTCTCGGCAATCGCACCGACGGCGCGGGCTACGAATGGCCCGTGCGTTTCTTTTACGACCGGCGCGTGCCGATCGAGCCGCGTACCCACGTCGTCGAACGTACGCGGCAACTCGTGGCGGCGGCGCTCGATCTGCCGAAGCCGCAGATGACCGACGACATCGACTTCGGCATCGACACGCGCCGCGCAACGCTCGCCGTCTCCGAGCTCGGGCTGAATCTGCCGGTGCCGTATGTCGTGTTCGTGCACGCCACCTCGCGCGCCGACAAGCAATGGCCCGAAGCCGCGTGGATCGAACTCGGGCAGGCGCTCGTTACGCGCGGCGCGTCGATCGTGCTGCCGTGGGGCAGCGACGCCGAACGCGCGACCAGCGAAAAGCTCGCGAAGGAATTCGGCGCGGCCGCGATCGTGCCGCCGAAGCTGTCGCTGCCCGCGGTGGTCGGACTGATCGACGGCGCGGCCGCGACCGTCGGCGTCGATACGGGCTTGGTGCATATTGCCGCGGCGCTGAAGCGCCCGACCGTCGAGTTGTACAATTTCTCGACCGCATGGCGCACCGGCGGCTACTGGTCGCCGCAGGTGGTCAATCTCGGCGACGCGAGCCGGCATCCGACGCTTTCCGAAGTCAAGGCCGCGCTCGCGGGCTTCGGCCTGCTGTAGCGTGTCCTTCGCGCGCCGCGCCGTGCTCGGGCAACTCAAGGTCGTAGACACATGACGGAATCTCAAATCATCGAAGTCGCGTCTGGCGATTGGCAGGGAAAGAATCTTTCCGTGCCGCGCGAGACGCTCCTTGCCGGCGTCGAAAACGGCAAGGTGCTGTATTTCCCCAATCTGCGTTTTCCGATCGAAGGCGGCGAACTCGCGCTGCTCGATCCGAAGATCGCGGACCCCAAACGCAAGAACATCAGCCTCGCGCCCAACGGCGGCGCGCTCAACGGCGTGCTCGGCGAGAACGTGACGCAGTCGGCGGTGCGCTCGCTCATCAAGCGCTATCAGGATCATGCGCGCTCGCTCGTCGATGGCCTCTTTCCCGAATACGACGGCAAGCTGCGCGTCGCGCCCACGAGCCTCAGGCTGCATCAGGTCGAAACGCGCGAGACATCCTGGCGCAAGGACGACAGCCGCCTGCACGTCGATGCGTTCCCGTCGCGCCCGAATTACGGCGAGCGCATTCTGCGCGTGTTCACGAACATCAATCCGCAAGGCGCGCCGCGCGTATGGCGCGTCGGGGAACCGTTCGAGGACATGGCCAAGCGCTTCCTGCCCGGCATCAAGACGCAGATGCCCGGCTCGGCGTGGCTCATGAATCTGCTGCACATCACCAAGTCGCCCCGCAGCGAGTACGACCATCTGATGCTGCATCTGCATGACGCGATGAAGGCCGATCTCGACTATCAGAAGACCGCGCCGCAGGAGGCGATGCCGTTTCCGCCGGGCTCGGTGTGGGTCTGCTTCTCCGATCACACTTCGCACGCCGTGATGTCCGGCCAGTTCATGATGGAACAGACCTTCTTTTTGCCCGTCAAGGCGATGGCGCGCCCCGATTGCGCGCCGCTCGGCATTCTCGAGCGCCTGAAGGGCAGGGCGCTCGTTTGAGCGGCGCCGCTTCCCCGGGCGCATCGGCTGCGGTGCTGAGGCTCGTCTATCGATCGCTCTGGTGGATCGTCGCACCGCTCGCCGTGCTGCGGCTCTACATCCGTTCGCGCAAGGAGCGTGGATACCGCGAGCATATCGGCGAGCGCTTCGGATGCATCCCGCCGCGCCGCGCCGACGATCTCGCGCCGCTCATCTGGGTGCATGCGGTATCGGTCGGCGAGACGCGCGCGGCGCAACCGCTCATCGATGCGTTGCTGAAAACGCATCCGGAAGCGCGCGTGCTGCTGACGCACATGACGCCGAGCGGCCGCGCGACGGGCCTCGAATTGTTCGGCGATCGCGTGTGGCGCGGCTATCTTCCCTACGATCTCCCGGTGCTCGTGCGGCGCTTCCTGCGCGCGTGGCGTCCGTCGCTCGGCATCGTGATGGAAACGGAAGTCTGGCCGACGCTCATCGACGAATGCAAGCGCGGCGACGTGCCGCTCGTGCTGACGAACGCGCGCATGTCGGAGCGTTCGTACCGGCGCGCGGCGAAGTTCGGGCGCGCGGTGCGCGAAGTGTTCGGCGGCTTTTCGCGCGTGCTCGCGCAGACGCCGTCCGACGCCGAACGGCTCACCGCGCTCGGCGCGCGCAACGTCGCGGTGCTCGGCAATCTGAAGTTCGATATGACCGCGCCGCCCGAACTGGTCGCGCGCGGTCAGGCGTGGCGCTCGGCGATCGGCGATCGGCCGGTATGGGTCGCGGCGAGCACGCGCGAAGGCGAGGAGACGCTGGTGCTGCGCGCCTTCGCGGCGCTCAATGTGCCCGACGCGTTGCTGATTCTCGTGCCGCGTCATCCGCAACGTTTCGATGAAGTGTCGGCGCTGATCGCGAGCCTCGGGCTGACGAGCGCGCGCCGTTCGGTGTGGGCGCCGAAGCCGGCCGCGGCGGGATCGGGCGCGGACGTGCCGGAACCGTTGCCGGCGAACGTGCAGGTCCTGCTCGGCGATTCGATGGGCGAGCTCGGCGCGTATTACGCCGCGGCCGATCTCGCGTTCATCGGCGGGAGCCTGTTGCCGCTCGGCGGGCAGAATCTGATCGAAGCGTGCGCCGCGGGCGTGCCGGTGCTGATCGGGCCGCACACGTTCAACTTCACGCAGGCGACCAACGATGCGATCGCGGCAGGCGCCGCGTTGCGTGTCCAGGACCCGCAGGAGCTTGCGCGCGGTCTGCGCGAAATCTTCAGCGACAAGGCGAGGCGGCTCGCGATGAGCGCGGCGGCGTCGGCGTTCGCGGCGCGGCATCGCGGCGCGACGGAGCGAACGGTGAGCGTGCTGAGCGCATTGCTCGAAGAGGAAAGCGACGCGGCGAAGTGATCGCTTGCCGGACCAGCGGCGCGCGCCCGATCGACTGGCCAATCCGCAGGCTTTTCCCGTTCTTTTCCCTGAATCATCTGACAAAATCGTGCATTCTGCCGACAAATAGAGGGTTGAACGTCGAAAAGGTTAGGGGGATACTGAACGCCCCGCCGGCCCCCTCGAACGGTACCAATGGGCCGGACGCCTGCGAACGTGCTGCCAATCTTCTTTAGAGGACGCGCATGCAAGATCTCCTCAAGTCCGTTGTCAAAGACATGATGCCGCCCGGGCTCCTTCGCCTCTTGCGGCCACATCCGGGACCGACCGATGCATGGGGCACCGTCCGGTACGGCGCGCACGGTCTCGTGCTTCCGGGCAACCGGCGCTTCGAATATCGGCCTTGCGCGGCGGATCGCGAGGTGTGCAGACAGATCTTCTTCATGCGCGAATACGCCACGGATCATCTGGTTCGCGCGAAGGAAATCGCGGCGTTTTACGATGCCTGCGAGAATCCGCTGATCGTCGATGCCGGGGCGAACATCGGCGCTGCCGCGGTGTGGCACGCGCTCACATACCCGAAAGCGAAGATCGTCGCCATCGAGCCGGATGTATCGAATTTCGCGCTGCTCAAAAAGAACGCGGAGGCCTTTCCGTTGATCACGCCGCTGAATGCCGCGATCGCGGCGCGGCGCGGCACGCTCTATCTCAACGATCCGGGCGGCGGCGAATGGGCCTTCCGCACGGCTGACAAGCCCATCGAGAAAGGTTATGCCGTCGACGCGCTCACGCTCGAAGACGTGATGCCTGCATCCGGCGTGACGCCGTTCATTCTCAAGATCGATATCGAAGGCGCGGAGTCGGACCTGTTTTCGCGCCATTGCGATGCGCTGAACCAGTTCCCGGTCGTCGTGATCGAGTTGCACGACTGGATGCTTCCCGGCGAATCGAACAGCCGCAACTTCCTGCAATGGCACGTCGAGATGAAGCGTGATTTCGTGCAGATGGGCGAGAACGCGTTCTCGATATCGAATTCGATATCGCTGATGTAGCGCGTCTTACGCGAGCAGCAGCCCCTTCTTCTCGATGAAGCGAATGACGTCATCGAGCCCGTCGAGCGCCTTCAGATTGCACATCACGAAGGGCCGCTCGCCGCGCATCTTTTTCGCGTCGCTTG
>Ga0160464_100354_pt1 | contig 37755 bp, 40 predicted proteins | sample HID1971I_E11MG_FD_108275 | JGI IMG/M metagenome (GOLD analysis project Ga0160464, IMG submission 108275) | Enriched millipede-associated microbial communities from UW Madison campus, WI, USA - HID1971I_E11 MG | ecosystem: Host-associated > Arthropoda: Insects > Digestive system > Unclassified ... | reverse complement strand
CAGGGCGGATCGTCCGAGGATACAGGCGGCGTCCAAGGCACGACACTGAATGGCCATATCATCCGGGGGCTTAACGATCATCCCGATCAGCTGTTATTCCGTCATATCTTCCTCGATACCGCGCAGCTCGCCGGGATCGCGCTGGCACTGCCGGAGGTCGACCCTGAGCGTGTCTATGCGATGGGCGGCTCGCAGGGCGGGGGACTGACGATTGCTTGCGCTGCGCTTGAGCCCCGGATCCGCAAGCTTGCGCCGGTCTTCCCGTTCCTAGCGGATTATCGGCGGGTATGGCAGATGGATCTGGCCAAGGATGCGTATCAGGAGCTGCGCAATTTTTTCCGTAACCATGATCCGCAGCATCTGCGGGAGGACGAATGGTTCACAAGGCTCGGTTATATCGATATTCAGCACTTGGCTGACCGGATTCGCGGAGACGTGATGATGGCTGTCGGACTGATGGATACGATCTGCCCGCCGTCGACGCAATTCGCCGCCTACAACAAGATCGTCTCTGAGAAGCGGTTGGAGATTTATCCGGACTTCGGTCATGAACACTTGCCTGGCTTTATGGACAAGACGGTACAATTTTTCTTGGACTAATATCCTACCTATCCAATTAAAGAAGGAGTCGAAGACGATGAAATTGAAAGCAAATCAGAAGCTGATTATGATCGGTGACTCGATCACCGATAGCGGCCGCAAGCAGCCGGAAGGCGAAGGGCTGTTCGATGGTCTGGGACGAGGATATGTGGCGCAGGTCGACGCCTGGCTGCAGACCGGCTATCCGGAGCTGGGGCTGCGTGTGGTCAATATGGGGACGAGCGGGCATACGGTCCGCGATCTGAAGGCGCGCTGGCAGACCGATGTTATCGACCAGCGGCCGGACTGGCTGTCGATTATGATCGGGATCAATGATGTGTGGCGGCAGTTCGATCAGCCGACGATTACCGAGTCGCATGTATATCCGGAGGAGTACCGCGAGACGCTGGAGGAGCTTGTGACGATGACGAAGGTCGAGGGGCTTGTGCTGATGACGCCGTTTTACATCGAGCCTAATCGCACAGACTGGATGCGTGAGCGGATGGATGAGTACGGAGCGATTGTCCGCGAGGTAGCGGAACGTCATAATACGCTGTTCGTTGACACGCAGGCGGCTTTCGACCGGGTGCTGGAGCATATCTATCCGGCAACCCTCGCCTGGGACCGTGTCCATCCATCGATGCCTGGCCATACGGTGCTGGCGCGCGCGTTCCTGCAGGCGATTGACTACGACTACGCCAAGCAGTAGCTAGTTGACGATGAGGTCGAGCCTGTCAGCAAAAAAAGCCTTCGTTCCGTCTGTTGGCGGACCGTAGGCTTTTTTGTAGTTGAGGGAATACCGTCTGCGCGTCCAAGCTGCGGCGGCGCTGGCGGCACGGCGCTCCTGCTACAGCTTGAATACGGAGATCGTACGCTGCAATTGGCTGACCATCTGCTGCATCTTTGCTGTCTCGTCGACGACGGCTTGGACCGAGGCGATCTGCTCGTTCATCGAGGCGGACACTTGCTCGGTGCCGGCTGCCGATTGCTCGGTAATCGCCGAGATGCTCTGGATGGCACCGGAGATTTTCTGCGCAGATTGTACCATCGCATCGCTCTCCCGCGTGAAGGCGGCGATCTGGGCGTTGATGAACTCTACACTATGTACGATTTCCTGGAAGATCATCTCCGATTCCCGGATCATCTCGTTTTGCTGGCGGACAACCTCTTCATTGGCGGCGATGTTCTCGATCGCTTGCCGGACGCCTTGCTCGATGCTGCGTACGAGTCCGAATACTTCCTTGGTCGAACTGCCGGCTTCCTCGGCGAGCTTGCGCACCTCTTGAGCGACGACGGCGAAGCCGCGGCCGTGCTCTCCGGCGCGCGCCGCTTCGATAGAGGCATTAAGCGAGAGCAGGTTGGTCTGCTCGGCGATATCCGAGATCGAACGGGTGATCCGGGTGATGCCATTGGCTTGCTTGGCCAGCTCCTCGATCGTCTGCGAGACGACAGCCGTCGCCTCGACGTTCCTGCGCATTCCTTCGGACTGGCTTTCGACGGCCCGCTTGCCTTTGGCTACGAGCTCGAGTGTCTGCTCCGAGCGCTCGTTCATCTGCTTGGTCGACTGCGCATAGCCGGCGACCATCGTCTCGATCTGACCGATTGATTCGCTCATGCCGGAGACATCCTCAGAGATTTGGTTGGCGCCGGTGGCGAGCTCGTTGGACGATTGGCCGACCTGCTCCATGACTTGCTTGAGCGACTGATTTTTCTCATAGATGCTGCGGCTGGTGTCCGAGACATGACGGGTGATGCCGGATGTTTCGTTCAGGATTTCCTTAAGCTTGTCGATCATGCTGTTGAACGAATGGCCGAGCTCGCCCACGGAGGAGGTAATCTCGACCCGTTGAGAAAAATCGCCCTTGGCGACCCGAAAGGCGACCGAGGTCATCTCGTCAATCGTTTCTGTAAGCGCTCTCTCGATGAGGCGAGTAATAGGAAAAGTGAGCCCGGCAACGATCGCAATGACGAGCAAGGCGACCCACAGACTGCCGCCGCCAGCCAATGTGACGATAATAATCGCTAGCGAGAACAAAGCGGCAATAAGATAACTCCCGAGCAGAATCTTGTTGCGGATGGACAAGTCTTTTACCCACGTCATAATCGTTGCTCCTCTTTTGTATAGAATAGCCATATTATAGCACCTCCCGTTGGAATAGGTCTATAATTGTGTATTATAATCTTCTGGACGCATGAAAATAGGTGAAACTTGACGGAAAAGAAAGACTTTTGACGCAAAAAACCATTGCTTTATAGATAGGTCGGTCTTATAATGAGTCTTAAGAACTAGATGGAAACATCATGTAATTAAGGTTGAAAGGAAGTGAATGAAGATGAATTTGGAGGAACTTCCATTAGCCCGACAGATTGATTATGTATTTCGTCAGTTAGAAGACGAATTGACGAATGCGGTTGCAGGAACGGTAACCATACATATCCGCAATAATGCAATCGGCAAATACGGAATTCGACATAACCCGATTGAATTCCGCAACGGTATGGCAGAACATACGGAGAGGGGACTCACAGCTGCTCAGGTAATGGCGTTCCGACAAATGGCGATCGATGCGCTCCGCTACAAGCGAAGCTGGACGCATGGGGAGATTATGTATGACTTCTCCGTTCGCCCGCACGCCAAGTCTTGGACCGCCAGTGTACAGTACGAATCGAATTATAACATGGCCAGCGGCATGTTCAGATACCAGTCGCCCGGCAAACACAAGCATTTGCGCGAGACCAATTGAACAAGGGTTGAAATAAGAGCCAATTTGGATGCGAGCAGCATATAAAGGCTATTATTTCAAGCAAAAAACGCTTGCCATCGGGCAAGCGTTTTTCATGATCGGAAGCGGCAGAGGGGAGACGCGCCCTTATACAAGATCTATGTTCATGGAAGAATGGAGCTTATCGCGAGAAACGGCCAGCGAGCTGTTCCTCGGCCATTTGGACGAGACGACGAGTGATGTATCCGCCGATCGTGCCGGTGTCGCGAGTCGTCATGTTGCCATAGTAGCCGTCTTGCGGGATTTGAATGCCCAGCTCCTGGGCGATTTCGAATTTCATTTGATCCAGCGCCGCGCTTGCTTGCGGTACGACCAGAGAGTTGCTGCTGCGGGATTGGTTTGCCATATCAGTCACCTCCTTCGTCCCTTAGTATGGTCACGGCGACAATTTATATGCGGTGACTTGCGTAAATAGGAGGAGGAAAATGGATGGAAATTTAATCCAAGCCGAAATCGTAGTCCGGATAGACGTAGGGCGTGTCGGATGGCTCGATCGGAACAGCGTCGATCGCTTGCAGGATCATGATCTCCTGATCGCCATGCTGTGACAGACCAAGGGTGCCGGTCACTTCAAGCCAGCTGTCATTGGCATACTTGGCGGCTTCGTCCGAGAGGATCATCAGCCCGTAAGGCATCGAATCGGCGGAGCAGCAATTCATCGCGAAGCGGCTGACGACGAACTGCCCTTCTGGCGTCGCGCCGTCCCGATAGACGAAGCCGCTGATTCGTATCGTCTTGCCTACATAATGCTGCCGGTACAGATCCAGCGTCGTCAGCGTTTCGATAAACTGCTTTTCGGGCACCTCGATCAGCTCCTGGCCATAAAGCTTTTTGGCATGCCGCGCATACGACTCGGTATAGATGTCCGCCGGGAACATCGCATCCAGCGGATCCAACGGGGCTGCGGGCTCGGTCGACGGCTGCTCGGCAGCAGGCGTTGGCGCTGCAGGCGTCTGCCGGGGAGGCGCCTGACGGCTGATGCTCTCCGAGCCGCCTAGGCTCATCCCCTTTTTGGCGGCGAGGGTGCTGCCCATCAGCGTATCCGGCAGCAGGAAGCCGAGCAGCAGCGGCAACAGGAAGAGACCGTAGATGAGGACGTTTTTGAACAGCGAGGGCGAGGGGGCATGGTCGCAATCGCAATCGGCGGCGCGGCGGCCGATCCAGGTCTGGAGCGCTGCGTAGAGCTGATACACAGCCGTCGCATACAAGCCAAGCGCCGACAGCTTGACGTAGATGCTCATGCGTGGGGCGATGTACAAGGTTAAATTGCCGCTCCGGTCAAGCTGGACGATCAGGAAGGCAAAGCCTGCCAGAATCGCGGCCCGCAGCAGCTGATGCGCTAGCAATCGTCGGTCTACAGTCGCACGGTTCATCCAGTATTCCTCCTATAATTAGCCTAGTTCAGAAATAAACGCTCGGTCAGGATCGACCCGGCCAGCACCAGCACGAAGGTCAGGGCGATCAGCCAGAGCACGACCTTCGTCTTGAAGACCGACAACAGCATCAATGTGTTTTTGAGGTCGATCATCGGCCCGAATACGAGGAAGGCCAATAGGGAGCCGCCGCCAAAGGAGCCGGCGAACGAAGCAGCTACGAACGCATCGGAGGTCGAGCAGATCGACAAGATGAAGGCAAAGCCCATCATGAAAATGTGGGCGAACCAGGGATGCTCGCCAATGCCGGTCAGCGCCTCGCGCGAGAGGCCGGTCTGGATGAGCGCCGTAAGCAATGCCCCGAAGATCAGATACTTGCCCATCTCAAAAAATTCGTCCGAAGCATGAGAGAGCGTCGAACTCAGTCGGGAACGACTGCCGCCCGCACCGTCATGACCATGATGATGCCCGTGATGATCGTGATCGTGTCCATGATGATCGTGGCCCTGCCCGTGATGGTCGTGAGCGTGACCCTGAGCATGATGTCCGGCATGCATAGCGAGCGCTGCCCCCGGCACGCTGGAACCGCCGGATGAGGATTCGCGAAGCGGGCTCGTCTTCATGAAGCGGTAGAGCAGCAGTCCGATCGTCACTGTCACGACAAAAGCCAGACCCATCCGTGTATAGGCGATTTCGGGACGTGAGCGGAAAGCGGTGAACGTAGCCGTGTAGACAATCGGATTGAGGATCGGTCCGGCAAGAATGAAGACGATGCCGATATAAGCGGGCATGCCCTTGCGGATCAGCCGGCGGACGACCGGGATCATGCCGCATTCGCAGAGCGGGAACAGAATGCCGAGCAGACTCCCGAACAGGACGCCGCCGATCGCGTGACGTGGCGTCAGGCGGCGGATCATCTCGTCGGAGACGAATACTTGCAGTAGCGAGGAGAAGAGCACGCCTAGCAGGATAAACGGGAAGGCCTCCAGAATGAGGCTGATAAACATAATCTTGAAGGCCTGCAAATGCGAGGTGTCCGGCTGCCAGGCTGTCAGCTCCGAGAAGCTGGTGCCCGTGAACACCATGGCGGCCAATCCGAGACAACCGAGGGTAAGCAGCGGGGGAAGAATGCGCAGCAGCAACGTGGTCACAATAATTCCGCCTCTTTTCCTAGTAAACATTACGAATAATAGTATAGCTTATGCAGCAAAACCCGTCTATAGGACAACCCTGATCCGAAATTAAGCCCGCATTTGAAGCGTATGAACGCAAAAAAACGGCGCCAGGTCATATCCTGGGCCGTTGTCTGTGAGGGATAGCAAGGAGAAAACGATGGATCGCACAGGCCCAAACGACGGATCGCTTAAGCGCGGATACGGTAGCTGACGACGGTGCGAGTCCGCTCGCGTTCCTGTTGCTCCTGACTTAGCATGCGATGGATGTCCGTCTGAATCCGGGTGGAGCAGCTATGGCACAGTTTTCCACTATGGATCGGCTCTTCGCAAAGGTCGCATACATCGCACAGGTTGGGATAGCTGTCATTGCGGAGCTTGCCCTGCCTCAGCCAACCCCGGATGCGGGAGGGGGCAATGCCGACATGAGCCGCTACCTTGTCCGTGTCAGCGGAAGGGTGGTAGGCCATATAACGATCGATGGCTCGGAGCTGCTGATCCGACTCCAGCGCACATTGTTGGCAGAGGCCGCGCAGGTTTTTCTGATAGATCTGACCACATTCGGAACAATAAGCAACCTTTAATTCGGTCCACATACGTCATACCCCCGTCTCGCATCCGACTAGTTCTAATGGACTAATTATAGCACAGGACTAGTTCGATTGACATCTGTTTTTCGGAGGTTAGTCCAGCTATATCTATGCTTGACAAAACGCGTAGGAGCAGTATAATCGTCTGTAATGACGAAGACGGGAAGTAGTACGCTCGTGGCAGGCTGGCACAGAGAACCGGTGGTTGGTGCAAACCGGAGCAGCGGCGATGCGGAATGGATCCCCGAGTCGAATGCCTGAAGGCTTGCGCCCACGAGAAATCCGGCAAGCTGAGTAGGGGGTTACGCTTGGTCCTGCGTTAGCGGACATGAAGGCTTTTCTCTTCCCATACCGGGAAGCGAGGAGCGAATTAGGGTGGCACCACGGTCTCTCGTCCCTTGCGGCGAGGGGCTTTTTTGGCGTTTCAGAGACCTGTTGGGGGTCAATCAAGAGGAGGGTATAACGATGAAGCGAGTACTATCGGGTATTCAGCCAAGCGGCCAACTGACGCTGGGCAATTACATCGGCGCAATTCAGAACTTCGTGAAGCTGCAAGAGAGCCATCAATGTTTTTTTATGGTCGTGGACTTGCATGCCGTAACTGTGCCGCAGGAGCCGGAGGCGCTGCGTGAGCAGACGGAGGCGGTCGCCGCCTTGTTCCTGGCTGCGGGCATCGATCCGACCAAAGCGAGCATGTTCCTGCAATCCCATGTGCCTGCGCATGCTGAGTTGGGATGGCTGTTCACGACGCTCTCCTACATGGGTGAGCTGGAGCGGATGACGCAATTCAAGGACAAATCCGAGGGCAAGGAATCGGTAGGCGCCGGGCTGTTCGTCTATCCGTCGCTGATGGCGGCGGACATTATGCTCTATAACGCCGATCTGGTACCGGTAGGCGACGACCAAAAGCAGCATCTCGAGCTGACGCGCAATCTCGCGCAGCGCTTCAACTCTAAATATGGCGATTACTTCAAGGTGCCGGATATCTACACGCCAAAAGTCGGCGCAAGAGTTATGTCGCTCGATGACGCGAGCAAAAAAATGAGCAAAAGCAACCCGAATCCGGGCAGCTATATCGCGCTGCTCGATCCGCCCGATGTCATCCGCAAGAAAATGAGTCGAGCGACGACCGATTCCGGCCGGGAAGTGAAGTACGACCCGGCTCAGAAGCCGGAGATCAGCAATCTGATGGGCATCTACGCGCACTGCGCCGGTATGACGGTCGAGCAGATAGAGGCCGAATATGAGGGACAGGGCTACGGCGCCTTCAAAAAAAATCTCGCCGAGCATGTCGTCGCGCTCCTGGAGCCGCTGCAGGCAAGATACCGCGAGATCCGCAGCTCGGGCGAGCTCTCCTCGATCCTCAGACAAGGCGCAGAGGAGGCGGCCGTGATCGCCAATCAGACGCTCCGGGACGTCAAGGAACGGATGGGCTTCGTACTTCCACGCTAAGTTGCCGACTATTGCTGGCTGCGTCGGCGCAGGCGAGCGCGTACGATAAAGCCTGAGCCGATCCAGACGAGGGTGAGCAGGGCGAGCGAGACGGCCAGCCAGCCGTTATGGCTGATCGCGATCGCTGTCGCGAACATAAAAGCTACCCCGACGATAGCATAGAAGAGAGATAATGATTTGGACAATGAAAGGCTCCTTTCCGACCGGGGATCCAGGTCTATATAATGACGAAAAAATATTTTTTAGCGTCAAGCATATTCTTCAACATCCCGCGCATACTAAGCTTGCACCAACAAACATTTGCAGAGGATGAAAGGAGAATTACTATGGCAGGACAATCCCGTAACAGTAACACTCTGGTAGTACCACAAGCAACTCAAGCGCTGCAACAAATGAAAATGGAAGCAGCTCAAGAGCTGGGCATCCAAATTCCTGCAGACGGCTACTATGGCAACGTCGCAACTCGCGACGCAGGTTCTCTGGGCGGCTACATCACCAGAAAGCTTGTCCAAATCGCTGAACAACAACTGGCTGGTCAATCCCGTTAATCGCCAGAACCGCTCCGCCCTCGCATGAGGGCGGAGTTTTTTAATGATCATTACCTCACAAAAAACAGCCCTTCCTCATTGTGCAGGAAGGGCTGTTATTCCGTCAATAGGTATTCATCTGAAGCCGCTTCTGAAGACGGTCGTCGCTGAGCCACCCGACAAAGGACCCCAGCGTATGGCTCTGGTGATCCATAAGCAGCACCGCTACAAAAGGATACTGCTTGCGATGACGGTAGCGAACATCGGACCAACGCACCTCGACACCCCAGTCATGCTCGATCGCCTCGGCACAGGCAAAGGAGGTGAAGGACAAAAAGGCGGCGATCGACGGATCGCTCTTGGACTGCGCGACAGCCGGATGGTCGGAGCAGGCGACATGATCGAGCCACTCCAGTCGTCCATGCTTCAACGTGCCCACATGGTAGCTGCCATCGCGCATCTCCTTCAGGACATGCCAGTCGTAGATCGAGAGGGTCGGGATGAGATAGTATGCGGCGACGTCTTCCTGCAGCCCGCCGTCCAATCGTAGCAGTCTCGTCCAGGTCGTGCGATGCAGCCAGCTGCGCCAGAGCGTATAGACGGCAAGGAACAAATACAGGATGGGGAAGACGACGGCCGGATCGACGCCGCCCAGCGCCCAGAGCAGGATCGCTAGCAAATGCGTGGTGAAAATCACCGAATCGAAGATCGGAAGGATATTCCAGGAGATCCAGCGCTTCGAGAACGGCCAGAGCGCTTGCGTCCCGTAGGTGTTGAGCAGATCGGTGAGCACATGCAAGACGACGGCGAGCAGCACCCAGCCCCCGATATGGAGCCAGGGCAATGACCCGCGGTAGCCGATCTGCAGTGCCGCTGTGAGCAGGACCGTCCAGAGCAGTATTGCTGGCAACGAGTGGGTGGGGCCGCGATGGTGACGGATGTAGGCGGCATTACTTTTGAGCCGCAGCAGCGTGTCGAGATCCGGCGCTTGCGAGCCGATGACGGTGCCGATCAGCGCCGCTGTGAAAAAAGTCGTGTTCGAAGCGATTACAGGGTCGACGCAGGCAAGTCCCGCCAGCCCCAGCCCCATGACAAGATGCGTACCGCTATCCATAAGACAAGCCTCCTCTAAAAGATCGTGTTCAAAAAGATCAACCGCTAAAGTGATAAAGATCCTATTTGTAACGTAAAGGATGCAGTATACTTGATGCTTGGGTTAGGTTCAGTATCCTCAAAATCGAGTGATCTTATGAAGGAGGAAACGCCGTGTATGTATGCATGATGGAGTATCGGATCGAGGACCGCTATCGGGAGGATTATCTCGAATGGCTGAGGCAGCTGGGGGAGACGCATCCGCAAGCTGTATTATATGAAGGAACAGATCAGCACGGCCTGTTCGTGGAGGTGTGGCCGGCATCTACAGCCGAGGAGGCCGAGCGCATCCAGGACGCTGCCCGTGCGGGGGCGGCGCCCTGGAGAGAGCTGACGGTATGGACCGGCGGCAAGATCAATGCCTGGTCGTTTCGCCGCTTAACGTGACCCTGATGAAGTCCCTGTCGTCGTCATATCGGCCTGCATCGGCGTGCTGTTCGTGACGACCGTGCCATGGAACGGATACTCGTAGTTGATCGGCTCGTCGAAGGTAATATAATCGAGATTAAGCGTCAGCAGCAGGAAACGCATGCCGGTCACGGGATCGCTCAGGATAATGTGATCGCGTCCGGCAGCCAGGATGACGCCCTTGAACACTTTGGCATTCCACTCGCGGTTGTTCTCATAGGTCATGTAGACCGTGGCGATCTTGCCGCGATTCAGCCGCAGGATGTTCTCGACATAGGACTCCTCGACGAGCGGCGCGGTGACGATATTGCCACCGCTAGGTGTGACGACGGCGCCGCTGGGGACATTGGGCGGCATGCCGCCTGCATTCATGTTAACCGGCATCATTGCCGAACCTGGCATTGCGCCTGGCATTCCGCCGTGCATCGGATAGCCGTAGCCGCCTTGCTGGGCGTAGTTGCCATAGGCAGAAGGGTAACCGTAAGGTGTAGACATCGTTTTCCATTCCTCGCTTTCATTTGTTTGTTTCTAATACACATCCGGGCAGTCTTTGTAGGTCGGCGCAAAAAAGCAATGGGCCTTGAAGCGCCCGGTATTGGCCTGGTCATACCAGGTTGCCGGACAATCGCCGGCCGGCCTGAAAAACCACAAGGCGTTGGAGGCGGGATGCTGCCGCTCGCCGTTGACTACGCGGCGGGCCAGGCGGATTTCTCTTTCTCGGGCGTTTTGGTAGAAATATCCCTTCTGCGTCGCTTCAAAGCCGCCGGGATTCTGGAACACCATCTGAGGAATGGAGCGGATGTTGCGGAAGTCGATGCAGTTGCCTAGGACCCGATTGACGCCAACATTGCCTACCATGAGCATGCCCAGCTCGCCTTCCCCTTCCGCTTCGGCGCGCATGAGCCGCGCCAGCATTTTGATCTCTTCCTCATTGGTCTTGATCACGGCCATGGATTCGTCACTCCCATCCCTACTTCGGACTTAATTTGCTTAGAGGCTGCCGATCGCCGATCGTCCGACCCTGGGCGGCAACCTATAGTGACATAGTATTGGGCCGTCTGTGAAAAGGTTCCAGCAATTTGAAAAAAAGCCCGCGCATCAAACTTGGGCGACAAGGACACACTCATGGCAATCTAATGAACAGCAGCCGCAAACATTGTCAAAGGGTTGTTTTTTCGGTATGATTAAAAACGATTGACTTACTGGATAGCGCGTCTGCTGCGCTGGATGGATATGAATTGGGAGGCTCGCCGTGTTAAAGGATTTAGTGGCCTTGACGAAGCCGCGCATTATTCGTCTCAACCTAGTTGCTGCTTTTGGCGGTTTTTGGGTAGCATCCAACTGGAGTATCGACTGGTGGCTGCTGATGTGGATGCTGTTGGGGTCTGCGCTTACAATGGCCAGCTCATGCGTGATCAACAACTACTGGGACCGGGAGCTGGATACCAAAATGGCTCGTACCAGGGACCGCGCGCTGCCGGCAGGCAGGATGCGGCCGGGCTTTGTGCTGGGTTACGGCATTTTCCTCGGTATCGCGGGAGCGCTTATCTTGTTCCTGTTGGTGAATCCGCTCGCGGGATGGCTGTCGCTATTGGGGATGTTCGTCTATATCGTTATCTATACGATGTGGCTGAAGCGTACCTCGACCTGGAGTACCTCGGTCGGCGGAGTTTCCGGCGCGATGCCGCCGGTTATTGGCTATTGCGCGGTGTCGGGCGAGGTAGATGCCGGCGCATGGATTTTGTTTGCCCTGCTGTTCCTATGGCAGCCGGCTCACTTCTGGTCGCTGGCGATTCGCCGGGTCGAGGAGTATCGGGCGGCAGGCTTTCCGCTGCTGCCGGTTGTGAAGGGGATTCACCGCACCAAGCTACAGATGATTCCTTACGTGCTGCTGCTGTTGCCGGCCGGTTTTGCATTGTATCATTACGGGTACGTGAATCTGGTTTATCTGGTCGTTACGCTGCTTGGCGGGGCGGTCTGGCTCTGGCACACGCTCGTCGGATTGCGTGAGCGGGATCATGAGCGCTGGGCCAAGACCAACTTTATCATTTCCATTAATTATCTGATGCTGACCTTCATCGTGATGATTATTACGACGAACGGATCGGCGTAATGCAGAAAGTAGAGAAGCTTGCATGACTATTTTTTGGCATATTCTCATGAACAATGTGCTCCCGCTATCGGTTATGATCGCCATCGGCGTCGTAATGATGCGGGCTTTTCATTTGGACATCAAGACCTTATCCAAGCTGAACTTTTATGTATTCTCGCCGGCGATTATTTTCAAGCTGCTGTATACGACGAACATTACGCTTGGCGTCATGGGCAAGGTGCTGCTGTTCTTCGTCCTGTTCATGGCGCTGCAGTACGCTGTGCTGGAGGTCGTCGTAAGGCTGAGGCGCTATCAGGGCGGGATGCGGGCGGCGATGCGCAACAGCGTGCTGTTCTACAACAGCGCCAACTACGGCATCCCGATCAACCAGCTCGCCTTCAGCGGCAATCCCGATACGCTGGCGATCCAGGTCATCGTCATGATGATGCAGTCGCTGCTGCCCAATACCTACGGCATCTACAGCGTCAACGCGCATCGCAGCGACCTGCGGGCGATCTGGCGGACGATCCTGTCGATGCCGATCCTGTACGTCATCCCGATTGCGCTGCTGCTCCGCGGCTTCGCGGTGCCGGTACCGCAGTTCGTGGAGACGCCGATCGACTATATGGCCGATGCCTTCATCGGCACGGCCTTGCTGACGCTGGGCGTCCAGCTCGGCAGCATGAAGTGGCGGATCAATCGCGCGCTTCTGACCGATGTCGGCCTCTCCTGCTGTCTGCGGCTGCTGGCCGGCCCGGCGCTGGCGGCGCTGGTCGTCTGGGCGCTCGGCATCGATGGTTTGATGGCGGCGGCGCTGATCGTTTCGTCGGCGGTGCCGACCTCGCTGAGCAGCGTATTGCTCGCTGTCGAGTTTGACAACGAGGCCGAGTTTTCCTCGCAGGCGGTTTTCCTGTCGACGCTGCTCAGCGTCGTCACCGTGACGCTCGTTATTTTCATGCTTCAGATTTGATCCTCTTTGCTCCATCTCGGGGCGGGACCGGCATCCGGGTACACGATGTACTCGCCGAGTCCCGCCTTTTCGAGTTGCTCGATCAGATATTCGACCGGCGTATGCTCGACCCCGGGGTAGCTGCGTCGGGTGTAGATATGCTCGGCATCGGGGAAGGCATCCCGCAGCTTGCCCCGGATCCGCTTGCCGGAGGCGTCGTTGTCCATAAACAGGAAGACATCGCGATCACCGGTCTGCTGGAGCAACCGCTCGATCTGATCCGTGCCGGGGGTGCCGAAGGAGCAGTGGATGTCGACCTCTTCGGCGAGCAAGCGGCGCAGCCGCCGCCGGTCGTTTTTGCCTTCTACGATGATTGAGACAGCCATGGATACTCACCTCCTCCTTATTGTACCCGGAGAGGGCGTGGAGGTACACCCTGCCGCTCGCGAGGAGCGGCAGCGGGTTACGCCTGGATCGGGCGGGGCGGGCGGAGGGCGTGGAAGGGGAGCAGCGCGACGGCTAGCATCAGCACCGCAAAGGCGAGGAGGTAAGGCGACACCTGCTCCCGCAGCTGCCCGGCAAGCATCGGTCCGAGGAAGGCGCCGATCGAGAAGGCGATGGAGAGCAGCGAAAATGTGCGTCCGTAGCGAGTACCGCCGCTAAGCTGGATGAGCAGCGTCGAGAGGGCGGGGAAGATGACGCCCTTGGCCATCCCGAGCGCGAGCAGCAGCGACCAGACCGGCAGCGGCGCTTGCACGGCCAGCGCAAAGTAAGTGATCGCCAGCATCAGCGCGCCCCAGAGCGAGCGCTGATAAGCGGAGTAGCGATTCAGGAACAGCATGCTGAGCGTGATGAGCGCGCCCAGGCTGACGACGGAGAACAGCAGCCCGGTCGTCATCATGGCGTCGGCGCTGGTCGCCAGCAGCGGCAGCTCAAAGGAGAGGATGCCTTGAGCGCACGCCATGGCAATCGGCAGCAGATAGACGACCAGGGGCACAGGGACAGACGGGCCGGGCGGCACAGCGGCGGCTAGGACGGCATCGGCAGAGGGCGTCTCTGAGGCGGGCACGTCGCGGATGAAGAAGAGCGCGCACAGGGAGATGACGATCAGCACGACGCCGAGCAGGAAGAAGGCGATGTGAAAGCCGATCTTGGCGACCAGGAAGGCGCCGGCCGCCGGCGAGACGACCGAGGCGAGCGTATGGACGAGCGAGTTGCCGGCCATCAGCTTGCCTTGCTCGGTCTGGTTGGTCGCCAGACGCGCCAGCAGCGCCATGCAAGCGGGCGAGAGGAAGGCGAGCACAAAGCCACTGAGCGAGCGGAGCGCCAGCAGCTGCCACGGGTCGGTGACGCGCGCTTGCAGCAGCAGGATGATGCCGGCTGTCATCAGGCTGAAGACGATGAAGATGCGGCTGCCGTAGCGGTCGACGCTGAACCCGGCGATCCAGTTGCCCGGCAGATGCGTGATCGAGTAGATGCCCATCATGAGCCCGATAAATGAAGGCGCCGCGCCGATCGAGATGGCGAACGGCGTCAGGATCGGATACTGCGCATGCAGGTCAAAAAACGCGACGAACAGAAACAAATAGAGCCAAATGGCCGTTTTCATATGTACCGAATCCTCCCCGACGAATCGACCTCATATAACTTGTACGCCTGCGGACGAGTGGATATGCCAACCCGTCCAATGAAAAGAGGTCGCGTTTACGCTGTCTGTCCCGTAAGGTATAATGAAGGATGGTGCAACTTCATCGGGAGAACGACGTATAGAGAAGGAGCAAAAAATTGCGCAACAGAATGGCGATCTAGAGGGGGAAATTTACAATGAAGTATGATTGGGAAACATGGTCTTTATTTTTTCAGGAAAATTGGCTGATGCTGCTCATCGCGCTGCTGGTGCTGTTGATCGTCGTCAAGGTGGTCCGCACCGTCATCAAGTGGGCGATCGTCGCCGTCATCATCATCGCCGTCATCGCCTACAGCGGCTACAATCTGCAGGATCTGAACAAGAGCCTCGACGATCTGCGTACGATCGGCTCGCAGGTCGCCGACACCGTCAAGCAAGAGGCGCTCCAGGCGATGGCCGGGGAGGCCGACAAGGCCGTCTATACGAATAATGGCGACGGGACGCATACGGTGGCGACGCCAACGCTGACGCTCGAGTGGGCCAATGGTGCGGAGGAGGTCGGCGTCACCTATCGGGGCGCCTCGCTCGGCAAGTGGAAGATCGACGAGACGGTGCGCAATCTGATCGAGCAAGCGAAGCAACAGAGCTAACGTAGACGACAGATCGTCAGGGCATCGGACGAGGACAGAGCGGGAGGAGAGAGATGGACTACGTGCTGTATAAGCTGCTGCCGAGACTGGAATGGGTCGCGGTCCTGCTGCTGCTCGTCATGGCGAGCTCGCTCGTCCAGGGACTGTATCATGGCGCATCCGGCTCGGCGAAGCGGCTGTTCCGCTTCCTCTGGGAGGCGGTATGGATCGCCGTCTCGCTGCTGCTGGCGGCTCAGGCGGCGAGCCTCGCTTCTCCGCGGCTGCAGCGCTGGCTGATCGATCGCAACATCCGGATACCCGATGAAGCGATGCATACGCTGGAGCAGCTCTGGTACGCCTTCGTCACCGGGCTGCGCGACTTCGCGCTGCTGCGCTTCGGCGTGCTGTTCCTGCTGGCGTATGTCGTGCTGCGCGGCGTATTCTCGCTCTTGACGCCGATCATCCTGCGTCGTCAGGATGATCGCGGAGAGGCGCTGGCTGCTGCCGGCGCTCCGGCGCGATTCGCGAGCCGGCTCACCGGGGCGGCGATCGGAGCTGTGCATGGCGCAGGCCGCTCCTTCGTCGTGCTGGCGCTGCTCTTCATCTATGTGACGCTGCTGCCGACGGGCCCACTGGCTGCGCAGATCCAGGACTCGCCGACCTATCGCGAGGCGACGGAGCGGCTGATCGCGCCGTTCGCAGGGCCGGTGCTGACGAGACACGGGCCGGTCATCACCAAGGCGGTGGAGACCGAGTTCCGCCAGATGCTGCAGCGCCGCTACGAGATTGTCGACCATGCGGTGCCGGAGGAGATCGGCGAGGCCGCCCGTCACGTCACCGCAGGGCTGACGGGCGAGGAGGAGCGGGCGCGAGCGCTCTATGACTGGGTCGGCACCCGGATCGCCTACGATTGGGACAAGGCCAACGACTATATCGATCATGGCAGATGGCGGGAGCAGGGGCCCCAGGATACATTCGACACGCGGATGGGCGTCTGCATCGACGTCGCCAGATTGTATGCCGTGATGGCGCGCTCGGTCGGGCTGGACGTGCGCGTCGTCACCGGGATGGGCGGAGAGGGCGGCAACCTCGGACCTCACGCCTGGAATGAAGTGCGGGTAGCGTCCGGCTGGATTCCGCTCGATGCGACATGGGCGCGGTCGGGGGACTGGTTTAACCCGCCGGACTTTGACGCCACGCATGTTCGCGACGTTTAGCAATGGTTTTGGGAGGGGAACGCAAGTGAATGGGTATACTGATGATCCGCATAAGCGGGAAGCCGCCAAGCGACGGGGATTCTCGTTTCGGCTGAACATCTTTTTCTTTAGTACGTTTCTGTTGTTCTGCATATTGATCATCCGGCTCGCGGTGCTGCAGTTCGTGGAAGGACCGGACTATGCGGCGGAGAAGGCGCGGCTGACGACGGGCGATTACAAGATCCCGCCGATCCGCGGCAATATCTATGACGCCTCAGGCAAGGAGATCGCCTACTCGACCTCGATGCTGTCGCTCTATTATCAGGTGCAGACGGGGATCGACGCCAAGGAAGGGGAGGCGTTCGCCGCGAAGCTGTACGACGTCTTCGAGCGCTTCGGCGATCCCGAGCATCGGATGGAGCTGGATCAGATCCTCAAGCAGATGGACCTGAACTTCCGGATGAACAATGCCTCTACGCCGCGCCGGATCAAGTCCGGTCTGACCAAGGAGGAGATCGCCTACTTCTCGGAAAATCGCGATCAGTTCCCCGGCATCGAAATTATGGAGGACAGCATCCGCCATTACGATACCGATACAATCGCTGTGCAGTTGGTCGGCTACCTGAAGAAGTACAAGGGCGTAAAGGAATCGGTCGAGCGCTACAAGGACAGCGATAAGGCTGTGGACGCGCGTGACGCTTATCTTGACTTCGAGGATGTCGGGATGGACGGTCTGGAGTACATGTATCAGGATGTGCTGCGCGGCCGCAACGGACTGAAGGAATATCCGATCGACGCAAGAGGCCATATCGTCGGTCCGATGGAGACGACGAGCCCGGAGAAGGGCAATAACCTGCATCTGACGATCCACCGCGAGGTGCAGCTCCGTACAGAAGAGGCGATCATGAACCATCTGGAGAAGCTGCGCACCTCCTCGCGCCGTCAGGAGCGGGCGCCGCACGCCAAGTCGGGGCTGGCGGTGGCGATGGAGGTCAAGACCGGCAAGATCGTCGCAATGGCGAGCATGCCTGATTATGACCCTAACGTATGGCAGGGCGGCAGCATCAGCAGCGACGACTTCCGCGACATCGAGTACGTCTACCTGAACGGAGCGATCCGCCAGGTGTATGCGAACTATCAGGATCCGGACGAGCGGGCCAAGCATCCGTCCTCGCTTGTGCCGCTCGGCTCGACGATGAAGCCGCTCACCGTGCTGATCGGCCTCAATGAGAAGCTGTTCGGCCCCGGCACGACGTATAACGACCGCGGGGTTTTCTACTTTGGCCGGGAGGGCACGCACCGCACCTCGATCCAGAATGCGGGACGTCGAGCCTACGGCGCTATGGATGGCGCCAGGGCGATCGAGAAATCATCCAATACGTTTATGGCCGAGATGATCGGCAACCGGCTCAACGCGCGCGACGGCTCCAAGGGCGTCGAGCTGTGGGATCGCTACATGAAGCAATTCGGCCTCGGCGAGCTGACCGGCAGCGGGCTGCCAGGCGAATCGAAGGGCGTCGTCGACTACTTCCATGAGGCGGAGACGGCCAGCTCGCAGTCGGCGCTTATCCGCGCCTCGTTCGGCCAGCAGGGGCGGTATACCGCGCTGCAGCTCGCGCAGTACACTGCGACGCTGGCGAGCCGGGGCCAGCGGATGAAGCCGCAGTTCGTGGAGAAGATCACGGACAGCCACGGCAATGTCGTGCAAGACTTCGAGCCGGAGGTGCTCAATACGATCGACATCCCTGACACCTACTGGAATATCATCGAGCGCGGCATGAGCAAGGTCAACGCGCATGGCTTTGAGGGCGTCGATTATACGTATCTGCGCAAGACAGGCACCTCCGAGCAGCAGGTGGCGGGCAAGAAGCTCGAGAATGCGGTGTTCATCGCCTATGCGCCGGCCAAGGATCCGGTGCTCGCGGTCGCCGTTGTCGTCCCTGAAGGCGGCTCTGGCGGCTACGGCGCGGCGCCGATCGCCCGTCAGATCTTCGATGCGTACGACGACTATTACGGATTGTCTGGCGTACCGAAGCTGAAGCAGCAGACCGGACAAGAGACGGAGCAGACAGAGTAAGAGACAGGACAACTAGACAGGACAACAATAGATGAACGAGTGGTCGATAGCCGAGATGACGGGCTGTCGGCTATTTTTTTAAAATAAATGTTGCACTAAAGAAACTTTTTTGTATAATATAAAAAAAGAGGCATAAGGTTAAGAATGATAGCTTGGGGTAACTTTTATTCTCTTGGGCAAACTATCAGGTTCGTGGAAAGAAGGAGGGACGATCGATGAAGCTCCAGCTCCCGGCGCCGCTGCAACGCGGAATGATGACGATTTTGTTCGTGCTGCTCATGCTGCTGACAGCTTGATCGGCACGCTGCTACTGTCCTGAACGCAGGCACAACCCATGAAAGAAGGATGAAATCCAATGACGATGAATACAACAGCGAATGCCACAGCGATATCTGTTGAGCATCTCCATGTCTCCTACAACGGCGTAGAAGCGATCCGTGACGTCAGCTTCGAGCTGGACGCTGGCAATCTGGTCGGCATCATCGGACCCAATGGCGCTGGCAAGTCGACCTTGCTGAAGGCGCTGCTGCATCTGATCCCGCGCGATCGCGGCGAGATCGCCTTCCTCGGAAGGCCGATCCGCGAGCTGCGCCAGCGGATCGCTTATGTCCCGCAACGCAGCGAGATCGACTGGCATTTCCCGATCACGGTCGTCGATACGGTGCTGCTGGGCACCTATCCTCAGCTCGGCTGGTTCCGCCGCCCGGGCAAGCGGCAGCGCGACTGGGCGGCCGACTGCCTCGAGCAGGTCGGCATGGCCGACTTCCGCAACCGTCAGATCGGCGAGCTGTCCGGCGGCCAGCAGCAGCGCGTTTTCCTGGCGCGGGCGCTGGCGCAGCAGCCGGAGCTGTTTTTCCTCGACGAGCCGTTCGTCGGCGTCGACCTGGTGAGCGAGCAGACGATTGTGCAGATCCTCAAGGAGCAGCAAGCGCGCGGCAAGACGATTGTCGTCGTCCACCATGATTTGAGCAAGGCGAACGATTATTTCAACAAGCTGCTGCTGATCAATCGCGAGCTGGTCGGCTTCGGCGAGGTCGACGAGGTGTTCCGCCCGGAAGTGATGTCGCAGGCGTACCGGGGCGAATTTTCATTTATGCGGGAGTTGGGGGTGAGCATCTGATGGAATTTATACAGGCGTTATTGAACTATGGCTTCATGCAGAAGGCGCTCATCACCGCTGTTATGGTCGGCATTATCTGCGGCGTCATCGGCTGCTTTATCATCCTGCGGGGGATGGCGCTGATGGGCGATGCGATCTCTCATGCGGTGCTGCCGGGGGTCGCGATCTCTTATATGCTCGGCATCAACTTCTTCATCGGCGCAGTCATCACAGGAGTGCTGACCGCCGTCGGCATCGGCTTCGTCAGCCAGAACAGCCGCATCAAGCATGACGTCTCGATCGGCATCCTGTTCACCTTCGCTTTTGCGGTCGGCATTATTCTGATTACGATGATGAAGAGCAGTACTGACCTGTACCATATCCTCTTCGGCAATGTGCTCGCGGTACGGCCGTCCGAGATGTGGTTCACGCTCGCCATCGGGGTGATCGTCATCGGCGCCATCGCGCTGTTTTACAAGGAGCTGCTCATCAGCACATTCGATGCGACGATGTCGGCGGCCTACGGCTTGCCGGTCAAGCTGATCCATTACTTGCTGATGACGCTGCTGACGATGGTGACGGTCGCGTCTCTGCAGACAGTAGGGATCATCCTCGTCGTCGCAATGCTGATCACCCCGGCAGCTACGGCGTACCTGCTGACGGATCGGCTATGGGTGATGCTCTACCTGTCGGCGCTGTTCGGCACACTGGCGGCGGTAGCCGGGCTGTACTTCAGCTACGTCTACAACCTGGCCTCCGGCGCGACGATCGTCGTCGCCTCGACCGCGATGTTCTTCACCGTTTTCGTGCTCTCGCCGAAGCAGGGCGTGCTTATGAAGTCGCTGCGCAAGCGGCGTCAGCGGGAACGGGTGAGAGGGCAGGCGCTTGGTCAATAACAAAGCTTAAGCTTGGTAAGGAGTGGGAGAGAGATGAATACACGTGCAAGATGGAAGAAAAGGGGAAATTTGTTGTGGACGGTCGCACTGACTGCGCTGCTGCTGGCCGGTTGCGCGAACGGAGGTCCGGCAGCGACCGGTTCGGAAAGCGGGCAAACCGACCCGCAAGAGGGTGGCGAGGGCAAGTTGAAGATTGTCACGACGTACTCGATCGTCTACGATATCGTCAGGCAGGTGGGCGGCGACCATGTCGACGTGATCTCGCTGGCACCGGTCGGCTCCAATCCGCATGAGTTCGACCCGCGTCCGGCCGATGTGACGAATACTGCCGATGCAGACGCGGTATTTTACAACGGGATGAACCTCGAAGCCGGCAACTCCTGGTTCGAAAAGCTGCTGGAGACGGCGGGCAAGGACGGCGACGATGCGCCGGTATACCTGATCAGCGAAGGCGTGGAGGTCAAGTACCTGACCGAGGCTGGCAATGAAGGGGAGAGCGACCCACACGCCTGGCTCGATCTGCGCAACGGCATCCGCTATGCCGAGAACGCGCAAGCCGCGCTCAGCGAGCTGGACCCTGCCAACAGCGAAGACTATGCGGCGAATACAGAAGCGTACGTCGCTGAGCTGCAGCAGCTGCATGACGAGGCAGTGGAGCGATTCAAGGAGATTCCGGAGAGCCAGCGATTCCTGGTGACGAGCGAAGGGGCGTTCAAGTACTTCAGCGACGCTTACGGCATCGAGGCGGGCTATATCTGGGAGATCAACTCGGAGAGCCAAGGCACGCCGTCTCAGGTGCAGCGCATCGTCGATCAGATCAAGTCGCGTGAGGTCAAAGGCCTGTTCGTCGAGACGAGCGTCGATCCTCGCAGTATGGAGTCAGTGTCGCGCGATTCGGGCGTGCCGATCGTCGGCCAGATATTCACCGACTCGCTCGGCAAGCCGGGTGAAGCGGGCGATACGTATGTGGGCATGATGCGCCACAATATCGAGACGATCATCGAAGGGTTGAAGTAACGTCGGCCCGAGGGAGTGAAGTGACGACTGTCGAGGGATTGAAGTAACGTCGGCGGACATTGGAGGCGGGGAGCGATCAGCTCCCCGCCTCCGTCGTCTGGCCGGCTCGATGGACTGACACTGTCCCATCGATCATGAAGGGCTGTCTTGTACAGACAGGCGAACCCTGTCGTCTGCGCCCGGCCGCTCGGCCCTCGGCGAAGCGCCAATCCGCCGTCAGCGTGTCGGCGCGTAGCAGTAGACCAGCTGCCGCATCTCGTCGCGAAGCGCGGTCAGCTGTCGGTGGGCAAGGTAAGCCGGTACATCCGCGCCTCCTCGTCGATTGATTGCGCCAGCACAAAGGCCTCGGACACATCCTTCTTCTGGTGGATCAGCTCGTAGAACAGCCGATGAGCGAACATGAGCGCCATGCTGCCATCCGGATAGTCGTCCGGGGAGATATAGGCGCTGCAGCCCCGCCTCAAAAAAGCTGCCGCCATCTCTGGCGCGCCAAGCGTGCAGCCGTTGGCAAGCACCAGCTTGCCGCGCAGCTTGGCGTAGCGGTCGATCTGCTCGGGTCCGAAGCTGCCTTGCGGCTCGCCGGGCTCGTACACCTCGGCTTCGAGCTCGGGCATAATCATCCGTCCCTCCTCGCCGTGGAAGGCCAAGTAGATGAAGGCGATATCTGGATATAGCTCCTCTCCCGAGAGGACGTCGATCAGATCCTGCGGGCGGCCGATCCAGTAGGTCGTGACGCGCACGCCCCAATATTCCAGTGTCGCCCGGACCGCCTGCGCCTCCAGGTCGCAGTCCGGTCCGACGACAAGCGCCACATGCGCTTCCGGTTTGCTCATGTTGGTCCTCCTCTGTTGTACCTATCAGCCTGACCTCCCTATTTTATCATCTTCAGTCCCCTTGGTTAAGCGCTGTCCGTGCCGCTCGGCCCGTCCGCTATATGGAAAAGAGGCGGAATGTGATAAACTTAGGCTATTGTGTTGTTAAGGAGGCGCCTGATGGACAACAAGTACAAACTGTTAGCATTGGACATGGACGGCACGCTGCTCAACGATCGAAGCGAGATCAGCGAGGAGAATGCCAACGCGATACGCAAAGCGCTGAGTGCCGGCGTCACGGTTATTTTCTCGACGGGAAGAGGCTTCCGGAGCGCGCTGCCGTACGCCGAGCAGCTCGAGCTGTCGACGCCGATGGTGACGATCAACGGCGGCGAGATCTGGCATCGCCCGCATGTGCTGTACCGGCGCACCTACCTGGCGGAGAGCATCGTCGGTAAGCTGCGCGAGCTGGCGCAGGCGCATGATGCCTGGTACTGGGCCTATGCCGTCGAGGATATCTACAATGCCGAGCGCTGGTTGGCGCCGGGTGAGACGATCGAAGACAAGCATTGGCTGAAGTTCGGTTTCGATACGCCGGACGACGAGGCGCGGGCGGCGATCCGCCGCGAGGTCGAGCGCTGGGGCGGCCTTGAGATCACCAACTCCTCGGAGACCAATCTGGAGATCAATCCCGAGGGCGTCTCGAAGGCCAACGGCGTCCGCGAGGTGTGCGGGATGCTCGGCATCGAGATGTCTGAGGTGATCGCCGTCGGCGACAGCCTCAACGATCTGGCCGTTATCCGCGAGGTCGGGCTTGGCATCGCGATGGGCAATGCGCAGGAGACGATCAAGGCCGCTGCGGACGCCGTGACCGTCTCCAACAATGAGCATGCGATCGCACGCGTCATCGAGACGTACATCTTCGGCGACAGTGGCGGGGAGTAACTGTTTTGTAGTCTGATATCGGAGGTCATGCAGTGGAGATCGTTGCATGGGTGTTGATCGTCTTATTGTTTGTCGTCGGCATGGCGGGAGCGATATTCCCGATCCTGCCCGGGGCGCTGGCTATTTACGGCGCTTTTTTCGTCTATGGCTTGATGGTCAGCTTTGAGCCGTTCAATTGGGTGTTCTGGACGTTGCAGACGCTGATTGTGGCCGCGCTGTTCATCGCCGACTATGCGGTCAATGCCTGGGGGGTCAAGCGGTTCGGCGGCTCGCGAGCCTCGGTGATCGGCAGTACGATCGGCGTCCTAATCGGACCGTTCGTCATTCCGGGTATTGGCCTGCTCCTCGGTCCTTTTATCGGGGCGGTGATCGGCGAGCTGATGATGCGGGCTACGCTGGACCATTCATTGCGCGTCGGCTTCGGCTCAGTTGTCGGCCTGTTCACCAGCACGGTCGTCAAGATCCTGCTGCAGACGGTTATGATTGCGCTGTTTATTATTTGGTTGGTGATCTGAGATAAGAAAGCGGGAGTCAAACAGCTATGTTAAAGAAGGATTCATTGATCAAAGGCACGATTGTGCTGGCGGCCGCAGCGCTGGTGGCCCGGTTTCTCGGGCTGTTCCAGCGGATACCGTTCGATTTTATTTTTGACGATGCCGGCGGCGGCTATTTCGGACAAGCCAACAATACGTATCTGCTGTTGCTGGCGATCGCGACAGCCGGTCTGCCGAGCACGATCAGCAAGATGGTGTCGGAGCGCTATGCCCAGGGCCGGGTGGACGAGGCCAAGCAGATCTACCGGGCGGCGTTGGCCTTCGGGATCGGCGCGGGGCTCGTCATGTCGCTCGGCCTGTTCGCGGCCGCTCCATTCGTCATGGAGCGCTTCGCCCAGAACCCCGGCGCGACGCTGGCGGTCCAGGCGATCGCGCCTGCGCTGCTGCTGTTCCCGGTCATTGCGATGATGCGCGGGTATTTCCAGGGAAGGCAGATGATGACGGCCGGCGGCATCTCGCAGATTATCGAGCAGATCCTGCGCGTCGTCACAGGCGTCGGTCTGGCGCTTATCCTCGTCTCGTTTGGCTACGACCAGGAATGGATCGCCGCCGCCGCTACCTTCGGCAGCGTCTTCGGCAGCGTCGGCGCCTTTGCCGTCATGCTGTGGTACGGCTACAAGCTGAAGCGTCAGGATGCCGCCGAGGGCGGCGTGCGCGCCGTCAAGCCGTCGCCGCCGCAGCGGTCGCTGAAGTACCGGACCATCTATCGCGAGATGTTCCGGATGTCGATCCCGATCGTCTTGACGGCAATGGTCGTTCAGCTCATTTATACGCTGGATTCATTCCTGTTCATCCCGCTTACAGGCGGCTACTATACGGCGGAGGCCGCCGATGCCGCGCTCAAGGCGCTGACGATCAAGGCGCAGGCGCTGGCCGGCATCCCGCCGATCCTGGCGATCGCGCTCAGCACGTCGATCATCCCGGTCATTTCATCGGCCTATGCGGTAGGCAATCTGCAGGAGGTGCAGTGCCAGACCTCGCTCGTCATGCGGATCGTCCTGTTCACTGGCGTGCCGGCAGCGCTGGCGCTGACTGCAGCGGCGACCTCGGTCACCGGCACGATCTTCGAGAATGCGAGCGGCGGCGGCATCGTCGCCGCTCTGACGGCGGGCACGATCTTCCAGATTACGATGATGACGAGCAACTCGACCTTGTTTGGCATGGGTAATGCGAGGGCTCCGATGAAGCATACGCTGCTCGGCATCGCGGTCAAGGTCGTCGGCAGTATCGCGCTTGCGCCGCTGCTGGGCGTCTATGGACTGATCCTTGCTTCGACGCTCTGCTTCATCGTAATCGGCATGCTTAATCTGCGTACGATCAGAGGCGTCGTCAAGCTCCAGGTGCTCGGCAGCCGCTGGCTGCCTTACCTCGCGGTCATCGCGCTTACCGGCGCGGCCGGCTACGGCCTCGATTGGGCCGGACGCGAGCTGCTGCGCGGCTGGCCGGACCGTCTGGCCTATCTGACGACGGCAGCGGTAGCCGGACTGGCCATGATGGGGCTCTATCTGCTGCTCCTGATCGTCCTGCGCGTGGTCAGGGAGAGCGATGTCGAGAGCTTCCCCGGTCCGCTGCGCAAGGTGTTCGGCCGGTTGCTGCGGCTCGTGCCCGCTCGCGTGCGGGGGGCAAATTGACTGTCGCTTCGCGGTTCGTCCTTTCATTGGTGCCCCTCGCCGTGGTAAAATGACAGCACAACCATTATTTCAACCTGTGTTACGAGGATCCCAAAACAGGCAAACGCCCAAAGGAGGAAGAGGATGGGGAGAACAAGGAAGAGCTGGAGCAAGCGAACCTGGACTGCGTTATGTCTGTCGGCGATCCTGGTCATCGTCGCTGGCTGCCAGGCGGTAGGCGGACTGGATCTGAATGCCGTGCTCAAGCAGACGATGAAGGTAACGTCGATGGAGGGCAAGCAGCAGATCGAGGTGCAGCTGCTGTTCCGGGAAGCGGCGCTGGAGCAGATGGACGAGGACGAAGCGGCAATGGCCGAGCTGCTCAGCCAGATGAAGCTGGAGCTCTCGGACATCCGCATGCAGGATTCGGACAATCTGTCCGTGAAGGGCGAGCTATCGATGGGTGACAAGAGCATGGAATTCGCCATGGTCACTGCCGGCGATCGTGCGCGGCTCCAGCTGGAGGGCTCGAAACGGGCGTTTTACTTTGACCTGGCCGAGCTGGATCTATCCGAGAGCGGCGAGCTGGAGGAGCTGGACGAAGAGACGCAGGCATCCTTAATGGAGCGCGGGACACAGCTGTTGGATTACATAGGCAATTATACGATCGATAATCTCCCGAATCCAACCAAGCTGTCCGTCGCTCCCGCACAAACCGAGGTGAATGGCGAGACGCTGCAGACGATGCGCGTCCAGGCCGAGATCGGCGGCGACGAGGTACTGCCGCTTATCCATTCCTACCTTGATGCTCTGATCGCCGATGAGGATGGTCTGACCGAGCTGGTGACGGCGGTCGTGACGCTGTTCGCCGACGATGCGGAGGTATGGGAGGCTGCGGGCCTGGCGACGCCGTTCGCGGAGGAGCTGGACACGGAGCAGTCCCAGGAGGAGCTGATCCAGGAAACGGTAGCGGATGTGCTCGGCTTCCTCGGCGAGCTGCAGACGGAGCTGCGTACGACGCAGGAGGAGGAGCCGGAGTCGATCGAGCAACTGCTCGGTCCGGAGTCGACCTTCAAGACTGAGCTGTACGTCGACAGCAAGCTGGACATCCGCAAGACGTCGACTGAGCTTGTCTTCAAGCCTTCGTTCCCGTCAGAGGACGAATGGGGAACGGACTTCCCGTTCGAGGGCATCGTCATCCGCACAAGCGGCGAGCAATGGAATGTGAACGGCAACGTCAAGCCAGAGCCGCTCAAGACGGCGCGCAACGACCTGTCGCTCGAGACGCTGTTCGAGATGCCGTCCTATGAGCTGGTGAAGCTGTTCGAGGAAGGCTCGCTTATGAACGATCTGATGCGCCAGATGGGAATGGCGGTTCAGACGGTCGAGCTGTACCCGGGCTATGATGAGAACCCGCCGATCCTGACGCCGGAGGGGCTGACGCTTATCCCGCTGCGGGATACGTCAGATCTGCTGGGCGCACGGGTAGCTTACCTGGAAGACACGGGCACGTATGACGTATTTGATCCGGCGACCGGGGCATACTTGAAATTCCGTAAGGGCAGCACTCGCGTGACGGTCAATGGCGAGGATCAGACGTGGTCGTTCCCCGCGACGGTCATCGGCGGCACGCTGTACGTGCCTGCCCGCCAATATATGACCGCGCTCGGCGGCACCGTCTACTGGGATCATTTCAGCTTCGCCGAGGACGAGAAGTATCTGGTCCTTGAGCGCGAGTTCTAGTTACAACGAAACAGGAGGCAAGCGAAAATGCGAAAGTTGGACACAGAAGCTGCATTCCGCGAGCAGATCGCCCAAGAGGGCCTGACCATCGCCGTCTTCAAGACGACCTGGTGCAAGGACTGCCATTACATCGAACCGTTCATGCCGGAGGTCGAGGCGCACTATGCGGGACGGGTCGACTTCGTAGAGCTGGACCGGGACGATCTGGAGGCGCTTTGCAGCGAGCTGAACATCCTCGGCATCCCGAGCTTTATCGCCTTCCGCAAGGGGCAGGAGGTCGTCCGCTTCGTCAACAAGCTGCGCAAGTCGCGCGAGGAGATCGAGCAATTCGTCGACCGCGCGCTGCAGGTTGCCGAAGCGCTGCCGAACTGAGGTTAGGCATAAGCCAATTGATTAGGCAGGACTAAGGGGCGTTCTCCAGGTCACCAGATGACCGGGACGCCCCTTCTTTGCTGCGTTTATGAGGATTGTCACATTTTCAACATGGCTTTTGCCGCCGCTTATCGCTATAATAGTTTAGGATTCAATTCGACAAGAAGTGGTGATGGTTTTGGTATCAAAGCGCTTTCGCGTGCTTATCATTGTCGCATGCATCGGCATGCTGATCGTTCTTTTGGCCGGAGCGCTGGTGACCAACACCGACTCAGGGCGGGGCTGCGGCGATGATTGGCCATTATGTCATGGCAAATTTATCCCTGCCTATACACTGGAATCGATGCTGGAATATTCTCATCGGGTCGTTAGCGCGATCGTTGGCTTCCTGGTGCTGGCTGTCTTCGTCATCACGATGACAAAGCATCGCCGCGAAGGCGAGCCGGTCTTCTACGCCTCGAGCGCCCTGTTCTTCACGATCCTGCAGGCGTTGCTCGGCGCAGCCGCTGTCAAATGGCCGCAATCGCCGCCGGTTATGGCGCTGCACTTCGGCTTCTCGCTGCTGGCCTTCGCGAGCACGATGCTGCTGGTTATCTGGGCGTACCGGATGAAGCGGGGGAGCGCTGTCGCCCATCGGGCGGAGCTGCCGGGATCGTTGTACAAGCTCACCTGGGGGATCTTTGGCTATATTTACGTTGTTGTCTATATCGGGGCTTATATCCGTCATACCAAGTCGGCGGGCGGCTGCTCCGGCTGGCCGCTGTGCAACGGCGAGCTGGTCCCTGAGCTGAGCGGCGCTACCGGTCTCGTCTTTGTCCATCGGGTAGCGGCGCTGATTATCTTCCTGCTGATAGCCGTGCTCGCCTATCGCATCTATAGAGAGCCGGCGGCGCACGATGGGCTCAAGCGCACCGCGGTCTGGACCTTTGGCCTGGTGCTGACCCAGGTGCTGAGCGGCGCGCTGGTGACCGCTACGCTGGGCTATGACCAGGTTTACATCTTTACCAGTCTGCTGCATAACGTTATTATCTCGATTCTGTTCGCGCTGCTTGCGGAGCTGGCTATCCGCACCTGGAAGCTGCGTCGCAGATAAGGGCAGGATTGCCTGCTCGCCTCGAACCGTCACCCTTCATAAGGCGTGGCGGTTTTGTATAAGCGGGAGCAGGGTATCCTATACCATGCGTACCAATGCTACAATCGACGACGAGGGGGAGCGGAATTGCTGCGATTTTTATTTGGCGAGGAGCCTCGCCAGACGGGCGGTCTGCTGCTCGAAACGATTAATCAGATGGAGTTGTATCTGACACAGCTGCAGAAGCGTATCGCAACAGGCGACGCCGATCAGCACCTCTACCGCAAGCTGGAGATCTGGACCGCCGGATTGCTTGGCTCGCTTGATGAGCTGGAGCAGAGCCAGTATGCCGCCCGACGTTACGGCGAGCGTGTGATGTCCCGCTATTTGAGCGGGATGAGCGCAGAGGAGACGATGGATTACTATCGGCACATCTATTTTGACAAAAATGCATTTATCCGTATCTTTGCGCTCTTGGACAAGCTCGGCACCTTCCTCAATGAATGGCTGGAGCTGGGGACAGGCGATATCAAAAAGCATTATTCGTACTTTACGGTGCTGCGACGCATGCAGGAGCGGCGCAGCGAGCCGCGTCTGACGGAGGAGCTGACCCGCATCAAGGACCGGTACCGCGAGCCGATGTCGCGGCTGCGCAAGCGGCGCAACACGGAAATTCATTACATGAACTCGGAGCTGCAGGACGACCTGCGGCAGAGCAGCGGCGCTTATGGCCAGGACATCCCGCTCGAGGATATCCGCGCCCAACTGGCTGACCTCGATCAGGGCTGCGAGATGGTGATGCGCACGCTCGATGCGGTCTACAGACAGGCTGCGGCCGTTATGAGGAAGCGCTGAAACTATGGTATACTAGGGCGTGTCTGCGTACTCCAAGGGTAACAGTAGAAGACACGCCAGCGTGTCTGCATACTCCTAGAGTAGCAGTAGCAGACACGCACTAGGCGTGACAAGGGGGAGAAGCCATGGACTTGAGCGGCAAAACCGCCCTCATCACCGGGAGCGCCAAGGGGCTCGGCAAAAGCACGGCCATGCTGCTCGCTAGCTACGGCTGCAACATCGTACTGAATTATGTCACGAGCGAGCAAGCTGCACAGAAGCTGGAGCAGAAGATCCGCGATATGGGGGTTCGCTGCATCGCCATCCAGGCCGACATCGCTCACCCAGAGCAGGCCGAACGGTTGGCTGACGAGGCGGAGGCGGCTTTCGGGGGCATCGACATTCTAATCAACAATGCGGGACCCTTCATCCGCGAGCGTCGGGTATTCCTCGAGTATAGGCGAGAGGAGATTACTGGACTGCTGCACGGCAATCTGCTCGGTGTGATGCTGCTCGATCACCGGATGCTGCCGGGCATGCGCTCGCGCAACTGGGGACGGATCATTCACTTTGGATTCGGTCATGCGGGGGAAGCAAGAGCCTGGCCGCATCGGGCCGTCTATGCGGCGGCCAAGACAGGGCTCGTCTCCTTCACGAAGACGTTGGCTGTCGAAGAGGCCGCGCACGGCATTACGGTCAATATGATCTGTCCCGGCGATATCCGAGGGGAGAATAAGGAGAAGACGATCGACGAGGTCGAAGGGCAGATCGACGACGAGTCGCCGCGCGGCCGACCTGGCACCGGCGAGGATATTGCGCGGGCAATTGCTTTCCTTTGCGACAGCAAGTCGGATTTCATCACAGGCAATATCCTCGATGTCACCGGCGGCCTCGATCCAATCCGCCGTACGCTGAAGGGGTAGAAGCGCGCGCCCGTTATGAGCTTGGCATTAAAAAAAGTCTCGCCGCCGACGTGTGTCACGTTCAGCGGCAAGACTTTTTGCCATCAAGGCTTAAAATACTTGTACGACCTCTTCGATGCCCTCGACTTCTTCGAGCAGCGCGCGCTCGATGCCGGCCTTCAGCGTAATCGTGGAGCTCGGGCAGCTGCCGCAAGCGCCCATCAGCTTCAGCTTGACGATGCCGTCTTCGATCTCTACAAGCTCAACGTCGCCGCCGTCGCGTTGGAGGAAGGGGCGCAGCTTGTCGAGAACGTCCAGCACTTCATCATATTTAGAAGGGGTTTGGGTATTGTCACTCATATTTATCGACTCCTTTCTTTCTTTATTATAGTACAAAGTGAAGCAAATGAAAATGGATGTTAAAAAGGTCAGGTGAATAATTGATGAACCCTATCGTTGAGTTTTGCGCAAGCAATATGCATCACGGCACCGACCAGCTCTTGCGAGAGCTCGAGGAGGACGAATCGATCGACGTGATCGAATACGGATGTCTGGGCAATTGCGGCGAATGTTATCTGTTCCCGTATGCCCTCGTCAACGGCGAGATCGTCGCCGCCGAGACTGTCGAAGAGCTGACCGTCAAGGTCAGGGCGAGCATCGCCGAGCAGCAGGCAGAGCGCGACGCGCTCAACAAGCTGCTGGATGACCTCTAAACAAGCGTATACCGACTAACCGGAGTGGTGCTTGGAGCGCCAGAGCACGCCGGACTTGAGTACGCGGGGCACCCGTCCCATAATCGCCGTGCGGCCCATCAGGCCAAAGCCGGCTTTTTTGCCGAGGGAGCCGAGGACGCCCTTGAGCTTGATCCGACTGAGTCGGGGCGAGCGGTCATACCATTCCGCCGCCAGGATCTCGGCGATCTGCTTGCCCTGGGCGCCAGCCGCTTGGGCCCTCGGCGAGAAAGGGAAGGGAGCGGAATTGGCGACGACGAATACCTCAGGATGAGCTGGCAGCCGATGCTGAGAGTCGATGATGAGCCGGCCCTGACTATCCTTGGGCAGGTCGATCCGCTGCACAATCGGCACTGGCTGGATGCCTGCCGTCCAGACGGTCACATCCGTATCGAGCCGCTCGTCGCGATTGTAGACGACGCCCCGCTCCAGTCGGCTCACCGAGACGCCTCCGACCGTGCGCACCTCATGCTCGTGCAGCCAGCTTGATACATAACGCTGGAGCTTCCCCGGGAAGGCCGAGAGGATGCTCTCGCCGCGGTCGAGGATCTGGATATTGAGATCGCGTCGTGCCTCCCGCAGCTCGGCAGCGACCTCGACGCCGCTCAGTCCGCCGCCGACGATCGTGACCTGGCCGTAAGGCTTGACATCGCCGAGCAAGCGATAAGTCTGGCGGGCTGCCGAGAACGTCTGCAACGACGTCGAGTGCTCCTGCGCGCCAGGGATGCCATGATAGCGGTCGGTGCAGCCGAGCGCGATCGCCAGCCAGTCGTAGCTTATAGGATCTTCGCCGGCCATATGGATCAGACGGGCATCCAGATCAACGTCTGTCACTTCACCGTGCTTTAGTACGAGCCGCGGATCGGCAGGGTACTGCACCCGCAGATCATAGTCGGCGACCGTACCGGCGACCAGCGCGTAATATTCGGTTTTAAGCCCCTGGAAGGGCATTCTGTCGATTAGCATGACGATGACATCGTCAGGGATATGTCCTTCGAGCAAGGTCTGGGCGATCGTGATGCCTCCGTATCCGCCGCCCAGGATGATGAATCGTTTCATTGGCACACCAGCCCTTATGTTCGACTTCGCAAGTAGCCGCCCGTTATAGAGGATGCTCAAAAAGCACGCTTTTGATCACGATGTATTTCAACGATGCACTTTCACATCGAATGTTGAATTCATCCAGAAACTCCGGTGCTCACGTAGCTCCACTACGCTCCGCTCCTCGTTTCCTCCTTCATTCAACCTTCTCGGTGCTGAAAAGCGCGCTTTTTGAGACGAATTTAGAGAGGATGCTCAAAAAGCACGCTTTTGATCACGAAGTGTCATACTGCCCTCAAATAAAGAGCCTACGGTCACGGCATCGTTCTTCAGAGCGCTACTCGTACACTTGTACCTCATTATAAAAGGTGTCGCGCTCGACCGGGATGCGTCCGGCGCCCTTGACGAGCCAGATCAGATCCTCGCGCGTAATCCCCTCCGGCGTGAGAGCGCCCGCTGCGTGGCTGATCCGTTCCTTGACGATCGTGCCGTGTACGTCGTCGGCGCCCATCGCCAGCGCCACCTGCGTCAGCTGGGTGCCGATATTGATAAAGTATGCCTTAATATGTTGGATGTTATCGAGCATGAGACGGCTGATCGCGATCGTCTTCAGATCCTCGAAGGCCGAGTTGCGGCGACGGATGCCGGCGCGCGGATTGATCGGCTGCATCGACAGCGGGATGAACACCTGGAAGCCTGCCGTCTGGTCTTGCAGCTCCCGGATATGCAGCATGTGTTGGATGCGCTGCTCATGGGTTTCGATGGAGCCGTACAGCATCGTCGTGTGCGTCTTCAGACCAAGCTCGTGAGCGGTGCGGTGCACCTCCAGGTACTGGCTGACGTCGGCTTTATTGACGCGCATCTTCTTGCGGTATTGGTCGGACAGGATCTCCGCGCCGCCGCCGGTGAGCGTGGCCAGTCCGGCAGCCATCAGCTGCTGGAGCACCTCGCGATAGCTCAGTCCGCTAATCCGCGAGAAAAAGTCGATCTCCGCAGCGGTGTACGCCTTCAGCGTGACGTTCGGGTACTTGTCGCGCAGCGCGCGCAGCGAGTCGATATAATACTGGAACGGCACATGCGGATTGTGGCCGCCGACGATATGGAACTCGCGGACGCCGGGATGGATATGCTGCTCGACGTATTCGATCATCTGCTCGCCGCTCAGCGTGTAGGCGCCTTCCTGGCCCTCGTCCTTGCGGAAGTTGCAAAATGCGCAGTGCGCTTCGCACACGTTGGTGAAGTACAAGCTCATGTTTTCGATAAAATAGACGCGTTTGCCGTTTTTGGCCAGATTGACCTCGTTGGCCAACTGGCCAACCGTCAGAAGATCGTCAGACTGGTATAAGAAAACGCCGTCCTCCAGCGTTAAACGTTCCCCGTGGCGGACTTTTTCTGCGATGTCCTGCATTCGTTTCTCTGGTGTGGACAAAATAACATTCATAACAGCAGGAGCCTCCTTTATGGAAAGTAAAATCTTTTTGTTAAGGGTTTGTGAAAAAAGGTACATCCCTCAATGCTTAAACAACTTCCATCTATTATAAACCTCCCCTACCCGGGCAGCAACAAGAAAAGTAAGTCACAAAGTAAAGTCCCAGGCAGCACAGCCGATGTTTGCGCAGAACCGACAATAGCCTTGAGGCATAGGAAGAAGTGGAGTATAATAGAGGAAACACGGTGTGAGGCATACCGGATGGGAGGAATAACGATGATCGACATCAGCGAATCCGCAGTAACAAAAATCAAGGAAATGCTCGCTCAAGAGGACTCGCCGGACCTGTTCCTGCGCATCGGTGTCAAGGAAGGCGGCTGTAGCGGCTTCTCCTATGGCATGGGCTTCGATGACGAGGTCAATGCCAGCGACCGTCAGTTGGAGATCGAGGGCCTGAAGGTCGTCGTCGACGACGACAGCGCCAAGTATCTGAATGGCCTGCAGATCGACTTCAAGGAGACCGCGATGAGCGGAGGCTTCACGATGGAAAATCCTAACGCCTCGGTCACTTGCGGTTGCGGCGCCAGCTTCCGTACTGCGACAGACGCAGGCAAGCCGGCCGAAGCAGGCGAGTGTTAATATCCGAGTAGCATAGACGTATTCTTACCCCTTGCAGGGCCTCGGCCTGCAAGGGGTTATTTGCGCGTTACCCGGTGGCCGCTCGAGCGAGGCAGCGATCGTTTGGCAGAGGGAATATGTGGGTAATAGGAGGTACAATGGAAGACATCGTCGCGCCGGTCGCGGCGTTAACGGAAAGGAGGAGGGCCATGTTTACGAGCGGAAAACGAAGAGGCCATGCTTTCTTTGTGAGGACACGGGCGGGTACCTGGATTGAGCTGCGGCTCCTGTGCTGCGCCAGAGGTCGCGAGCATGCTTGACGGCAGGCGATACCGTTTCGTCAGCAGGTCCTCTGCTCTATAGAAACTTGCAAAAGACTTTGCGAGACTAGACAACCATCCAAGAGATTCCATTCTCCCATGCATATACTAGCTTATCAAACATGCAAAGGAGAATGGGAATGGGAGACGAAACCGGCAAACAATACGCTAGCAAATGGGTGAAAACGGCGGCGTTGCTGTCTCATCCTGCGATTGCGCCGCATATCCCGCCTACTCGGATGTACAATGATGCCAATCTGAAATCAATGCTTGCCGCGCATGGGATGGTCGTCATCAAGCCGGTGCGCGGAGCTGGCGGCCACGGGGTAATCAAGGTGTCGAAGCAAGGGGGGCGCTATGCGGTCAGTCATTATGACGATCGTCGCTTCTATGACACGTTCAGCGGCTTGACGGATGCGTTGTCGCGGATGAAGCGCAAGCGTCCTTATCTGATCCAGAAAGGAATCCAGCTGGCAACGATCAGCGGCCGCCCGATTGATTATCGTGTGAAATATGTCAAAGAAGAAAGCGGCTGGAGCTGTCGGGCGATGGTTGGACGGTTGGCCAGACACGGCTTGTTCGTAACCAACCTCTGTCGAGGCGGTACGCAGATGACTGCGGCCGAGGGGATACGCCGTTCGCTATCTACCGCGATGGTCAAGAGCAAAAAGCAGGAAATGCGTCGTTTGACCCGGCTTTCCACCGAGGTGCTGGAGTCGAGGCTGCCGGGTATCGGCCAGCTAGGCTTCGATTATGGTCTGGATCGGCGAGGCAAGATCTGGATTTTCGAAGTGAATACACGGCCGCAATAGGAGATATAAAAGATCGATAGATTTGGGCAACTCTATTAAATTTTTTTATTGTTCAAGAGAGCTGATAGGGCTGTGCATAACGCTATCCACATCTTCCCCACTGACTGGGCCCGCATTCGACAAGGATGCCCACATGTTGCACACAAGCTGTCCACAGGAGGTTGTGGATAACGGAACACTTGTTCCTGATAGAGCAACGTGCTAAGATGTGAGGAACAAACAGGAAAGGAAGGGTTGATAATGGAGATTCTTTCGGATGAAATGCTCATCGACACCTATCAGACGGCTGTGAATCTGGATTTGGAACCGGATTTTTTGCAGCTGTTGCTCGCAGAGATCGACCGTCGCGAGATCACAGCTGAATGCTCGCTGGTCGGTGCCTGACTGTAATCCCCATGCCATCTATCGACACCTCCAATTCATTTGGTACACGTTTGAACAGGGTATGCCCACCTGCGGATGCAAGGATCCTCAGGAGAGACATACCCTGTCTTTGTGAACATAGATGGGAGCATGGGACCGGCAAAGTCGGTTACATCTTCATATTGCTGCTATGGCCAGGCGAAAGCTTGGCGCTCGGATCGATATAGACCTTGGCATTATTGATGGCAGTAGGCGCTTCCCCGAAGCCGACGGCAATCAGCTTCAGCTTGCCGGGATACGTCGTGATGTCGCCGGCAGCGAACAAGCCCGGGATGTTGGTTTCCATCCGCGAGTCGACGACGATCGAGCCGCCTTCGATCTGCAGTCCCCACTCGGCGATCGGTCCAAGGGAGGAGACGAAGCCGAAGTTGACGATGACCGCGTCGACGTCAATCGTTGTCGATTCCTTTGTTTTGATCTGTTCCAGCGTTACGGCCGAGATACGTTCGTCGCCGTGCATCTGTGTGATCTCATAAGGCGTCATAATGTTGACTTTAGAATTCATCAGATTTTCGACGCTGTGCTCATGCGCTCTGAATTTGTCTCTGCGATGCACCAGGGTAACTTGCTCGGCGATCGGTTCGAGCATAAGCGCCCAGTCGACCGCAGAATCGCCGCCGCCGCTGATCAGCACTTTTTGCCCTTTGAATTGATGCAGGTCATTGACGAAGTAATACAGATTGGTTTTTTCGTATTGCGCCGCCTCCGGCAGCTCCAGCCGCCGCGGCTCGAAGGCGCCGACGCCTCCGGTGATGATGACGGCCTTTGCGGTGTGCGTTCCCTTGTTCGTCGTCACCTCGAAGTGGCGCTCTTCCTTTTTGACAACCTGCAGCACCTTTTCCTCGAGACAGACTTCCGGCTGGAAGTGATCCATTTGCCGTTTCAGCAAGTTGACGAGTTCCTGCGCCGTAACTTTCGGGAAGCCGGCCACATCATAAATATATTTTTCGGGGTATAGCGCCGCGAGTTGTCCGCCGAGCTGAGGCATACTCTCCAGTATTCGAACCGAAGCTTGACGCATGCCGGCGTAAAATGCCGCAAACATCCCTGCAGGTCCACCGCCGATAATGATAATATCCACTGCATTGTTCTCTTTGTGATTTGTCACAGTAGGCACCTCCAACAAATTCATATTTCTCTCACTACTCCATCATACGCTTTTATTGACGAAAAAAACAGATTTGTATATTGTTCTAAAGTTTTTCGTATATTTTGTGCTTGAACTTTTACCGAAAAGCCGATATCATTTCAATGTGTATGTCGGAACGGGACGATTTGCCGCGCCCTGGTCCTTTTTCATAAGGAAGGACGGCAAGACACAAACTAAATAAGCTACGGAAGTAAAACTTTCTCCTTTAACTTGGTTTGTGTAATTTTTCACAATTATGAACAAGACAAAAGAGGAATGGAAGGGATTGTCAAAATGAGTAACATACCAAAGATCGTCATTCTGGGTGCGGGCTACGGCGGTGTCTTGACCGCGCTTCGTCTGCAAAAAGAATTGAACTACAATGAGGCCGATGTGACACTGGTAAACAAACATGATTACCACTACATCACGACTCATCTGCATATGCCGGCCGCTGGCACGGACAATCCGGAGAATGCGCGCGTCAGCATCTCCAAGCTGATCGACGAGTTCAAGATCGACTTCGTCAAGTCGACCGTCGTGCAGATCCGCCCGCAGGACAAGAAGGTCATCCTCGAGGACGGCACCCTTTCCTATGACTACCTCGTCATCGGCGTGGGCGGCGAGCCCGAGACGTTCGGCATCCCGGGACTGGGCGAATATGCGATGAACATCCGCAGCATCAACTCTGTCCGTCTGATCCGCGAGCATATCGAGTATCAGTTCGCGCGCTACAAGCGCGAGCCGCATCGTACGGACTACCTGACCTTCATCGTAGGCGGCGCAGGCT
>Ga0160464_100349_pt1 | contig 38553 bp, 33 predicted proteins | sample HID1971I_E11MG_FD_108275 | JGI IMG/M metagenome (GOLD analysis project Ga0160464, IMG submission 108275) | Enriched millipede-associated microbial communities from UW Madison campus, WI, USA - HID1971I_E11 MG | ecosystem: Host-associated > Arthropoda: Insects > Digestive system > Unclassified ... | reverse complement strand
GCCGTCCGGGCTGTTGCCCTTGAACAGGCGGATGGTTTCGGAGTCGTAGCCGAAGAAATAGCCGTCCTTGCCGTAGCTGGTATTGGAGAGCAACTTGACCACCTGCGCCCGCGCCGCGGTGTCGCCGGGGGCTGCCGCATCGTAAAGCGGCTTGATGGTGGTCATGGCCACTTCGACGTAACCTTGCAGGGTGGCCTTGGCGTCGTTGAGCAAGCGCTGGCGGGTTTCATCCACTTCGTTGCGTGCCTGGCCCTGGAGAATCCACACGGTAGTCAGGCTGATGACCACGGCAAACAACAACACCGGCACTACGGCAAGGGCCAGGACTTTGGCCTTCAAACTCAGACGCATGGCTTTTCTCTCTTATTAGTGGCGACTTGAGAGGTTAACGGCCAGGTGAGTGATTTCTGTAGGAGCGAGCTTGCTCGCGAAGCACCTGAGAACTCTGCGGGGTTTCAGGTTGTTCGCATTATCGTTGGCGTTTTTCGCGAGCAAGATCGCTCCTACAGAGAATTCATCAGAGCGTCATCGCGGCCAGCCACCCAAAAGCCAGAAGCGGTATGTTGTAGTGCAGGAAGGTCGGCACCACGGTGTCCCAGATATGGTGGTGCTGGCCGTCGATGTTCAGGCCAGAGGTGGGGCCGAGGGTGGAGTCCGACGCGGGCGAGCCGGCATCGCCCAATGCGCCGGCGGTGCCTACGATGCACACGATTGCCAACGGGCTGAAGCCCAGTTGTACGCACAACGGCACGAAAATCGCCGCAAGGATCGGCACCGTGGAAAATGACGAGCCGATGCCCATGGTCACCAGCAGCCCCACCAGCAGCATCAGCAACGCCCCTACCCCACGACTATGGCCGATGAACGCCGCCGAGGCTTCCACCAACGAGCGCACGTCACCGGTAGCCTTGAGCACTTCGGCAAAGCCCGACGAGGCGATCATGATGAAACCGATCATCGCCATCATCTTCATGCCTTCGGTGAAGAGGTCATCGGTGTCGCGCCAGCGCACAATGCCCGATACCGAGAAGATCAGGAATCCGGCCAGGGCGCCGATGATCATCGAGTCCAGCCACAGCTGGATGATGAACGCCGAGGCAATCGCCAGGCCGGCCACCAGCAGGGTCAGCGGGTTGTACTGCACCGCCACTTGCTCGACGCGCTCGATTTTTTCCAGGTCATACACGCGCTTCTTGCGGTAGCTGATAAACACTGCCACCAGCAGGCCGACCACCATGCCCAGTGCCGGCAGGCCCATGGCGTGGGTGACGTTGACCTGGCTGATATCCACCCCGCTCTTGGCTACGTTGGCCAGCAGGATCTGGTTGAGGAAAATATTGCCGAAACCCACCGGCAGGAACATGTACGGCGTGATCAGGCCGAACGTCATCACGCAGGCAATCAGGCGGCGGTCCAGTTGCAGCTTGGTCAGCACATACAGCAGCGGCGGCACCAGCAACGGGATAAACGCAATATGGATCGGCAGGATGTTCTGCGAAGCAATCGCCACCACCCATAACAGGCCAATCAACAACCATTTGACGTGGCTGCCACCGCTGGCTTCCTGGCGATCAACCAGCAGCAAGGCTTTGTCCGCCAGCGCGTGGGCCAAGCCGGACTTGGCAATTGCCACCGCGAAAGCGCCTAGCAATGCGTAGGACAAAGCCACGGTTGCGCCGCCACCTAAACCGCCGTTGAAGGCTTTGAGCGTGGCGTCGATCCCCAGGCCACCCGTCAAGCCGCCCACCAGGGCGCCAACAATAATGGCGATGACCACATGCACGCGGGACAGGCTGAGTACCAGCATGGTGCCGACCGCGGCGATGACTGCGTTAATCATGGTTACCTCAAGCAAAAACAAAAAAGACAGGCATGCCCGCGCACGGCCCATGGGAACAGCTGCCGGCGTGCAGGCTTGAAAGAGGTCTTATTAGAGGGCGCGCACTTTGCAGCAGCCAGGCGCGCATGTCAAAAAGCGGCGCCGTTTTTGAGGTTTAAATTGATCGTTTGAATAAAGAACCACGCGCACCGGCCGATAAGCTGTTTCCATGTGCTTTCAGGTAAGGATGTCCCGATGTCGCTCAGGCAGCTCTCCATTCAATGGAAAATCACCCTGCTCGCGGGCTTGTGCCTGCTGGGGATCGTGACCCTGCTGGTGGGTCTGTCGCTGTATCGCATGGCGCAGAGCTCGGAGCAGGTCAAGGCCTCCAGCATGCAGATGCTGGACGAGGCCGCCCAGGCGCGCATCGAGGCCCAAGGTGAAGTACAGGCGTTGGGCATTCGCCAGCAGTTCATGGATGCCTACCAGTACGGCCATGGGTTTTCCCGCCAGGTGCTGTTTTTGCGCGAGCAGGCAGAGAAACGCTTTCTCGACGCCTTCGATACCCGTGAAGACCTGACCCGCCAGGTCAAGGCAGCGTTGCAAGCCAACCCCGACCTGCTGGGTTTGTCCCTGGTGTTCGAAGCCAATGCGCTGGACGGCAAGGACGAGTTGTTCGCCAACCAGGCAGAACTGGGCAGTAATGACAAAGGCCGATTCGCCTTGTACTGGTCGCAGCCGACGCCGGGCAAGATCACTTCGATGGCGCTGCCCGAAAGCGACATGACCGACACGTCCGTCAGCCCCAGTGGCGAAAAAGCCAATGCCTGGTTCACCTGCCCGCGCACCACGCTCAAGCCGTGTGTGATCGAACCCTACTTTTATGTGATCGACGGCCAGAAGGTGCTGATGACCAGCATCGTGTTCCCGCTGATGGTCAATGGCAAAGTCATCGCCTCACTGTCGGTGGACATCAACCTCAACAGCCTGCAGGCCGTGAGCCAACAGGCCAGTCAGAAGCTGTACGACGGCCAGACCCAGGTCAGCATCCTCAGCCCGACCGGTTTGCTTGCCGGCTATAGCCCGGATGCCAGTAAGCTCAGCCAGCGCCTGGCTCAGGTTGATACGGCCAGCGGCGAGCAGTTGGTCAGCGCCTTGGCCAGCAGTACTCAAATCCACAGCCTGCGTGCCGGTCATCAGCTCAAGGTGCTGGCGCCCTTTGCGCCGATCCCTGGGGGCAAGCCGTGGGGCGTGTTGCTGGATGTACCGGAAAAAGTCCTGGTGGCGCCCGCCGAGGCGTTGAAAACCCAGCTGGACGCTGACAATGCCAAAGGCACCCTGCTGGAGCTTGGCCTGGGCCTGCTGGCCGCTGTGGTAGGCCTGATACTGGTGTGGCTGATGGCGCGCAGCGTGACCCGGCCGATCCTCGGCGTGGCACACATGCTTGAAGATATCGCCAGCGGCGAAGGTGACCTGACCCGGCGCCTGGCCTATGACAAGCAGGATGAACTGGGCCAGTTGGCCGGCTGGTTCAACCGCTTCCTCGACAAGCTGCAACCGATCATTGCCGAGGTCAAACGCTCGGTGCAGGATGCCCGTGGCACCGCCGACCAGTCCGCCGCGATTGCCACGCAAACCAGTGCTGGCATGGAGCAGCAGTACCGCCAGGTGGATCAGGTGGCGACAGCTTCCCACGAAATGAGCGCCACCGCTCAGGACGTTGCCCGCAGCGCCGCCCAAGCTGCCCAGGCTGCTCGCGACGCCGACCAGGCCACACGCGAAGGCTTGACCGTGATCGACCGCACCACCGCCAACATTGGCGACCTCGCCGCCGACATGAGCACCGCCATGACCCAGGTAGAAGGCCTGGCCGCCAACAGCGAGAAAATCGGCTCGGTGCTCGAAGTGATTCGCGGCATCGCCGAACAGACCAACCTGCTGGCGCTCAACGCCGCCATCGAGGCCGCCCGTGCCGGTGAAGCCGGTCGGGGCTTTGCCGTGGTCGCCGACGAGGTGCGCAACCTGGCGCGGCGCACCCAGGAATCGGTGGAAGAAACCCGCCTGGTGATCGAGCAACTGCAAAGCGGCACCACCGACGTGGTCGGCTCCATGGGCAACAGCTATCGCCAGGCCCAAGGCAGCGTCGAACAGGTCGGCCAAGCGGTAACGGCCTTGCGCCAGATTGGCGACGCGGTCACGGTGATCAGCGACATGAACCTGCAGATCGCCAGCGCCGCCGAAGAGCAAAGCGCGGTGGCCGAGGAGATTAACAACAATGTGGCGACCATTCGCGATGTGACCGAGTCATTATCGGAGCAGGCCAATGAATCGGCGCGGGTCAGCCAGGCGTTGAACAGCCTGGCGAATCAACAGCAGGGGTTGATGGATCAGTTCAGGGTGTAAGCCTAATGGAGATCTACTGTGGGAGGGGGCTTGCCCCCGATGGCGTTGGGTCAGCCCCAGATGCATATACTGACACGCCCTCATCGGGGGCAAGCCCCCTCCCACATTTGGATCGCGACACCTCAGTTGGGCAGCCGTTGACTGTCAGGCCGCCACGGAAGCAAGCCCCATACTTTTAGAGATTTAGCCGGGCATTAACGCTTGGGTAACTCGACCAGTGCCTTCAACCCACCCAGCTCACTCTCCTGTAACTGCAACGTCCCGCCCCACACCTCGACGATGTCCCGCACGATCCCCAACCCCAGGCCATGTCCGTCAATTTGCTCGTCCAGTCGCGCGCCGCGACCCAAGACCTGGTTACGCTGGGCCTCTGGAATACCGGGACCGTCGTCCTCCACCACCAACAGGTAGCCTTGCTGGGTTTCGCTGACGCTCAGCCGAATATCGGCATCCGCCCACTTACAGGCGTTGTCCAGCAAATTACCAAGCAATTCCAGCAAGTCCTCGCGGTCCCAGGGCAATTGCAGGCCCGGCGAAACGTGATAGCTGAGGTCAAGATGGTCGCCATGGATCATGTTCAAGGTCGCCAGCAGGACGGGCAGTTCTTTTTCGCAATCAAACAAAGCGCCCGGCAGGGTTTCGCCAGCCAGCCGTGCACGGTTGAGCTCGCGATTGAGGCGTTGCTGGATTTGCTCCAGTTGGTCGCGTAATAGCTGGCTCAACTGCGGATGATCCTTGAGCGCCTCACTGGAGGCCGCGCTCAGCAATACCGCCATTGGGGTTTTCAGCGCATGCCCCAGATTGCCGAGCGCATTGCGGGAACGTTTGAGACTGTCTTCGGTGTGCGCCAGCAAATGGTTGATCTGCGCCACCAATGGTTCCAACTCCAATGGCACCTGGGTGTCGAGCTGCGAGCGCTTGCCCTGTTGCAGTTGGGCGATCTGGTTGCGCGCCGTCTCCAGCGGGCGCAGGGCGCGGCGCACCGTGACCCGCTGCAGGACCAGCACCAGCAGCAGCGCCGCCAGCCCCATCACCAGGCCAATCTGGCGCATCAGGCGAAAACTTTCCCGCACGGGTGTGTAATCCTGGGCCACGCTGATGGAAATCGGCAGGCCGAAGCGCTTGTAGTCCGAACGCAACACCAGCAATTGCTGGCCTTCCGGGCCCAGTTGCAGGTTGCCCTTGAGCCCCGCCTCGGGCAGGCGGGGCAGTTCCTGATCCCAGAGTGAACGGGAACGCCAGTGGACATCGGCAAAGTCGATCCGGAAATAATGCCCGGAGAACGGTCGCTGATAGGCCGGTGACAGGCGTTGCTCATCCAGCTGTACGCCGTTTGGCCCACGCACCAACGCCACCAGCAGGTTCTCACTGTCATTGCGCAAACCCGCTTCCAGGTAACGCTGCAAACCGGCCTCGAACAGCCACAGGCTGGTTTGTGCCAGCACTACGCCAACGCCCACCATCACGCTGATCAGGCCCAGGCTCAAACGCCGCTGGATCGACTTCATGCCGGGGCGGCGCCAAACCGGTAGCCCTGGCCGCGCCGGGTTTCGATCACACTGCGCCCCAACTTGCGGCGTAGATGATTGACGTGCACCTCCAGCACATTGGAGTCTCGCTCGGTCTCGCCATCATACAAATGCTCGGCCAGATGGCTTTTCGACAGGATCTGTTCGGGGTGCAGCATGAAGTAGCGCAGCAAGCGAAACTCGGCCGCCGTCAGCTGGATCTCGGCACCATCGCGCAGCACACACTGGCGCGCTTCATCCAGATGCAGGCCTGCGGCCTGCAGGGTGGGCTGGTTGGCGTGGCCGTGGGAGCGTCGCAACAGGGCCTGGATGCGCAGGTAGAGTTCTTCGGGGTGAAAGGGTTTGCTCAGGTAATCATCGGCGCCGGCCTTGAGCCCTTCGATACGCTCGGCCCAGGAATCGCGGGCGGTGAGGATCAATACCGGGATGGCCAGCGCAGCGGCGCGCCATTGCGCAAGCACATCAAGCCCGGGCAAACCGGGCAGGCCCAGGTCGAGGATGATCAAGTCATAGGGTTCGCTACGACCTTGATACGCAGCGTCGCGGCCATCGGCAAGCCAGTCGACTGCATAGCCTTGGCGCTGCAAACCGGCCAGCAACTCGTCAGCCAGGGGCACGTTGTCTTCCACCAGGAGCAGGCGCATCAGTCTTCCTCATCTTTGATCAGGTCACCGTTGGTGGCGTCCAGTTTGATCTCACGCACCACGCCTTCGGTGGTCACCAGTTCCACCTCGTAGGCATATTGGCCGTGTTTCTTTTCCAACTCGGCCTCCAGCAGCCGCGAGTCGGGGTACCGCGCCATGGCCTGCTGCAACAGTTGCTCCAGCGGCAGGATCACTCCCTGCTGGCGCAGCGCCAAGGCCTCGTCCTGATTGAGGTCGCGGGCCGCCAGGCCGGAGCAGAAAACCATGAGCACCAGCGCCACTCGACTGCCGCCGCGTAAATTTACCTTCATTACGTATCCTGATGATTCTTGAGAACCTGCCCGTTGAGCGCGTCCAGTTCAACGTCCCATTCAATGCCGTTGCGATCTTCCAGTTCGACTTCATAGACGTACTTGCCGTATTCCTCATCCAGGTCGGTGCCCAGCAGCGTCGAGCCAGGGTGCAGCGCCAGGGCTGTGGCGTCCAATTGGTCAAAGGCGACAATAGTAACAGTGGCGGGGACGCTCAGTGGCTTGTCCGGGTCCACGGCTGCGGCCTGGGCCGCCGTAACCATGATGATAGCGGCGGCGCCCAGAACAGTGAGGCGCGTCATGATAAGTCTCCGTTACAGGATGTTTTCCTACGCCGGTCACCCTACCTGTTGCAACTTAACTGAAACTGAATTGCCACCATGGCAATTGCGCGCAAGCCGTTTCTCCCACCGTCTGCAATATTTTCTATAATGCCCCGTTCGCCCAATCAGAGACCGGTATGACAGCCATCCATATCAAGTTCCCTGCCTTGAACCTCAAGGCCGGCAAACGCGCCTTCGCCCGCATTCGCGAGCAGGGTCTTGCGCCTGCCGACGTCGGCATTCTCCCCGGTGCGGCTGGCGGCCCCAAGGCCTTGGGCATCCAGGGCCTGGACCTGGCGCTGTTTGGTGACTGGCTACCCCGCGTGCCGCGCGAGCGTGCGCTGATCGGCGCGTCCATCGGTTCCTGGCGGTTCGCCAGCGCCTGCCTGCCCGACCCTGTGCAAGGCTTGCTGGACCTGGGCCGCCTGTATAACGAACAGCGCTTCGCCAAAGGCGTGACCATGGCCGGCGTCAGCCAGAGTTGCCAACGCATGCTCGATGACCTGCTGGCTGGCCGTGATGCACGCATACTGGACAATCCCGACTATCGCCTGAACATCATGGTGGTCAAGAGCCACGGCCTGCTCGCCGACGACCACCGTGGGCGGCTGGGGCTGGGCCTGTCCTCGGTGATCGCGGATAACTTGCGGGGCCGCGCACGGCTGTCGCGGCATTTCGAACGGCTGATCATCCATGACCCGCGCCAGGCACCGCCGGTGCATCCCCTTCACGATTTCCCATCGCGCTTCCTCAGCCTGGAATTGGGCAACCTGCGCCAGGCGCTGCTTGCGTCCGGCTCGATCCCCATGGTCATGCAAGGCGTGCGCGACCTGCCCGGCGCCGGTGCCGGCACCTATCGCGACGGTGGCCTGCTCGACTATCACCTCGACCTGCCCTACCACGGCGATGACATTGTGCTGTACCCGCACTTCACTGACCGGGTCATCCCGGGCTGGTTTGACAAGGGCCTGCCATGGCGACGCAGCAACCCGCAAGGCTTGCAGGATGTGTTGCTGCTGGCGCCCTCCAGGGACTACCTGGCACGCCTGCCCTACGGCAAACTGCCGGACCGCAGTGATTTCAAGCGCTTCATGGGTGATGACCCGAGCCGCAACAAGTACTGGCAAACCGCGATGAGCGAGAGCCGGCGACTAGGGGATGAGTTTTTGGCCTTGGCGGACAACAGCGAGCTGGGCGACCGACTGCTTGCCCTCTGACGGAAGGAGCGGTGTGCGCAGGGGCTGATCAAGCTGTTAAACTCGCCAACTGCCAGACACCTGACCGAGCTGAAAACACTGTGGAAATCTTCAAGGAATTTACATTCGAATCCGCCCATCGCCTGCCCCACGTGCCGGAGGGCCACAAATGCGGGCGCCTGCATGGGCATTCGTTCAAGGTTGCGATCCACCTGAGCGGCGACCTGGACCCCCATACCGGCTGGATTCGCGACTTTTCGGAGATCAAGGCGATTTTCAAGCCGCTCTACGAACGCCTCGACCACAACTACCTCAATGACATCCCCGGCCTGGAAAACCCCACCAGCGAAGTGCTGGCCAAGTGGATCTGGAATGAATTGAAGCCCCTGCTGCCGGAACTCAGTGCGATCCGCATCCATGAGACCTGCACCAGCGGCTGCATCTATCGCGGCGAGTAAGCGATCGCGTGTCGGAAAACCACCTGCGGGTGGTTTTTTCGAAGCGTCGGTGGAATCTTTCAGAGAAGCTCATTGCAATGATGCGCCCCGCCACTGTCGATGATGTTGCTGCCATTGAGGCCATCGCCCAGGCCGCTTACTCACCTTACGTCTTGCGCATCGGCCGCAAACCCGCGCCGATGCTGGAAGACTATCGCCAGCGGATCGAAGCCGGTGGCGTACATGTGTTGGACCATGCGGGGCAGGTCCAAGGCTTTATCATCCTGCTCGATACCGACACTGGCCTGCTGTTGGATAACCTGGCCGTGGCACCGGATGCCCAAGGCCTGGGGCTAGGGCGCGTGCTGATGGATTTCGCCGAGCAACAAGCAGCCGACTCTGGGTACACGCACATCTACCTGTACACCAATGAGGCCATGACCGAGAACATCGCGCTATACGCTCGTCGAGGGTATGCACAAACCCATCGGGCCGTGGAAAACGGTCTGCGCCGGGTGTACATGAGCAAATTTCTACAGGCGATTTAACAGATCCAACTTGTGTCACTTGCTGCACCGTTTTCGCGCTTGATCGGCAACTCTGGCATGACCTTCTCTGCGACACTTGCTGGTTTGACTATAAATACGCTGCACAACCTGGGCGCATCACTGCCTCTGACTTGGCACGCACGCTGCAACAGGCCTGCGTCACTCATTCAGGGAGCAACCCACATGACGCAGCAGGAACCAGGCAACGATTACCCCCTCAGCGAAGTCCCCTTGCATGCGCGCAAGGGCCTGGCATCCACGGCCATGGTGCTGCTGGGCTTCACGTTTTTTACCGCTACCATGTTTGCCGGCGGCAAGCTTGGGGTAGCGTTCAGTTTCACCGAGATGCTCGGCGTCGTGGCCCTGGGTAACCTGTTGCTGGGTATCTACGCCGCAGGTCTGGGTTACATCGCCTTCAAGAGCGGCTTGAACTCGGTGTTGATGGGGCGTTTCTGCTTTGGCGAAGTCGGCAGCAAGCTCAGTGACTTGATCCTGGGTTTTACTCAGATTGGCTGGTATGCCTGGGGTACTGCCACGGCGGCCGTGGTATTGGGCAAGTATTTCGAATTGAGCCAGGGCAGCGTGCTGGGGTTGATGGTGGTGTTTGGCTTGCTGTTCTGCGCCACGGCCTACGTGGGGTATCGCGGGCTGGAAATCCTGTCCTATATCGCCGTGCCGGCCATGGGCATATTGCTGGTTCTGTCGATGTGGGTGGCGACTGTGAGAGTCGGCGGCCTGGATGGCCTGCTGGCGGTGGTGCCAACCGGTGAATTGGACTTATCCACGGCTATCACCCTGGTGTTCGGCACCTTTGTCAGCGGTGCGACCCAAGCCACCAACTGGACGCGCTTTTCACGCTCGGCCAAGGTCGCGGTGCTGGCAAGCCTGATCGGTTTTTTTATCGGCAATGGCCTGATGGTGCTGATCGGCGCTTATGGCGCCATCGTCTATCAGCAACCGGATGTGGTGGAAGTCTTGCTGCTGCAGGGTTTCGCCATGGCGGCGATGGCCATGTTACTGCTTAACATTTGGAGTACCCAGGACAATACCATCTACAATTTTGCCGTCGCCGGCTGCAACCTGCTGCGCACCCGACGCCGCAAGACCGTGACCCTGGCCGGTGCGGTGATCGGCACCCTGCTCGCCTTGCTCGGCATGTACGACATGCTGGTGCCGTACCTGATCCTGCTGGGCACGGTCATCCCGCCGATTGGTGGAGTGATCATGGCGGATTTCTTCTATCGCTATCGCGGCCAATACCCACGCCTGGCGGTTGCTCGCCTTCCGGCGTTCAACTGGCCCGGTTTGGTAGCCTATGGGGTGGGCACCGTACTGGCGTTCAACTCGCCTTGGGTCGCACCACTGGTGGGGATCGTTGCCGCGTCGCTGACCTATATGCTGCTCAGCGCCATACTACGCGCCATGACCGCCTGGACATCGGTATCGCCCTGAGGATCCGGCGGCTGTCTGCCTGATTGTTTTTAGCCAAGAGGAACTTGACCATGCACATCATCAATGCCCGCCTGCGCAACCGTGAAGGCCTGCATGATCTGCACCTGGAACACGGCCGGATCGCCAGCATTACTGCGCAAACCGGGATCCCGACACTCACGAGCGGCGACCTGGACGCCGCCGGTAACCTGGTCATACCGCCCTTCGTAGAACCCCATATCCACCTCGACGCCACCCTCACCGCCGGGGAACCGCGCTGGAATATGAGCGGCACGCTGTTTGAAGGCATCGAGTGCTGGGGTGAGCGCAAGGCCACTATTACCCTGGAAGACACCAAGACCCGCGCTAAAAAAACCATCCAGGCCCTCGCCGCCCACGGCATCCAGCATGTGCGCACCCATGTCGACGTCACCGACCCGGACCTCACGGCACTCAAGGCCCTGCTGGAGGTGCGCGAAGAAAGCGCGCACCTGGTCGACCTGCAAATCGTCGCCTTCCCCCAGGAGGGCATCGAGTCGTTCCGCAATGGCCGCGAACTAATGGAAGAGGCCGTTCGCCTGGGCGCCGACGTGATCGGCGGTATCCCCCACTTCGAATACACCCGCGACCAAGGGGTCAGTTCAGTGAAGTTCCTCATGGACCTTGCCGAACGCACGGGCTGCCTGGTGGACGTGCACTGTGACGAAACCGACGACCCGCACTCACGCTTCCTCGAAGTCCTCGCCGAGGAAGCCCGCAGCCGCGACATGGGCGCGCGGGTCACCGCCAGCCACACCACGGCCATGGGCTCCTACGACAACGCTTACTGCGCCAAACTGTTCCGTTTGCTGGGGCATTCAGGCATCAGCTTTGTCTCCTGCCCCACTGAAAGCATCCATCTGCAAGGTCGCTTCGACAGCTTCCCGAAACGCCGGGGTGTCACCCGTGTCAACGAACTGCTTGAGGCCGGCATGAACGTGTGCTTCGGCCAGGACTCCATCGTTGACCCCTGGTACCCCCTGGGCAACGGCAACATCTTGCGGGTCCTGGAAGCCGGCCTGCACATCTGCCATATGCTCGGCTACCGTAACCTGCAAAACGCCCTCGACCTGGTGACCGACAACAGTGCCAAGGCCATGGCCCTGGGCGACCGATATGGGCTGCAGGCCGGTCGCCCCGCCAACCTGCTGATCCTGTCCGCCGACAGCGACTATGAGGTCGTTCGCAGCCAGGGCCTGCCGCTGTACTCGATCCGCAACGGTAAGGTGCTGATGAAACGACAGCCGGCGCAGGTGGAGTTTTTATATAACCCGGCTGGCTAGACGATTGAGTCGATGTCCAGCGTTTGCGCTTTTCCCTGATCATGGTGTCCAGGCGGCGGAATGCTGGCAAATTGAGCAAGCTCGCGGTTTTCAGCGTGACTGAACCAACGTTTGAGGCTCGATTGCAGTTGCGCAGACTGTGCTTGGCTGCCGTAGACGTCGCGAGCTTCAAGGCGACGCCAGCGCAGGGTTGCCAGGCGCTCGCGGCTGGTGTGCAAGCGGTCGATCTCGGCGTTCAAGGCATCGGTAGGTTCATAGCTGCGATCATTGGCGGGACGCTGGCGGGCAAGTTCTCGCCATTTGGCTCTCAGTTGCTCGCGCATATCTTCGAGGGCGCGGTCGAGCAGCTCAAACTCCCTCAAGGTCACCAGGGGGCCTTGGCGATCCAGGGCTTGCTGCCAGCGTCGCAGTGTGGCCCAGGCTGCGGGGATGTAGCTGGCGGTCATGAAGTGTTGGCCGGCCTGAAAAAGCTGCCGCAGCAGATTGTCACGGTCGGGCATATCCCCCTGGAGTTGCAATGCGCGATGACAGCCCGCCTCCTGGATGGACTCACAGCCAGGTTTCCATAGCACCGAAGAATGGGTGCCGTCCGGGAGCGTGATCGGCATGAAGTGATGTTGCTCACCGTGATGTTGATAGGGGTTGCCGCCCACACGTATCAGCCCGGCGGCGAACAATAGGCCTCCGGGTGCAGGGGCACTGAATAATGTGATGGCCCCGGGGATCCAGAGTTTGGCGGTGGTGTTCATCCAACGCGCCGGAACGCTGGGGACGGGGTCGTTGTGGTTGACGATGCGGTGATGGACCAGGGATGAGGCGCCGGCGATGAACTCGGAGTCGGCGGCGCGAGGGGCGCCGTAGGTGTAGAGGAGAATGTTGTAGTTAGCATCCGGGGTTCGGCGCAGCCCTTCGGCCAACAGCAATGCAATTGCGCCGCCAAGGCTGTGGCCGCAAATCACAATACGCTGGCCAATGTGGAATTGGTCAAGGTATTGCAATACGAAATCACGCATAGCACGGTAAGCCTGGTAGAAGCCCTCGTGGACTTTACCAACGCCGTCGACGAAAGCCACTTGATGGGCGTCTGCGTCACGTAGCGCATCAGCACCGCTGACGGTTCCTCGCACGGAAATCAGGATGACCTCGTCGTGGTGAGTGATGAACGCCTGGGTATCAGTGCCAAATTTTTCGTCATCGAAAAAATGCAGGCGTGCAGGGTGTTCCTGCTTGTCCTTTAGTTCCGGGCGATTTTGGGGATATAAGTCGGGATCGAAAGGCAGGATTTCGAAACGCTGGGAGTATGGGACTTCTTCATAGAGCGGATAGAAACGCTGCGTTTGCTTCGGATCGATTTGCCAGGCTTCGTGATACACCGACAGCTGTTCAGCGAACAGATTTCCAACGCTTGGATCCAACGGAAACCGGACCTGCTTTAAGGGTTTTTCTCGAGGGACTTGCCCAAAATCGCAATAACTCAACGCAGCAAACAATGCCAGTTGATACACATTCAGGGCACAGATGTTGTCTTCGACAGATAGCATTGGGCGCAAGGCCCGCAATGGTCGTACCTCGAGAATGGTGTGCTTGTTTGGAAACAGCACGATACCCGTTAATGTTGGCTCGGGCGGGCCGAATCCCAGCTCGGCCATCATTTTCAATGCATGAAGTTTGGGACGATGGGTACGAGGCGTTATCGGAGGCAAGTGGGCGACATGTCGAACCAGATCTCTGACTTCGACTTGATAGAACCGGTCAGCTTGTTGTTGAGCAGGATTGGCTTCAACACGACGCCCATGGGACGTAGAAAGTTTAGTTTGTTCTGCCCGAACTTGAAGCTCGCTGATAGGAATTTGATAAGTCGGCCGCATCATTAATCGGCGATATGGCTGCTCTGTTCCTGAATAAAGTTCGTCAAAAACAAGAACTACGGGACCGCTATAAATATCTTTTAACTTGGCGCTGCCCTCTCCGTTCAATCGACCTTTGTACTGCTGTCCTGCACTGTCGTGAACGGTATACGGCAGACCGCCATACATCGTTCCTACTCCGACTTCATCGACTAAGCAAAAGCTCACCCACTGCCCTCGTAATGAACAAGCTGGCGTGCTATCACTGAAAAATGATCGCTTCCTTGCGTCCGTGCACATGACTCACTCCTTCACTCACAGGATGGATAGATATCGCAGATGCGACCGTCCGGCATTTTTATAGGTTTAAAATCGGTCGTGTTGCCGTTGCAGTAGGCATCCCGATCAGAGAAGTCCTTACCTTTACAGCGTTTCCACCCTCCTGGAACAGATACCCAGTTATCGTCAAAAGCGGGTCTCTCCTCATCAGTCAAAGTCAGCACCATCCTCAGGGTTTTTCCTGAGAGTTCGTCTCGTTGCGCGAACCCACCTACTCGTGTTTTTTGCAATTTCCCCTCCGCATTAACCGAACGGCACTGGAGAATTTTCCTGATCCCGTGAAGAGGGCCTACAGTCCGAAACAACCATTGACACTGGCCCGAAAAATCCTGCACATCTGACTCCCGCATCCCGGGCATATCCAGATAATCTCTGATAGAGATAGTGGCAATATCCCCACCCACATCCGTACTCCGCTTTCCCCATTTCGCATAGAAATCAAACTCCAAACTACGCAGTACCAACGGGCACCCTTCTACCGTTTCAGTCAGCGGTAACTCATAACTCACCCTGCTCGCGACAGGTTTGTAGTCTGTAAAAAAGACTTTCCGCTCCGGTCTCTTGCCCCGGCGTCTCGGCAAGACACAGGTTTCACCCGTTGCAGGTCGATAATTAGCCGCCGTTTTAAGTTCAAACTGCGGCGGCAAATCCACCTCCAACGTAAAATGCTCTACCCCCTTCCCCGTACACCCCGAAAACCCTACGACACCGACCACAAGCAACCCCACTTTCATCCATCTATTCACCCTTCCCTTCCTCCCTGCGCCACTGCTCCACCACCCGTTCAAAATGCGCCCCTGGCGCCTCGCCTACCCTCGGTTGCCAATGGACAATGCTGCTGCGGGTCGCCTCTTCCAACCGACGCACCACCAAAAACTCCAACTGCTCAGGCGTGTGCCATTGCCAGGTGCGTGCCTGCTCCAGTACCTGGGCCAGCCAGATCCTCGGGTCTTGAAACTCAACCAATGCAGCCAGGTCTTCGCTGTGCTCGGCCAACAGGTAGCGCAGGATATTGGCGTGCAGGATGGCTTCGGCCTGGGGATTGGGTGCACCCAGCCAAGGTGACGGGTCGGGTACCGGATAGTCGCCTGGTGCGGGGTTCTCGGCCTGGCACCAACGGCCTTCGTGCCAATAGCACACGCTGATGAGCGGCCCGAGGTAGTCCGGCCAATGCGCTTTAGATAAATGGGCCAAGGCACGCCCTAGGGTGCGGTTGTCGTGAATTCGATAAAGCACCTGCTGGCCCTTGGGCCCCAGCAGCAATCGCGCGCGCCAATGTCGCGTCACATCGTCCAAATCGGCAGCAGGCAAACTACCCATCCACCCCCAATTCGACTCGGGGTGTTGCAGCAGCTCGACCAATGCAGGTTCCTGCATCTGCTCCAGCAACACTATGACCGGGCCTGAGCTCGCCAATTGCGCCGCATCGGTCTCGCTGTAGAGTTCGCAATAGTGCAATGGGCCGCGCCCTGCCAACAGAGGTTGGCGAGCCGTGTTGTGGCCCTCCAGCATCAGGCACAGCGCGTACCCTCTCTGCCGCTGTTGAGCCATCCATCGATTGGGCAAGCTGTCCATCAAGCCGCCCTCCCCACGATATCGCAGCCGCCTTCTCGGCAGCCTTCGCACAGGGGGCAAAAATCCGCGCCCAGTTGCTTGGCCAAGTCCATGATGACGCCTTGCACCGCAGATATTGGCGCGTCAACTCGCACAGGGCCCACCGAATGGGTTGCCGACGGTGTGCCACCAAGGCTGATGGTGCGGCTGCTGAAAATACTCCCGGCTTGAATCACCAGGTGCTCTCCGCCCGCCTTAAGGCTCAGTTGCGCACCCGCATCGATTACCAGGCTGGCACCGGCCTGGAGATGAATCTGCTGGCCGGCTTCGATCACCAGGGTCTGGCCCACTCGGGTCAGGCTATCGCCCTGTACGTCAAGGTGGTCATGTGCCTTGAGCGTTACCTTGCGATCACCGTCGACGTGGCGATGCTCCTCGCTTTCCAGCCGGAGCGTGCTCACCCCTCGGATGATTTCATGCCTCTGCCCGGCGACTTCCAGGCGGCTGTCACGGCCCACCTGTTGTTCCAGGTCGCGTTGTGCGCGCAGGTAGATCAGTTCTTCGCCGCGCCTGTCTTCAAGGTGCAACTCGTTGGCCCCTGCTCCGTGGGGAGAACTGCGGCTACGCAGAACGCTGCGCGTCTTGTGCTGCGGCAAGGGGTAGGCGGGCAGGTGTAGCGCATTGGGCAGGCAACCGCTGACCAGGGGTTGGTCGGGGTCGCCCTCCAGGAAGCTCACGAGCACTTCCATGCCCACCCGTGGAATGACCATGGCGCCAAACCCATCCCCCGCCCAACCGGACGCTACCCGCAGCCAACAGCTGCTGGTATCGTCAGGTTTGTCCCGACGATCCCAATGAAAGCGCACCTTCACACGGCCATAGGCATCGCAATGGATATCCTCACCCGCAGGCCCGGTCACCGTCGCGGTTTGGCTGCCACTGATCGTCGACTTGGGGTGCTTGAGCGGCGGTCGATGCACTGCGCTCCAAGGTGTCGCGGTGAAGCGGTTGCGATAGCCTTGAAACCTGTCGACTCCAAATGCGGCCTCCTCCAAAACCTGCGGTTGGTAGCCCTCATGACGTACCGAAGTCAGTAGCCACAAGTCGTTGCAGACTGGATCGGGGTGATCGCACAACTCGAGAAAGTGACCACTGCATAACGCCGGTTGATCGCTCTTGCCCAATACTCGATGACGATCACGCTGATGGCGCTCCAGGCCGCGGCGCGCCAGTTGAGCACCTCGTTCACGGCTGGTGAACCCAGCGGGGGAGCCATAGTCTTCCAAAGGATCCGTGGCTCCGGCCTGGGCTTGCAGGTGTAGCGAAGGATGCTCAAAGTCGAAATCACGGCGTACGCTGCGTTGACTGCGGGTTTGCAGGCGCCGGTCGAAACGCTGGACTACGCGGGCCTCGAGCGCAGGATCAGGCGATGAACAATAACGCTGCACCGGTAACCGTCGAAATACTGTCTGGTCATCACCAAACACCAGCAGATGATTGTCCGTACTGTGGCGAAAATGGAAGTGAATACCCTCCTCTTCACACAGTCGCTGGATGAAGTGCAGGTCGGACTCCATGTACTGCACGCAGAATGTCCGCGGGGGATACACCACCGGCCCGAGCTCGAAGGTATAGGTATCGGCGAGAATGCCGTGGTGCTCAAGGATCGTCGCAATAATCTGCGACACGTTGCGCTGCTGGAAAACCCGCTGGTTGCGGCGATGGGCAAGCCATGCAAGGCGGGGGGCCAGCGTCAGGTGATAACGGGTGAACCGTACGCCCTGGTCATCCCGGCCGATGGCGTAGACCTGCCCATGCAGGCCCGTATCCCCCTCGCCGAAGTCCAGATAGGCGGGTTGACGAAGCAAGGCTTCCAGGTCAATGGAAGGGTCTTCGCTGATCAATTGCATGTGAATGAAGTACGGCTGGTCGAGGGCTTCGTGACCTTTGAAGGACAAAACCTGGAAGTCCGTATTAATACCTGGAAGCAACAATTTAAAACGTGAGGAAGAAAACGCGTGAACCATCCTTTGTTACCCGCCATCAACTTTTTCGATTGAAATACTCTTCCACGCCAACCCTCAATGGCTTGCGAAAAAAGCACCTGAACACGTTAAAGCTTAGCGATTTCGGCAACGTTTCGGATGTTAAAAAATAAAAGAGAAGTTTCGTACGTCGAGATTGGAAGTGTCTTTTAAAAAATGCGACACGCTGTAAAACAAGGCTCGCTAATATCAAGAAATTTCTTACTTTGACTTACAGTTTTAACAGATAACAATTCAGGAAACAGCTGACACCGGATTAAGCCGTCCGGGGTTTTCACAGGTTCAGGTTATCAGTCGGGCGGCCCCAAACAGACTGACACTCAACAGGTTCCCAGCCTCCGCCTGCAAATGCACTGGAGCCGTACCACCCGGCATTACCACGGCGACGTCTCCAGCCTCCACCCAACCCGCTCGCCACGCGGCACAAGCCACGGCGCAAGCGCTGGTGCCCGAAGACGCGGTAGGCCCTTCACCTCGCTCAAATACACGGGCAATGACGCGCTTGCCGGAGTCCCGAGCGGCCCACTGCAGGTTGACCCCACCGACACAGGGTTGGCCACTACCTGCCGGAGGGGCAAAGGCGATGCTCTGTAAACGGTTGAACAACCCTGGCTGATGCATCGAATCGTTAGCTGGCAAGGCGCACGCCTGCTCCAGTAACGTTACGCAATGGGGGTTGCCCACCCGCACAAACTGACTGCGCCGCCATTGAGGGTCAATCGCGGCCAGGGCTGCCACATGGCTGAACTCATGTCGCCCCGCTGCCACCGTACCCACGCCAATTGCCCCTACTGCCAGCGGCCCGAACTCGGGGCGACCCAAGGTCAGCCAGAAACCACGTATCTGTTCGTAGAGTGCAGGCTCGATATAAGTCACCACGGGCGATACCGCATCGGGCTTGTCGTGATACACGCGCAATTCGCTGCCCTGGGTCATCATGCCTTGGTCAGTCAACGCTTGGGCGAAGATAGTCAGGCCATTGCCACTGCGTTCGGCCAGGGAGCCGTCGGTATTGATGATCAGTAAATCAAACGGTGGCCGGGCCTGGAAAGGCCCCACCAGCAAACCGTCGCAACGGTACGCCTTGGCATCCTTCGCACGTGGCAATGAACCCCAGCTACATTCGGACGCAACAGCTGACGCGGCCCACGCCTTGCGCGTGCTTGCAGCCGTGCCGGCGTTGTCGGGCACCTCAATTCCCCGGCTGCATAAATAGGAAGGGCTGACCACGCCATAAATATTGCCGCGCGCATCGTAAAACCGGGTCATGACCACGCCCGCCTTGAACTTTTCATCGGTTCGTCCGCTCTGATACCTGCTTAGCGCGACAGCAGCGTATTACAGATCGCTCGATGTGTGGGAAGTGGGCTCAAAGGTGGTAATCCACCGCAAGAAACCTGAGGTTCAACCACCCTCACAAGGATTACACGCCTTCAGGTCACCCCTTACAGGCACGATAACGTCAGTGTGGTTTTCAAGCGTCAACGCGTTCCGTGTTCGTAAAATAATGCTATCGATCCGCATTTTTTACCCCGCACGCGAAGGGAACCCTGCTCGCTCGAAAAGGCCTGATGTGCAAGGATGTCACGCCGGACATCGTTCGCTGAACGCAAAACCAAGGATTTTTCATGACTGCCATTCCCACTCCAGCCCCCGTGGTTCCCGGGCGGTTGGAACAAATGTCCACCCGTATCGCTTTTTTTATCGCCGGTTTTGGTATTGCCGCGTGGGCGCCCTTGGTGCCGTATGCCAAGGCGCGCGCGAACCTGAACGAAGGCACGCTTGGTCTATTGCTGTTGTGCCTGGGGGTGGGTTCGATCATCGCAATGCCGGCGGCGGGCGCGCTGGCGTCTCGCTACGGTTGCCGGCGCGTGCTTAGCGCCGGGACGCTGATGATCTGCCTGGCCCTGCCGATGTTGGCCACTGTCAGTTCGATCCCGTTACTGATCGCCGGGTTATTCCTGTTTGGTGCGGGCCTGGGCACCGTGGACTCCACCGTGAATCTGCAAGCCGTCATCGTTGAGCGCGCCAGTGGCAAGACCATGATGTCAGGGTTTCATGGCCTCTTCAGCCTGGGTGGCATTGTCGGCGCGGCAGGAGTTTCCGGTTTGCTGGGGCTGGGCCTGTCACCCCTGCAGGCGACCCTGGTGGTGGTCATTATCATGGCAGTTGCGCTGTTCAAGGCCGCGCCGCACCTGTTGCCGTATGGCAGTGAAAGCTCAGGTCCTGCATTTGCAGTGCCCCACGGAGTGGTGCTGTTTATCGGCTGCTTGTGTTTTATCGTGTTCCTGGCTGAAGGTGCCGTGCTGGATTGGAGTGCGGTATTCCTGAGTGCTGAGCGTGGCCTGGATGAGGCCTACGCCGGTCTTGGCTACGCGGCATTTGCCTTGACCATGACCGCTGGGCGCCTGACCGGTGATGCCATTGTCCGACGCCTGGGCGCCACGCTAGTGATCGTGATCGGTGGCGCGCTGGCGTGTGCCGGCTTACTCCTGGCGACATTATTGCCGGCTTGGGAAACAGCGTTGCTCGGGTACGCATTGGTGGGTGCCGGGTGTTCGAATATCGTGCCGGTGCTGTACACCGCCGTCGGTAGACAAAAAGTCATGCCTGAACATATTGCAGTGCCGGCCATCACCACCCTGGGTTACGCCGGTATTCTCGCCGGCCCCGCCATGATCGGCTTTATCGCCCATGGCAGCAGTTTGAGTACCGCTTTCGTGCTGATTGCGGTATTGCTGGCGGCAGTCGCTATCAGCGGCAGAATCCTCAAGGTGTAGGTCACGGCTCAACGCGCTTTGCGAGCTTTGTGCTGCTCCTGCCAACGTTCGAGGTTTTTGTTGCACAGGTGGTCTTCTACATGCGGCGGGCCAAACAGGCGTGGAGTATTCGCATGCTTCAGCGCAGGTAGCAGACCCGGCCGCTCAAAAATGTTCTTCATCGTGTAGACGCACATTTCGCTGTACTTGGACCTGGGCATCCCGGTGGACGGGTCCAGCACCGGGTTGCCCTGTTGATCAACCTCATACGGATCCTGCAAAACTTCCCTGAGTTTGGCGATGTCGACGTACTGGTGCTGTTCGAAAAGAAAGGTCCGATCCTTGGTTTTATCTCTCAAGTGCTCAAACTGCCCTTGCAGCGCCTCAACCACATCAGCATTGCCCTGGGCATGAAAGGGATCCTGGCTGAAGACGCTTGGGGAGCTGTTGCCCTGCAACGCCTGGGCCGCCGCCCTGAGACTATCTCGCGTGATATCACCGTCACGACCGAAGATCGCATCGCTTAGTCGCGGGCGCTCGAGAATTTCCCGGACGACCTGAATCGCGCCGTCCAACTCCTCGTTTTTTCCGGTGGGCTCAGCGGCGATCCGCTGCAATGACAACCAGGTCAAGCGCCCGTCATTCATATACGAGTGCAGCAACCCGAAGGCTTTCTCCAGGGCACTCGCCAATTGCTTGTCCGTGGAGTTGGGGCCCGGCAGGGAAAACTGCGCCCGCTGCGGGGGGAAGTTCTGCAAGTTTCGATGACGCAGGACAGACAATGTTTCGCGCAGCAGGAAGGGCTTGCGAGGCCCAACAGCCGCAGGCACGGAGGGCGTTTCACTCCAGGCTCCAGCGCTGTCGACCGGTGGTGGCGCCATGGGTTGCGGGGCCGGTCCACCAGGGGCGTGAGACCGCCCGGGAGGTAGTACACCATCGATTGACATGGGTTTTCTCCAACTCTTTGAGATGCATATCCGCTTGGTGATCGGCTCGGTGATGACCAAAATCAACGAATGAATTCCACTCGGACAAGCACATCATGTGTGGTTGGATGAACCCGGCAGTTCCTTACGGACAACGAATACCAATAACAATATGTAAAACCGCAACCAGCGACGCTCAACCCAACTTGCGTCTGCGCCACCAGCCCGCGAGGGTGTGAATCAGCCCGACATTTTTTATCGATCCGGCACCATCTTCGGGGGTCTGTCCGTCCGCAAGCATGCCCCTGGAAAAGTCATCCGAAACGGGCGCCTGGAATTGTCGCTGACCGGCAAAAGCCTTCATGCGCAGGGCTTGGGCCGCATGTTCCTTTGCAGGGGTGTGCAGGCCTCGCGTTGCTGCGCCCTCCTCTGATACCGCAAGTTTCGCGTCCTGGGTGCTGTGCAAGAGTTCAAGGCGCTGGGATGGGGGGGAGTTAAACGAGGTTGAAGTCATGAGTTTGCCCTCACTCGGAATCTGAAAAGCGGCGGGTGAATCACTACTGTAGATATCAGCTATGTGGCAAATGAGTGTAATCCGTTCCTCGAACAATTGAGTCAGGCGCCGCATTCGCCGTGCAGCGCCTGTAGGTTGGTCACTTGGACAATAGGACCAATGCTCTCCAATTGATCTTTCCGTCCCCGTCTTTACTGGCAAGGTCGTCCATCAGTTTGAGCAGATTACCTCGCTGGATCACTGCCTGGGCCAACTGGATAAGGTGGTCCTTTTCAGCGTCGCCTGTGAAAGGTTGGCGGGCGAGCTTTTTCAGGTCGTGGATTCTAAGGTCTGGCCCCCAGGGCCAGCCCTTCAATTCATCAAAATGCTCGAGCATTTCAGCGGCCAACTCCTTGTCAGACTTGTACTTGAAGTAGTTTTCGCCCTTGATGACCGCGATCACATTCTGAAAGTCGATGAGATTATCCAATGCACCGGTAGACGCGTGTCGGTCAAGCGCCGCCATCAGTTCCGGACGCCGCAGCAGCTCATTGGCCAAGCGAATGTTCTCCCGCATGGCGGGGTTAGGCGACCACCCTCTTCTCGCCATCGCAAGGATGCTGTCAACACTGATATACCCTGGATTCCTGGGGTCCCTGAAAGCATGGAAACTGTCGCGCAATTGCGCTGCCAACTCTTCATTGTTCTTCAGCGAGTATTGCGGATCTGGCCTGCCAGGCGCGACCGGATAGGGCCTTTCTCCGCCGGTAGGGTCTGGTCGCGGTGGCGGGTTGCTCGCCCCGGGATTCGGCCTCGGCGGAGGATTGCTGCAACCTGGGTTCGGCCTTGGTGGTGGACCGCCGCAGCCTGGATACGGAGGCGGCCGATGTCCGGAAAACCATTGGTTCATCCATTGCTTGAACTGGCTCAGGAAATCCTGCATTGCAGGAGCGTGATGATGGTGATGGTGATGGTGATGGTGGCTGCCTGACACATCTGCGCCAGTGGTGGCCGCCTGATGGTTGCCGAACACTGGACCGGCCTTACTTTCCCCGGATTGAAAATTTACGTTGGCGGAACTCTGACCTTTGAAAGAAGGCGCAGCAGGCGCTTCACGAGTGTTCTTGACCTCGGGCTTGGCAGTGGCCTGCGAAGGATCAGAGGTTGATGAGGTAGAGACGGGGGATGGATCCAACATCGGTACCGACATGCGTTTCTCCATTACAGTGGGCGCGATTTTCAGCTTGTCGCTCCAACGTAGTGTCGAAGCCCATCAGCTTTCCCATGTGTGGCTTTTTGTCGGAATCAGTTCCTGTGCCAGCAACAATATATGCTGTGCGAGTGTAGGAAACAGATCGAGCAGGCAATGGTCTTTTAGCTGCTGCCCCCAGGCAAAGCGGCGGCGTGCCCGAGCAAAAAAAAAAATCGCAACCAGTGGGTTGCGATTTTTCCTATCAACTGAATATCAGAACCCGACGCTTGCCTGGACGAAGAACGTACGCGGCTCACCCAGGTATATCCCGGCGTTGTTGTCGCTGGAGCGCGTGTAATGCTGCTGGTCAAAGACGTTTTTTACACCCACGCCCAGCTTGAGGTTCGACAATTGCGCGCCAAAGTCATAGCCGCTGCGCAGGTTGACGGAGACATAACCTGGGATGTCGCCATATTGGCCATCGTCGGTGCCCTGGGTAATGTAGGTGGTGCCGGTACCTGGTGCACGCTGCTTGGATTGCGCATAGACATCGAGGTTATGGGTCCAGTGGTTGACGTCGTAGCGCAGGCCCAGCGTCGCCACTTCACGGGAGTACAGGGGCAGGTCGCGGCCCTTGAACGGTACATCACCTTCGGAGGTGGCCTTGGTATAGGTAAAGCCGGCGTTAGCCGTCAGCCCGTCAAGGCGCGGGTCGAGATTGGACAGGTCGTAGTGGGCCGAGGCTTCGACACCGGCGTGCTTGGTGGCGCCGAGGTTAGTCCAGCCTACATCGTTGCTGACGTATTGCAGCTCATCCGAGAAGTCGATGTAGAACAGTGTCACTTCGCCGCCCCAGACGCTGTCGTTGTAGCGCGTTCCGATCTCGTAGGTCTTGGCTTTTTCCGGGTTAAGGCCATTGGCGGTCTGGTTGCCGGTGCCGCCCTGGCCCAGCTGGAAATACTGCAGGCTGCCGAAGGAGGTTTCGTAATTGGCAAACAGTTTCCAGGCATCGGAGACGTGATACATCACGCTCAGGGCCGGCAAGGGCTCGTTGTTGTGGATCTCGCGGCGTTTTTCCTCGGTACGCTTGCCGTTCAGGGCCACGACGGGGCGGTCATGCCATTGGGTGCGGATATCTTCAAAGCGGATGCCCGGAGTGATGGTCCATTTGCCAATATCGATTTTGTTGTCGATGTAGAAGGCGTTGGCTTCGGTGCCACCGGTGCGGTCCTGATAGACATGGCCATCGCTCTGCCCGCCCGGCGTCGGCACGTTGTTGACCAGGTTCAGGCTGGTGGCTTGCTCGTGCATGCCTTCCTTGAGGTAACGGTAGCCAACGCTGACTTCCTGGGTGCTCGGACCCAGGTCAAACACATGGGACACCCGCGGCTCGATACCAAAGGTGTAGTAGGTGCGCGGGTAGGAACTGAGGGTTTTCAAATCACGGTTGGCGATGTTGCTGCCACGGAAGCTGTCGGAATAGTAGGTCAGCACTTCGGCCTGGGTGCGATCATCGATCTGGCGGATGTACTTGAAGGACACGTCCTTGCGGCGACCGCTGAAGTTGTCCCAGTCGCGCACCGACTGATACGGGTTGGCGTCGAATTGCTGCTGGGTCAGGCCGCCGGGCATGTCGGCGCTGGCGTCGTAGTAGTGGAAGTTCAGCGAGAAGTCGTCTTGATCGGTCGGCGCCCAATGGGTCTTGAAGATCACGTCGTCGATATCGTTGGAGTTATTGCTGTTGCGATAGCCGTTGCCGTTGACCCCGGAGTACAGCAATGCGGCGCCGATGCCGTTGTCTGCCGTGCCGCCAATAAAGGCGTTCTCCACATGCTTCCAGCCACCATGGGCGGAGGTCTGCAGGGTAGTGCCGACCTCACCGGAGAATTTCTCCGGAATTGCGCGGGTCACGAAGTTGATCACGCCCCCCACGTTCTGTGGCCCATAACGTACGGAGCCGGCCCCGCGGACAACGTCGATGCTTTCCAGGTTACCGGCAGAAATCGGTGCCATCGACAGTTGCGGCTGGCCGTACGGGGCGAAGGCCGCCGGTACGCCGTCGATCAGCACGGTGGAGCGCGGCGACAGCCGTGAGGTCAAGCCGCGTACACCGACGTTGAGGGAAATATCGCTGCCGCCGGTGCCGTTGGCTTCCTGCACCTGCACGCCTGGTATACGTCGCAGCACATCACCGACGTTCATCGCGCCCTGCTCCACCATGGCTTCGCGGCGCACCACGGTACGCGCACCCGGATGGTTTTGCACCACGGCGGCATCAGCATCGCCGAGCCAGTCGCCCACCACCTTGATATCGGTGACTCCCAGCTCCAACGGTGAACCCGCTTCACCGGTGCCGTTACTCACCGGGCGCAGGGTCACGGAGCCGGCGTCGATCTGGTAATCCAGCCCACTGCCCTGCAGCAGTTGGCGCAGGGCTTGTTCGGGCGAGAGGTTGCCATCCACCGCTGGGGCTTGCTTGTCGGCCACCATGTCGGGGCTGAAGAACACTTGCAGCGAAGTCTGCTGGCCCAGTTGGCTGAGCGCAGCACCCAGTGACTGGGCGCGGATATGTATGCCATCGGCCGCATACGTGGCAGGCAGCGCGGTGCTGACCGCAATGGCCAGGGCCAGGGGAGCCCAGCGAGAGATTTTATTATTGTGGATGGCGAGTTTTTTCACGTCGAACCTAGTCCTGTGATCGCAAGAGTGTGCGGCTGTTAATGCAAACCAGTTGCGGTTGCAGTTGCAGGAGAAGACGAAGAACTCGAAAAAAACCTGAATGTCAGCGTGAAATAATTTCCTGACTGCCGTCCGGCAAGGTGCGCAAGGCCACGGGGAGGATGTGCGGCAAGGCTTTGAGCAAGGCGTCGGTGTCACTGGATTTGAATACGCTGGTCAGGCGCAGGTTGCCCACCGCTGCCGTACTGACACGCAGCGGTTGCTCACGGTAGCGCGACACTTCCCGGGCCACCTCGCCCAAGGTGGCGTTGTTGAACACCAGTTTGCCGGTACGCCACGCTGTCAGTTCTTCAGGGTTCACCGCGTAGGCCGCTGCCACTTGGCCTTGGGTATCGACATGGGTGCCACGGCCGGCGGTGAGCGTCACTGTCTGATCCGATATGCGCCCCTGCACCTTGACCGTACCGGCCTCGACCGCCACGCGGGTCTGGTCTTCATCTCGGCGCACATCAAAACGCGTGCCGGTAACCGTTACCTGACCTGACCCGGCGACCACGACGAACGGGCGCCCGGCGTCATGCTCGACACTGAACATCGCCTCGCCCTGCTTGAGTTCCACGTTCCGCAGGCCCTTTTCATAGCGAACCGCGGCCACGCTGCGGCTGTTGAGGTCCATCACCGAGCCATCGGGCAAGGCTACCTGGCGATGCTCGCCCAATCGGGTGCTGAACTCTGCACTGTAAGGCTTTGACTGGCCCACCCCGCTGACTAAACCCAGGCCCACTGCAATGGCGACCACACTGGCGGCAACGGCATAGTGCAATACCGCACGGCGCCTGGGAGGCTCGACCGGCGTATCGCCCAAGGCCTGCAAGCGGGCCCTGGGCAGCAGATCGGTGGCGCCCCACAGCCCTTGCAGCACATCGAATTCATACTGGTGCTCAGGCGCCCGCGCCCGCCAGGCATCGAAACGTTGCCGCTCCTCGGCATTCAATGGGCCGTCCTGCAGGCGTACAAACCATTGCGCGGCCTCATCACGGACACGGTTATCCATCGAGCAAGATCCTGATTCAAAGCGGGTCATGGCGCCATCGCATCCAGACGATCACGCAGATGCCGCAGGGTGCGGATCATATACTTTTCCACCATGTTTTTAGACAGCCCCAGGCGCTCGGCGATTTCCTGCTGGGTCAGGCCCTCGATTTTCTGCCAGATGAAAATCCTGCGACAGTTGAGCGGCAGCTCCGCCAAGGCCCGCTCGATGGAATCGGCCAACTGGATCGCGTGCATGTAATGCTCCGGATCACCACCATGGGGCAAGCTGTGATCAATGACTTGAAGCGTCAGCGCCGCGCGGCGGTCTTCGCGGCGGTAGGCGTCCACCGCAATATTGCGTGCGGTTTGATGCAGGTAGGCGCGCGGTTGTACTACCTCGCTGGCGCGGGACTCAAGCACACGCACAAAGGTGTCATGGGCCAGATCTTCGGCTTGCTGGCGGTTTCTCAGGCGGCGCGTCCAGGTTCCGATCAACTCTTCGTAGTGCTCGAAAAAGCCTGTTCTGCGGGGCGGCTGAGGGGTCATCGCGGATGCACTGGGTAGGCGGGGCGTGAATAGTAATGCTTCCTATTAAGCAGGGCAATTGCTGCTGATCGCCTGCGCCACTTCTGTTCCCGAGAGCACTTATTTTTTTGAAATAACCGCACTCATATATTGATGCAGGTCGCGTAGATCCTTAATGCTCCAGGCATGCGGCGCTATCTTTACCCCGTTCTCCCGCAACGTTCTTGGGATCAGGTCGCCATTGGGACGAAGGATGATCGACGACACGATAACTCCCGGATAATCCTTGAGCCGCTGCTTGAAAGCTGTGGTTGTAAGGTCAGGCGTTGGCGGATTGCTTTTTTTAGCCAATGGCCCGGTCGCTCTGATATCGGGCCCATGACACACCGCGCATCTTTGGAGGTAGAGCGTCTTGCCATTAATGTTTTCTGCCAAGGCCCCCGACGTTTGAGCCAGTGACAAAACCGCTGATAGACCTATGAGTATTTTGTTCATGCGTGCGGTGCCTGTCGGCATATACATTCCATCGCGCCCTCTCCATTCCCTTTATTCTAAGCACCATACGATAACATTCACCTTCCGGCCGAGCGCTACACCTATGCACACGCCTTTTATCGATACCCGCTGCCACCACGCCTTACGCCTTGCCTGCAACGTCAGCACTTACCCGCACAAGTTCTGTTTGAGCGAATCCAATCGAAAACTCATCAGTTCCCTGACGGATGAATGCCCGGGCGTGCAGACATTGGTCGAACAGCTGTGCCAGATACAGGCGCTGCTGGCACCCAAGCTGCCACTCACCGGCACGAGCGCACTGTGGAAATCCCGCGAGGCGCATCTGCAGCAAACCCAGATACACACCACCGTCGACACGGGACCTTTACCCGACGGCACCCTGACCGATATTGCGCGGCTGCTCGATCTGCAGCTGTTTGAAACCGTACTCTCGACCATGCCATGCGAAGCCAAGGGTGCCCCATCCTCGCATGACACTGTTAGCCTGGCGTGCCAATGCGTTTGGCTTTCTGAGCTACTGGCGCTGGTCATACTGGGTATCGCCAGGGCAACCCTTGATGAGACCGGCCGTTGCAGCATCACGCCGTCCTCGGACGCCATGCGCATGCACCTTCGACGAGTGTGGTTTGGTTCAGCCCTGGAGCAGGCATCTCTTGCGTCTGCCTCCCTGGCCATCCAGAGCCTTGCCATCGTGGCCGCCGACCCGGCTCGACGAAACCAACTGCCAAACGCCAGCGTATCGGCATTGACTATATTTCCCCAGCATTGGCGACTGCCGCCAGACTACGGTCCCGTGGCCGGATTATTATTCGATCAACTCGAACCCTTGCTGCTGATGATCATTCACGCGGTGCATGGGGCACAGCACCCTGGAACCCCACCCTTCGATCATCGCCACGCCGCGCAAAAGGGCATCACGCCGGTCTACGAACTTGTCTGTCAGATTCAAGCGCAACTCCCCGTGGTTGACCGGCTGTTCGATTTCTCTGGAGGCGGACTGATCCTGGGAACGCGCAACCTGGCGAGTGGCGCCATCGAGACAGCCGAAAAACTTGCAGAAATAAAGCTCGGTGCCAATTGGCACGGCAAGGCCACCTCTGATGCACAGAAGGCCTACCTGTTGAACCGGCTCAAACGTTGCGCCCATATTGAAGTGCTCGATTTCGAACTGCTGCAACACCATACAAAAGACAGTGCCGTGGAAGTGGATGTCGATTTTTTCATCCGGGACAACCTGCACGGCCAGGTTTATGGCGTTCAGCTCAAACACCTCAAGAAGCGCTCCCATAGCGGTCTACTGGGATGGCTCAGCCTGCTCCGGGAGCCGGCAAGTGGGTTGGGTAACCTGGTCCGACAGTTGGAAAACCTGGTGCTGGTTGCCCGCAACGATGAGAAGGCTCGGGCGGTGCTGATCGGCAACGGGCTCACACCGGCCGAATGCGAGCGCATCATCCCGGTAGGCTTGCACAATGTCGGCAGCATGGACATGTGGTCACTTCAAAACGGCATCCTGCTCTATGACATGCACACGTTTGTGAACCTGGTGGCCGGTAGGGCTGCGGTCGAAATCGGCATGGTCGACGGGCAAATCATTCATCGGCCGGCCGCCGCCCGCGAAGGGCCTCCTCCCAGCCCCCATGCTCCGGACTCGGCCATTGATGCCTACCTGGCCGATCCCCTGTTCCAGCACCTGTCCCGGTTTGACAGCGCTGCCAGGGTCAGCCGACGGGTATGTATCGGCGCGCATACCGTTGTTGCCCATGGACTGGGCATATGAGCCAAACGGTGAACTTCCACTGCTCGTCGTCAGTCAGCTGAAAGGACTCTCATAATCACAGTGGGTGGGCGATGCAGATTTCCTTGCAGCAACAAGTGGCCCTGGTCACCGGCGCCAGCTCCGGCATTGGCGCCGGTGCCGCCAAAGCCCTGGCCGCAGCGGGTGCGGCGGTGGTGCTCAACTACAATTCCCAGGCGGCACCGGCCGAGGCCCTCGCCGTACAGATCAATGCCGCCGGTGGCCGGGCGCTTGCCATCGGTGGCGATGTGTCCAAGGAAGCTGACGTCGAACGCCTGTTCGCCCAGACGCTCGACGCCTTCGGCCACCTGGATATCCTGGTGGCCAACTCCGGCTTGCAAAAAGACGCCAACCTGGTCGACATGACCCTTGAGGACTGGAACACCGTGATCGGCGTCAACCTCACCGGGCAATTCCTTTGTGCCCGTGCGGCCGTGCGTATTTTCAATCGTCAAGGTATTCGCGAAGGCGTATCCCGCGCCGCCGGTAAAATCATCCATATGAGCTCGGTGCATCAACTCATCCCCTGGGCCGGGCATGTGAATTATGCTGCGTCCAAGGGCGGTGTGGAGATGCTGATGCGCACCCTCGCCCAGGAAGTCAGCGAGCAACGTATCCGCATCAATGGTATTGCGCCCGGCGCTATTCGTACGGCGATCAACCGTACCGCCACCGAAGGCGCGGCGGAGAAAGAGTTACTCAAATTGATCCCTTATGGCCGTGTCGGTGATGTGCAAGACGTGGCCAATGCGGTGGTATGGCTGGCCAGCGACGCGTCTGATTATGTCGTCGGCAGTACGCTGTTTATCGATGGTGGCATGAGTCTTTATCCGGAGTTTAATGGCAATGGTTGATTTGAAAAGCGAACCCCAAAGCGCCATCGACGCTCACGGCATCATCGGCGACATGCGTAGCGCAGCACTGGTGAACGACCGGGGCACCATCGACTTTTTCTGTTGGCCCGAATTCGACAGCCCGTCGATCTTCTGCGCGCTGCTCGATACGCCCGAGGCCGGAACGTTCCAGCTCACCCCGGACTTGCCCAACGCCCGCCGCGAACAGATCTACCTGCCCGACACCAACGTGCTGCAAACCCGCTGGCTCAGCGACGCGGCGGTGGTAGAAGTCACCGACCTGCTGGCGGTCAGCGAAGAGGTCGACGAGCTGCCTTTGCTGATTCGCCGGGTACGGGTGGTCAGCGGCCAAGCCACCCTGCACCTGCGCTGCGCCGTGCGCCACGACTACGCGCGTGCCAAGACTCGCGCCACAGCCGACGATAGCGGCGTGCTGTTCAGCGCCGACGATCAGCCCGGCCTGCGCCTGGTGGGCAGCCACCCGCTGACCCTCGAAGAACATGCAGCCGTCACCAGTTTCACTCTGGCCCAGGACGAAGGCGCCGAATTCGTGCTCGGTGGCCAGGACGATCCGCGTGTGGTCAATGACTGCACCGACCTGTACCTGGAGCGTACCCTGAAGTACTGGCGTGGCTGGATCTCCCAGTCCAATTACCGTGGGCGCTGGCGTGAAATGGTCAACCGCTCGGCCTTGGCGTTGAAGCTTTTGACCTCGCGCAAGCACGGCGCAATCATCGCCGCCGCTACCTTCGGCCTGCCGGAAACCCCCGGCGGCGAACGCAATTGGGATTACCGCTACACCTGGATCCGCGACGCCTCGTTCACCGTCTACGCGTTCATGCGCCTGGGTTTTGTCGAAGAGGCCAATGCCTACATGCGTTGGCTCAAAGGCCGGGTCAGCGACTGCTGCGGGCAGCCGACCAAGATCAACATCCTCTACGGCATCGACGGTCGCCAGGAACTGCCGGAAACCACACTTGACCATCTGAGCGGCCATGGCGGCGCCCAACCGGTGCGCGTGGGCAATGAAGCGTTTGACCAGATCCAACTGGATATTTACGGCGAACTGATGGACGCGGTGTATCTGGTCAACAAATACGGCGAAGCCATCTCCCACGAAGGCTGGAAACACACGGTGGAAGTGGTCGACCAAGTGTGTGAGATCTGGAACCGCAAAGACGTGGGCATCTGGGAAATGCGCGGCGAGCAGCACCACTTCCTGCATTCGCGCCTGATGTGTTGGGTGGCCGTGGATCGCGCCATTCGCCTGGCGTCCAAACGTTCACTGCCGGCACCGTTCGCCCGCTGGGATCAGACGCGCCAGGCGATCTACGCCGACATCTGGAGCAACTTCTGGAACGAGGAGCGCGGGCATTTTGTGCAACATACCGGCAGCACCGCGCTGGACGGTTCGATGCTGTTGATGCCGCTGGTGCGCTTTGTAGCGGCGACCGACCCGCGCTGGCTGTCGACACTGGAAGCGATCCAGAAAAGCCTGGTGCGCGACGGCATGGTCTACCGTTATCGCAACGACGACAGCCAGATCGATGGGCTGCAAGGCACCGAGGGCGCGTTTGCCGCTTGCTCATTCTGGTACGTCGAATGCCTGGCCCGCGCCGGCCAAGTGGAAAAAGCCCATCTGGAATTTGAACAGTTGCTGCGTTACGCCAACCCCCTGGGGTTATACGCCGAAGAATTCGACAGCCAGGCCCGGCACCTGGGCAATACGCCCCAGGCTCTAAGCCATTTGGCGTTGATCAGTGCGGCGACGTTTCTGGACCGCAAGCTCAGCGGGGAGAAGACTGTATGGCAACCCTGAACCCCCCTGCCCCATTGCTGTACGTGCGCACCTCTATGTTGGATGTGGCTTACGAGACCCACGGGCCTGTCGAGGGCGAGCCGGTGATTCTGCTGCATGGCTTCCCCTACGACCCACGCGGCTACGACGAGATCGCGCCGGTATTGGCCGAGCGGGGTTATCGGGTGTTGGTGCCATATCTGCGCGGTTATGGCCCGACGCGGTTTATCAACGCCCAGGTCATGCGCTCCGGCCAGCAGGCGGCGCTGGCCAAGGACCTGCTGGACTTCATGGATGCTCTGGCGATCCCCTGGGCTACTCTCGCAGGCTTTGACTGGGGTGGGCGCGCCGCGTGCATTGTCGCGGCGCTGTGGCCGGAACGGGTACGCGGCCTGGTGACCGGCGATGGCTATAACATCCAGGACATCGCCAAGTCGCTCACGCCTCGGGCTGCGGAAACTGAGCATCGTTTGTGGTACCAGTATTACTTTCACACCCAGCGCGGGGTCGACGGTTTGACCGCCAACCGCCGTGAACTCTGCGAGTTGTTATGGCGGCTCTGGTCACCGACCTGGCGTGAAGGGCCAAGCCTGTACGCCAACACCGCGCCATCGTTTGATAACCCGGATTTTGTCGCGGTGGTGATTCACTCCTATCGCCATCGATTCATGTATGCACCGGGTGACCCCGCGCTGGAATTCATCGAGCAGGCATTGGTGCCGCAACCGGCGATCTCGGTGCCGAGCATCTCATTGTGCGGTGCCGACGATGGCGTTGGCCCGCCCTCTCAAGAGGATGAGGATGTGGAGCAATTCAGCGGTTTTTATCGACGGCACGTATTGCCCGGCGTGGGCCACAATGTTTTCCAGGAAGCGCCCAAGGTCACGCTGGAGGCCTTGCTGGAATTACTGCAGCGCTGAAAAACGCTCCCGATAAGCCTGGGGCGTCACCGACAGGGCGCGCAGGAAGCTGCGGCGCAATGTCTCTTCACAGCCAAAGCCGCATTGCAGGGCAATGCGTTTGATCGAGGTGGTGCTGTCTGCCAACTGTCGGCGTGCGCTTTCGATACGGATCAGCTCAACAGCGCGCGCCGGGGTTTGGCCGGTTTCGGCTCGGTAGTGACGCACAAAACTACGCTCACTCATGCCGGCCTGCGCCGCCAGGGTGGCGATGTTCAGATCCAGTGTCAGGTGCTCGGCGATCCAGGCGTGCAATTCGGCAAAGCGGCTGTCGCTCCTTTGCAGGGCCAGCGTCACGCTGAATTGCGCCTGCCCGCCCGGGCGCTTGAGGAACACCACCAGGTGACGCGCTACTTCCAGGGCAAAGGCACGCCCCAGGTCCTCTTCCAACAGGGCCAGGCACAGGTCGATCCCGGCGGTCACACCGGCCGACGTCCACACTGCGCCTTGCTGGATGAAAATCGGATTGGCCTCCACCGTCAGCGCGGGAAACTTGCGCGCCAGTTCTTCACAGCGCGTCCAGTGCGTGGCCACCCGGCAGCCGTCGAGCAAGCCACTGGCGGCCAACAGAAAAGCTCCGGTGCACACCGAAGCCATGCGCCGTGTGTGCCGGGCCTTTTCCCGCACCCATTGCACCAGCGCCGGGTCTTCGGCAGCGCCATACACGCCCCAACCACCGGCAATCACCAGGGTGTCGCAAGGCGTGTCGTTGGCGGGCAGCGGTTCGGCCAGCAGCGCCAGACCGGCAGAGGTCATTACCGGTTCAGCCTGGGCGGTGATCACACTCACCGCGTAAGGCAACGCCAAGCCACGCTGGCGTGCCAGGTCATTGGCGGACGCGAACACCTGCAGGGGTCCGGTCACATCCAGCACCTGGACATTCTCGAAGGCGAGTACATGAATGATTCTGGGCATGATTGGCGTGATTAGTGGGCTCAATGGCGTATGCGCCAAAGCCTAGGCTCCTACAGTGAGGTCGTCCACCCCTTTATCGGAGCTTGATTAATGACTTTGCACATCGGCTTTCTGTTATTCCCCGGTATCCAGCAACTGGACCTTACCGGCCCCTATGACGTGTTGGGTTCACTACCCGACGTGAAGCTGCACCTGGTGTGGAAAGACCTGGCGCCGATCACCTCAAGTACCGGCCTGGTATTCACGCCGACCATGACCTATGCCGACTGCCCGACGCTGGATGTGGTGTGCGTGCCCGGCGGTGTAGGCGTGGGCGCGTTGATGGAAGACCCGCAAACCCTGGACTTCCTGAACACACAGGCGCAGACCGCACGTTACATAACCTCGGTATGCACCGGCTCGCTGGTATTGGGGGCGGCGGGTTTGCTGCGCGGTCGCAAGGCCACCACCCACTGGGCTTACCACGACCTGCTCGCGCCGCTCGGCGCCATCCCCGTGCAGGAACGTGTGGTGCGTGACGGCAACCTGTTTACGGGCGGAGGGATCACGGCGGGAATCGACTTTGCGTTGACCCTGGCGGCCGAGTTGTATAGCGAAGCGGCGGCGCAACTGGTGCAGTTGCAGATCGAATATGCGCCGGCGCCACCGTTCGACTCAGGCAGCCCGGAGACTGCGCCCAGGCATGTGCTGGAGGAAGCCAACAAGCGCACGGTAGAGTCGCGCAGAGTGCGTGGGGAGATTGTGGCCCGAGCGGCTGCGCGGTTGGGTTGAATGTTCATCCGTGGCGAGGGAGCAAGCTCCCTCACCACAAAAAAAAGTTGCTTGGCGTCCAGCGTGTCTTCAGGCAGGACGAGACATCACCGCCAAACGCACAGCCAACGCCATCAACACTGCCGCCAAACCCCACTTCTGCAGCCAGGCGCTTTTTGAGCGCTTGGCGAAGAAGCGACTGAGCGCACCGCCAAACATCCCCAGCAGCGCGTGAAACACGCCTGCAATCAGCGTCAGCACGCCACCCAGCACCATTAATTGAACGGCGATGGGCCCAGCCTCCGGTTGCACAAACTGTGGCAGGAACACCATGAAAAACAACAGCGCCTTGGGGTTGAGCAAACTGTTGAGCATGGCCTGTAGAAATACCCGGCCCAGGGCCACGCGGTCGACGTGCGCAGTGTCCGGCCCGGAGCGCGTCTGCAAGGTCTTGAACACCAGCCACAACAGGTAGATCACACCGGCGTAACGAATCAAGTCAAACGCTGGCGGCCAACTGGCGACCAACGCCGTCACCCCCATGACGGTCAACGCCGTCAGCAACAGGTCTGCCACAGCGATGCCCAGGGCCGACGCACAGCCTCCGCGCCAGCCATGGGTCACACCATGGCTGATCACAAACGCCATATTTGGCCCCGGTGATAGCAGCAACAGCAAAACAGCGCCGGAAAAAACCGCAAGAGTGACGAGGCTGATCATGGGTGAACCGTCCGCCGGGAAAAGCCCAGATTAATCGGCGAGTACAGGGCACACAAAAAATTGTGCTGGATACATTGCTTGCGCAGAAAACCAGGTGATTGCTGAATGCCACGATCAACGTCTAGAATGCGAAACATTATCAATTAAGTTTGCTGCGCCGGGATGACCATGTCGAGCGATCACCCTCTGGACCCTGCCGCCATCGGCCAGCTTTACCAGGCCCACCATTCCTGGCTGCGCGGCTGGTTGAGCCGGCGCACCGGCTGCCGTGAACACGCCGCCGATCTGGCGCAGGAAACCTTTGTGCGCCTGCTCAACGCACGCAAGCACCAGACCTTGCAGCAGCCGCGGGCCTATTTAAGTAGCATTGCGCGCAGCTTGATGATCGACCAATACCGGCGTCGCGAGCTGGAACGCGCCTATCTGGAAAGCCTGGCGCACTTCCCCCAAGTCGAGGTGCCGAGCGAAGAAACCCGCTTGCTGATCCTCGACAGCCTGGAGCGCATCGACCGTTTGCTCGATCAGCTCAAGCCGCGGGTGCGCGAGGCGTTCCTGTTGGCGCAACTGGACGGCCTGACCTGCCCGCAAATCGCCCTGCGCCTGGGCGTATCCAGGGCCACGGTGGAACGTGACCTGTCAAAGGCGCTGCACGCCTGTTATCGGTTGCGCTATGCCGAACTCTGACCCGCGCCTGGTGGACCAAGCCATCCAGTGGATGATCAAGCTGCGTTTCAACGTCGCCGACGACGCCAGCACCGCGGCCTTTGAGCAGTGGTTGCAGCGCAGCGCAGCACATCAGCAGGCCTGGCAGCGGGTAGCGGCCATGGATGACGATTTCAAGCAACTACCGGCGCATGTCAGTCGCCATGCACTCGATGGCGCGCGCCAACGCATCAGTCGGCGTGAAGGCTTGAAGGCGCTGGGGTTGTTTGCCGGCGCCTCCGGCCTTGCCTGGCTGGGTCGCGACTACACCCCCCTGCCCGCGCTTATGGCCGACTACCGCACTGCCACCGGTGAGCGGCGCTGGGTGGCATTGGGCGATGGCAGCAAAGTCCAGCTCAACAGCGCCAGCGCCTTCGATATCGCGCTGAGCGCCGAAAGCCGGCTGGTGAACCTGCATCAGGGTGAACTGCTGATCGATACCGGCGCCGACAATCGCCCGCTCTGGGTACACACCCGCGACGGTTACCTGCGCGCCCTCGGCACGCGCTTGCTGGTGCGCGAAGAGTCAGCAGGCACGTTATTGGCCGTGCAACAAGGCGCGGTGGCGGTATTTTCCGGCAGCCATGACACCACTGCGCGCCGGGTGATCAAGCCCGGCGAACAGGTGCTGTTCAACCGCGGCGGCATTCGCCCTTCACCTGCTAACGGCCTGGACCCCTGGGCCTGGAGTGACGGCGTGATCAGCGCTCACAATATGCGCCTGGATGACTTCCTGGCCGAATTGGGCCGTTACCGCAACGGGCTGGTGCGTTGCGGCGAAGCGGTGGCCGGGCTGCGGGTCTCGGGCACCTACCAACTGGATGACACTGACCAGGTACTCAAACTGGTGGCCCAATCGTTGCCGGTTGCTGTGACCTACCGCAGCCGTTATTGGGTGACCGTCTCCGCTCGGGTTTAACCGACTGAAAATAAATGAGGTGAATTCTCATTGCCGCTCGACCTGTAAGGAAAGGCCGATCAACAGGCCGGTTTTGTCCACTTTCCTAAGGAGCATCCCGCGGTCATGCAAGCGTTCCCCTCCAAACGTTCACCTCTCAGACACGCCGTCAACGCCCTCCTCCTCGGCGCGAGCGTGGCGGCCAGCGCCCTGCCCTATACCGCAAGTGCCCAAGAGCCCGGCAACGAGCGCCCGGCCCGCGCCTGGGATATTGCCCCTGGCCCTCTGGCCGGCGCCCTTGATCAATTTGCGCGGCAGGCCGGTATCAGCCTGTCATATGACGCGGGCAGCGTGGCCGGCAAAAACAGCCTGGGGCTGAACGGCACCCTGGACCCACAATCGGCCCTGAGCCGGTTGCTTCAGGGCCAGGGGTTGCAGGCTCAAAGCCAGGGCCAGAACGCTTGGTTGCTGTTGCCTCAGCAGCAAGACAGCTCGGCGCTGAACCTGGGCGCCACCACCATCACAGGCGATCGCCTGGGCGCCACCACCGAAGGCAGCGGCTCCTACACCACCGGTGCGGTGACCATCGGCAAGGGTGAACAAAGCCTGCGACACACCCCGCAATCGGTGAGCGTGATGACCCGCAAGCTGATGGATGACCAGAACATCACCACTATCGACCAATTGCTGGAGCGCACGCCAGGGATCACCAGCTACGAGTCGCCCATGGGCGGCAAGTATTTTTACTCCCGGGGCTTCAAGATGCTCGGTCAGTACCAGTTCGATGGTGTGCCGCTGGACATCGGCAAGGACTACATACAGGCCGACAGTTTCAGCGCGAACATGGCGATTTATGACCGGGTGGAGGTGCTAAAAGGCGCCGCCGGTATGCTCAAGGGCGCCGGCACCGCCAGCGGTGCAGTGAACTTCGTGCGCAAGCGGCCCCAAGCCACCCCGACCACCAGCCTCGGGCTGTCGGCGGGCACCTGGGATAACTACCACGCCGAACTCGACACCGGCGGCCCGTTGAACGACAGCGGCACGGTGCGCGGCCGTGCGTCGGTCAGCCAGCAGAATCGTGGCTCCTACATGGACCTTGCCAAGCGCCAGGACCAGGCGTTTTACACGGCCCTGGACATGGATGTCAGCCCTGACACCACCCTGGGCTTCGGTGCCAGCCATGAGGATGTCGACGCCACGCCGTGCTGGAGCGGCCTGCCGCGCTACCGCGACGGCAAAAGCCTCGGCCTGAGCCGCTCCACCTGCCTGGGCCAGGCCTGGAACGATTG